>ERZ839741.2375-NODE-2375-length-17481-cov-4.889475_pt1 | contig 17481 bp, 9 predicted proteins | sample MGYA00519880_ERZ839741 | MGnify/ENA primary metagenome ERZ839741 (study PRJEB31850, sample SAMEA3708851) | human gut metagenome | biome: human gut; feature: human-associated habitat; material: faeces | place: China | collected 2014 ...
CATTTCAACTCTTCCGTAACTTCCGCGGAAATATTGGATCAGCATCGGGATTGTTTTATATTTCTTAATATCAAGTACAAGAGTTGGAAGCAGGTAGTCATTCCATACCCACATTGCCTCCAGAATACCTACGGATATCATAGTAGGCTTCAGGATATGGATATCGATCAAAAAGAAAGTCTGCAGCGGATTACATCCGTCGATCATGGCAGCTTCTTCGATTTCTACAGGAATCGATTTTACAAATCCGCAGAACATAAATACCGCAAGACCTGCGCCAAATCCGAGATAGATCACCCAGATATTCCATGGCATATTCAGATGTAAGGTATCTGCTGTCTGTGACAAGGTGAACATAACCATCTGGAAAGGAACAACCATGGAAAATACAAACAGATAATACAAAATCTTTGAAATCACACTATTTACACGGGTTATATACCATGCACACATGGAGCAACATACAAGAATAGCAACTACAGAAGTAATCGTAATAAATGTACTGTATCCAAGACTGCTCAAAAATCCTTTTGAAGCAACGGCATCTACATAGTTTGCGATTCCTGCAAATGCATCTGCAGTCGGAAGTTTAAATGCAGTTCCTGTACTGATCGCTGATTCTTTTTTCAAAGAGTTCATCAGGATCATAATGATCGGATAAATCCAGGCGAGTGCCGCAATTGTTAATATAACTATCCATATTGTATTTGCAATACTTTTCTTCTTTTTCATTACTGCTGCACCTCCTTAGATCTTGTTGCTTTCAGCTGTACCAGTGAAATAATGATAACCAGAACACAGAAGATCACTGCTTTTGCCTGTCCATAACCTTTCCACTGCATTCCGGCACGTGCGTAGAATGTCTGGTAAATATTCAGTGCCAGCATTTCTGTCGCATGGTTCGGATCTCCACCTGTAAGAGCCAGGTTCTGGTCAAACAATTTAAATGAATTGGTAAGTGTCAGGAAGACGCAGATCGTGATGGAAGACATTACCATCGGAACTCTGATTTTCCAGAGGATATCCCACTTTGCTGCTCCGTCAATCTCTGCTGCTTCGATCAGATCATCCGGTACATTCTGAAGACCTGCGATGTAAATGATCATCATATATCCGATCTGCTGCCAGCACATCAAAATGATAAGTCCCCAGTAACCGGCTGAAGAATTCAGTGCCAGGAGCGGCTGACCGATGATCGTAAGCAGACAGTTGATCAGAATCTGCCAGATATATCCAAGTACGATTCCACCGATCAGGTTCGGCATAAAGAAAATAGTTCTGAAAATATTGGTTCCCTTTAACTTCTGTGTCAGAAGCAGTGCCAGACCAAATGCCAGTACGTTGATCAGTAAGATCGATACAATCGCAAATAATACTGTAAATTTAAATGAACTTGTAAATGATGTATCCTTGATTGCTGCGGTATAATTTGATATTCCAACAAATGTTGCATTTCCTACTGTTGTAAACTTACAAAAAGAAAGATAAAATCCCTGTGCAAACGGAATAATAAATCCGATCACAAATGCAAGAAATGTTGGGAGAACAAATATTGGTGCATGTTTTTTCAGTGCCTTCTCCATAGAAATCCTCCTCTTTTCCTTTTGCCCGGAAGGATCTTCCTACCAGGTGGCTCTCATTTCACTTTTTATTTTTATATGGAAAAACGTAGGTTCCCATATCCAGAAAACCCGCTTCGTACAGGCTCTCCTCTCACTTAAAAGGGGCAGGCAAGCCGCCTGCCCCTAGGTCAGTTCTTTTTATGCAACTTATTTATTCATTTGCAAGCTTGTATTCAGATGCCCATCCATCTACGAATGCACTTACTACTGCATCCCAGTTAGCATCTGTCTGATCTGCCGCATAAGCTGTCAGTGCAGATCCAACACCATTTTTCCACTCTTCTGAAGGCATTGTTGAGAAGTTCCATGCTACCGGAGTCTTTCCGTCTTCGGTCATCTGTTTGTCTTCTTTGATAAAGAGATTCTTAGATTCCTGAGCTTTCTTAAACGGAATGTTGAATCCCATATCGTCTGCCATACATTTTGTTCCTTCATCTGAAGTTACACACCAGTCCATAAAATCTAATGTAGCCTGAATATCAGCTTCGTCTGCGTCTTTATTTACGCACCAGTAATTTTCTGTACCTGTGCAGAGTCCCTGGTTTGCTTCATCGCCTACACCAAAGTAAACCGGAAGCATGGTCATGTCATCATCTGTCAGACCGCCATCGATCAGCTGTGTATATTCCCATGTACCATTCTGATAGAATACAGCTTTTTTATTCAGGAATTCATTTCTTGCATCGTCACCTGTCTTTGCAGCAAGATCCTTTGGATCACATGTGCTGTTGTTGATGTACAGATCCCACATATCGCGATAATTGTCAAGATATGTGCCTTTGATTGCATCTGTTGTGTTAATTCCTTCATCCTGATATTCAAAGTAGATCGGAAGGTTTGCAAGGTGTGTCTTGAATCTCCAGTCAGAAGATCCGTCCATACCTGCTGAAGTAAATGCAGAAAATCCAAGTTCAGAAGTTCTATTTGTAATGTCTTCTGCTACTTTTTTCAGATCTGCAAAAGATTTGATGTCATCCGGTGTATATCCTGCTTCTTTTAATAATGTCTTATTTGTGATAATTCCGTATGTTTCAATAACATATCCAATACCCGCTACAGAATCTCCGTCTTTCAGTGCATAATCATCACTTGTGAGTTCTTTGTAAATATCAGAATCTGATAAGTCGTAGCAGTAATCTTTCCAGTTTGCAAGTCCTACAGGTCCGTTTACCTGGAATAATGTTGGTGCTCCGCTCTTTCCCATTTCACTCATCAGAGTGGTTTCATAGTTTCCGGAAGCTGCTGTAACAACCGTTACATCTACACCTGTCTCTTTTGTGTAATCCTTTGCCAGCTGCTGCCACTGTTCATCCTGCTCCGGTTTGAAGTTCAGATAATATACAGATCCTTTGCTGCTGTCCCCTTTACCGTCTGCACTCTTGCCATTGCTCTTGCTTCCACATCCTGCAAAGCATCCAAGTGTCATGATTCCTACCAGCCCCAGTGCCAGCCATCTTTTTTTGTTTTTCATAATTTCCGTTCCTCCTCGTCTGGATTTCTTTTCTATGCTTAAATAATAGCAAGAATCCAATCAAAGGCTGTAACAAATCGCAAACCTCCTTTAACAAAAAATATACTTTTCGAAATGTAAAAAATTTGTTATTGATAAAATGACACCAACAGCCTTCTCCTCCCATCATCTCTCTTTCTCATACTCCCGGATACTTTCATCGGCAGTCTCCACCATCTGCGCAAGCGTCATTTTCCCGGCGGCAAGCTGTGGCAGGCACTCCCCGATCGTCTCTTCCTGAAGGATGGAGTTCCATTTCACCTGATAGTTCGGAACGATCTGCGGATTGTTATTGTAGGCATTTACATAATCCTGAAGGAGCTGGCTGATTTCAGTGCGTCCGTTCTTGTCCATCAGCTCTTTCTTCTCTTCCAGATTGAATTTCGTGCGAAATTTCAAAAATTCAACCGCTCCTTCTTTGACCTCCTCGCTGTAAGTGGAAACCACCGCCCAGCCAAAGGTTTCCGGTGAGGCGATCAGTTTATTTCCCGGAAATGCGGAAAATCTTACCTTTTCTTTCCATTCTTCCGGCAACTGGTCGATCATCCAGTATCCGTTCGGGATCATTGCCACCTTTCCTGCGACAAAATTATTGTATGCCACATCGTAGTCAGCATGAATTGCATCTTCTGTTGTATACCGAAACAATTTCTGCAAGGTTTCTGCAATTTCAAGACCGGTATCATTGGAATAGCTTTCTGGGAGAAGCTCTTTCATAAATGCATAGCCTTCTTCCGTGTGTGCTGCCTCTGCTGTTGCAATCAGCATCGGCGCCCAGCCGGTTCCTTCAGTGTGAAGTCCAAGCGGTGTGATTCCGTTTGCCTGCAGCCGGTCACAGCAGTCCCAGAATTCTTCCCATGTCTCCGGGAATTTCTCAATCCCTGCTTCCGCAAAAAGCTCCGGATTCCAAAACATGCCGGCGCACGCAAATGCCGCCGTACTGATCGGTCCAAGATAGATATTGCCATCCTCATCCGTACAGCCTTCCATCACCGCCGGTTCGATCATATTCCTCCACTCTTCATCCTCTTCCAGATACGGACTCAGATTCTCGATCCGTCCATCCGCAACCATCATCTGATAAAAGGACGGCAGGGTGCGCACATCATAGATCACAGCCGGAAGCTCGTCTGTGACATTTAACCGTTTCAGATTTTTTCGGTATTCCTCTTCCGTCTCCATGATCCATTCCACTTGCATATGATACGTACCGGCATATTCTTCATTAAATGCATCAACGACATCCTGTTCCGTTTTCTTGCCGGAAGTCGGATCTACCGTCAGAATGATCGGAATATCAATCTCCTTTTTTTCTGTACTCCGGCTTGTCTGCCCCGTATTTTTACCACATCCGGTCAGCACTGTCAGAACCAGTGCGATACAAAACACCGATTGCAAATATTTTCTATAAATCACGTTTCTCCTTTCCGTCATCCGGAATTTGGATTGTACACCGGGTTCCATTTTCTTCTGCCTCATAGTAAAACAGCACATCCTCTCCATATTTCAGCCGCAGTCTGGTCAGTACATTCACCACTCCATATCCGTGTTCCTTATCCTGGAAGCATTTTTTCGCCTCCAGAATCGGATGCCCGTTTAAGGCATTGATCTTTTCCATCATTTCCCGGTCAATCGGCTTCCCATTATTGAATACCACGATTTTCAGCTGGCTATCCTCCCTCGCAATCTCAATCCGGATCAGACCATTCTCATAAATTTCGCAGAATCCGTGCTTGATCGCGTTCTCGACAAGTGGCTGCAAGATCAGCTTCAGCATCCACGTACTCTTCTCTTCCACCTTACACTCAATCTCATACCGGAACAGATTTGCATTCCGGATCTGTTGGATTTCCATATAACTCTTTACATTTTCCAGTTCGTCCTCCACCGTCACGATATCACTGCCCTTGCTGAGTGACAGACGCAGATATTTGGAAAGTGCCTGAATCATCTTCATGGTTGTCTCTTCTCCGTTTATCCGCGCAAGCATGTAAATTGTATCCAGCGTATTATAAAGGAAATGTGGGTTGATCTGTGCCAGAAGCATGTTCAACTCCGTCCGTCTGAGCACCCCTTCCTGTTCTTTGATCTCTGCCAGAAGATTCTCAATATTTTTTAGCATCTTATTGTAGGAATGTCCGATCTGATCCAGTTCTGTATTGGTATTCAGTTCAATCAGGCGACTGAAATCATTTCCGTCAAACTGTGTCATCTCTTCACTGATCTCCCGGATCGGACTGGTGAACCGCTTGGAAAAATAGATACTGATCACAACCGCTACCACTGCCACAAACAGATAAATCCCGATCAGCACCGTAAGTACCCTCATCGTTCCCTGCGTCATTACACTCGACGGAACGACTGTGAACACCGTCATTTCAGAGCTGCTTTCTTTGTAAATGGAGCAGACACCACCGCTCACTCTCCGGCTTTTTGCAAGAATACCACTTGTTTCCTGTGCGCTGATCTTATAGACTTCCTGTTTTACCGCATCCGAAATCTTCGTCCCTTTCGGGCACCAATCAGCACATAAATTCCCCTTCTTATCCAGAATTCCGATCTGCACTTCATCTGTCATACTCCGATCCTTTCCAAGTATCGTTTCCAGAAAGCTGTCATTCATCTTGATGAGCAGCAGTCCTGGTTTGCTGGCGTATTCCATGCTGTGTACATATCTTCCGATAAACAATGCTTCTTTCTCCGTCCCAAACAGAGTATCCTTCGCCCAGAACCATTGTGTTTTCGCATAAGAATCTCCCATGTAATCTTCCAGATGGCTGTCTGAAAAATCTTCATAATCAATATGCGAGTAGGATCTGGCATAAACATTATTTTTATTATCCACATAGCAGTATTCTGCCACATGATCCAGATTCATATAGGCAAAATATTTCTGAAGAGAGTTCTTTTCCACATCTGCAAATGAAGCTTTTTTCAGACTTTCCTGAACCTGATCGTAAGTAATACATTCTGCTGTCCCTTCATCCGCCTCTTTTGACAGTGTATCCAGAGCCAGCCCCATCTTCTCATTTAAAAATTCATATTTATCTGTAACCTCTGTGGTCAAACTCTGCCTTACATAAATCCAAACACCGATGCTTGACAGCAAAATTGCCAGCAACAACAGCCCCATTATATATCGAAGGTATTTTCTCTGTATTCCGGATTTAATCACCCATTTCTTCATTCTTCGTAATCCTTTTTGTATTCACTCGGTAATTTTCCTGTATATTCTTTAAATAAATGTGAAAAATAGGATGCATTGCTGATTCCCACCTGCTCACATACCGTTCCTATACTCTCACATCCATCCTGGATCAGTCTCTTTGCTTTCTCCATTCTCTGCTGTAAGAGATACTTTTTAAAGGTCATATGAAATGTATTTTTAAATACACGCCCGAAATATACCGGATTCAGATAAATCTGCGTTGCCACCTGAACAATAGAAAGTTCTTCCTCCTGCAAATGCTCACCGATATAAGAAAGTGCCACTGTCATATATTCCTTTGCACATTTATTTTCTCCGCTTTCTGCATATTTTTCCCGTTCCTCAATTGCTTCTCCGAGGATCCTATAACTGACATCTACCGCCTGTGCTGCTGTCAGACTCTCCATATTCGAATAATAATTTCGGAACTGTTTCTGCAGTTTTTCCGTCATTCCGTAAGTATCGTTCAGCATCATCTCCGCTTGCAGCATAACCTTATGTATATAACGGATCTGTAACTCTTCCTCATGTGGAAGTGCGTAGATCAACGCAATAAAAGCCTGTTTTAACTCTTTAAACGCATTCTTCCGAACAGCATTGACGATCGTAAGTCCTGCCTCTTCACAATCACTTTTTGCCGCTTTTTCTTCCTTTTTCACAGGTATGGGAAAAGTATTCTCATTTGTGGCACTGCTGCAGATTGGCTCGAAAAGTCCCTGCGCCTCTTCGTAACTTCGGCGGATTCCATCCAGTCCTTTATACGGTTTGGAAATCGATGCAGTAACCGGACTTTTCTGTTCCCTTTTAACCTGTTCCAGAATCTGCGCAATCTCGCGCACTGTCGCATTTTCCTTTGTCTTGATCAGAAATACATGACAACCTTCTGCCTTTTCAAAATGCCAGAAAAAATACCGCTCTGAAAACATTTCTTCCAGAGATTGTATCAATTCCAGCCTGGCTGCTTCGTAATTCAGTGCATCCGTAATCTTATATGTAAGATCAAGATCCACACACATTGCAATAAAACGGTCGCCCTCTTCGATCACATCTTTCAAGATCGCAAATACTTCCTGCACCTTTTCATAGGAAATTTTATTCTGTAAATATTTCTGTACAACAACCTGGAGAAAACTGGTGGAATCTTTTCGGATCATATTTTCCCAGCTTTCATAACGCTCTTCGCTCTCCAGTTTCTCCATACAGGTCTGGTATGCGCCCTGCATGGTCTCCTGCAGTTTATCTTCCTCGATTGGTTTCAGCAGATATGCATATGCACCAAGATCACACGCCTGCTGTGCATAATTAAAATCACGGTACGCACTGAGCACAATAAAAACCGGATCCAGCTCTGTCTTCTGGATCTCTTCCATCACCATCAGACCGGAAACCTGTTTCATCCGGATATCCGTCAGTACGACATGTGGCTTCACTTTTTTGATCACTTCGATTGCCTGCTCCCCACTCTGTGCCTGACCGGCAACTTCAAATCCCATCTCATTCCAGTTGTACGTCTTAACCAGTCCCTGCAGAAGGATTGGTTCGTCATCTACAATCACAAGTTTTAATAATTTCATACCATTTTCCCCATTCCTGATAATCTTCCTACTTCTTATTTTAGATAAGACATGATAAAGAATTTATCAAAAACTATACTTTTGATGCAAAAAATCATACTTTTACCAAAAATTATACATTTCGGGGAAAAAAATAGCAAGAAATTAAAAAAAGCCGTTACATGATTGATATGATCAGATCCGGTTGCAAGTGATGATAAAATCGTGGTATCAGAAAGCGGTGAACAATGATCACCAAAGCATCCTCCACCCATTACAGCTGCTATTGTAGCATATACGACCGGTGTTAAAGCTCCACCAGATATATTCAGAGCCATCTGTACACAGATTGGTGTAACAATCGCATAGGTTCCCCATGAAGTTCCTGTAAAGAATGCAATAAAAGCAGATACTACAAAAGTCAATGTCATAAGGATCGTCGGTGTCATCCAGCTTTCTGTAATAGAAATTACATAATCTGCAGTTCCAAGTGTGCTGCTGATGGAATTCAGGCAGTATGCCATTGCAAGGATCAGCATCGCAGACATAACACTCTTAATTCCTTCTACTGCTGTGTCAACAAGTTCATTCACCGTTCCCATTCTCTGAATCAGCATTACAATGAACTGGTATACAACGGCTGCGATAAATGCTTCCAGTGTTTTGGCACTTCCCATACACACATAAGTTCCGATCGTAACTGCGATAATGATGAGCGCCGGCATCAGGAAATTCAGAAACAGATTCGGCTTGCATCCTTCTTTTAACTGGATTTTATCAAGCTCATCACTCATCATTGGTCTTGCTTTATCGCTGATTACTTTTCCTTCTTCTTTTGCTCTTTTTTCTGCTTTACGCATAGGACCATAATCCGGGATAATTCCCACTGCGATCAGTCCGCACATAAGAACAGCTGCAATTCCGTAAAAGTTATATGGCACCATATGGATGATCACTTTCTGTGCTGCATTTGTATCCGGAATATTCTTGGTTCCAAGTGCAACCAGAAGACCTGCCATATAAATTCCCCATGAAGAAAACGGAATAACTGTACAAACCGGTGCTGATGTCGAATCACAGATGTATGCAAGCTTTTCTCTTGACACGCGTGCTTTATCTGTAATTCCTTTCATAACAGTTCCTACATAAAGTGGGCTGAAGTAATCGCTGAAGAAAATGAAAATACCAAGCAGAAACGCAAGAGACTGTGCTCCTTTCTGCTTCAGGTTCTTTTTTCCAACGACATTCGAAAATGCCTGGATCGCACCTGATTTCTGAAATAATGCCACCAGGATTCCTACAAATACCTCCAGTGCAAGGATCCAGATAAAATCCGCATTTCCAAGTGCATTCTGCATCAGATCCGAAAATCCGAATAATAAATTCTTACCGGTGATCGCAACTCCGACTACAACTCCGATCAATATAGAAAACAACGCATTCTTTGTTGCAAATGCCAGTGCCAGTGCAATGATCGCCGGTGCTAAAGATAAAATACCATAGTCCATCTTTTTTCCCCCCGTTATTTTAATAATTTTGCCAATGCTGTCTCGACAATCTCTCTTCTTCTGATAAGTTCTTTTTCCGGTGTCAGATTCGGATTTCCTGTTGGGTAAGGGATTGCTTCTGCACCGGAAATCCTTGCTGCACCAACTGTATTGGAAATAGGTGTTACTGTACATACATGAACTGCCGGAATTCCTGCTTTTTCAATCTGTTTTACAATCGTTGCACCGCAACGTGTACAGGTACCTCAGGTACTGGTGAGAATTACACCATCTACTCCTGCATTACTCAGGATCGCACCTATCTCCATTCCCATACGGGTTGCATCTGCTACTGAAGTTGAATTTCCGGTGGTTGTAGTCAGATATGGATAAATACTTCCTATCTTTCCTTCTTTTTCCATCATGCGAAGCACATCAAGCGGTGCTACTCTGTTTGGATCCAGGTTTGCATAGACCGGGTCGTATCCTGCATGGACAGATTCAAATTCTCCCGCTTTTAAGCCATCCATGCTTTCAATACTGTACTGTTTGAAAAATTTTGCTGTCGCAGCAGGCATATGATCCGGATTGCCAAATGCGACAATTCCACCGGAAGTACAAAGTGCGATCTTTTTTCCTGCAAGAGTATCCAGTCCTTCTGCCGGTTTTACTTTTTCATAAACAGAAATTTCCAGCTCTGTTTCATATGGTTCACCTTTCAGTTTTTTCAGCAACATATCCATCGCACGCTCAGCGCCATTCTTTTGATGGAATACATTCACTCTTTTTCCCTTTGGATAGTATCCTTCTTCTTTCGGCAAGCCAATCTTTTCACCTTCCAGAAGCTTATTTGCAAAACCTGCCATCAGTTTGACTGCCTTACGCATTGTAGCTGCCGATTTGCCAACTTTCAGAATATAGATATCTTTCCGGTACATCTCAACTGCCGGATTCTCTTCATAAAGACCTGTGATTGCTTCTACGTGCATCTTCTGCACGGCATCCTTACAGATATCTGCACAGGCGATTCCAAACCTTCCCGCATTAAACGCCGGTCCCGCAATAATAAGGTCTGGGCTGAGTTCCGTAATCTGCGCTTCAACAAACGCTTTTACCTCATCCATATTCTCGGCATAATAGTTGTCTCCGCACACGATCGTTGCCACAATCTCGGCATCTTCGAGAAGTGGAACAAACGCCTGTGCATTTCCTCTTGCTCCCTGCTCTATGAATGGTTTCTGATAAGCTTCTGCTTCTCCACCAATCTGACCAAAAAACTGGTTTGTATAAAATAAAACTTTCTTCATCTTTCTACGGCTCCTTAAATTGTAATTGCTCCCAGGTAAGTATTTCCCTGAAGATTGTGACCACCCATGATTCCGTGAATCTCAATCAGAAGTCTTCCGTCATCCTGAATAGAATCTACATTACCACCTGTTGTCTTTGCAACATCACTTAATACGCCGATTGTTTTGTCCATCTTCGGAAGCATGATCGTTGCATTACTGTTACCGGTTGAGACAATCGCATCTGCCTCTGTAACACTGTCCGGAAGTGACTCTGACATTCCATCTACACCAGCATCTTCATTTGTAATGATAACCGTCTTAATTCCACGTTTTTCAAGTCCCTGGCATACCAGCATCAAATCGGTTGTCGGATTACCAAATCCTTCCTGTGAAATAATAACGCCGTCTGCGCCAAGCATTTCGGCCATCCTGATCGTCAGCATACAGTCTCTGTATTTTTCTTTCAGACTTACCATCAACGGATTCAATACAATTCCCATAAAATTGATTTCTTTCCCATGCTTCTTCATACATTCTTCGATCACAGCATTGTTCAGATGATGCCAGGTCGTAGTCTTGGATCCCGGAGATACACAGTTACCGCTTACCAGTGCTCCATCCATCACTTCGAGCGGTGTAATCATCGTCGGAACCATCTGCTTGGAATCTCTTCCATAGAAATATGTATCATGCAGAAGTCCCTGACTCATGCAGTTATAGACATAGACAACTTTTGGAAGATCCGGATACTGTGCATATTTCTCTCCAATGCTGTCCCATGTATATTCTTCTGATTCATACTCTTCCTGTCCAACTGCAAGCTGTCCCACAAATGCTGCCAGGCGGATTCCTGCCATTCTGACCATCTGTTCATGTTCATGAGCATCAAATTCCGGCTGTTTTTCGATCACCATAACCAGATGGTTCAGTTTTGAAAATGGCGTATATTCTGCCGCCGGTCCACTCATATCGATCAGTCCCTCCTGAAAGCCTACGATTGGTCCAGTCGTTGTTACTGCACACCCTTTCAGTGCATAGGTAACGCCATATCCTCCCTCTTCCATTGTCTCTTTGAAAATTCCAGGGAAAATATCTCCTTCCATTTTGGCACGTGGTTCAATTACATCCTTTACTGGAATAATCCTCACAGATTCCCCCGGTCTTGCAATATCGAAATCAACTTTTTTAATTCTCTTGTCTTTCATGACTTCTTCGGTCAGCGAATCTTTATTCAAGTAAAGAACATGATCCCGAATTGCGTTCTCCTCACCAAATGCAATGTTTTGGATTTGGACTTTTCTTAATTCCAAATGCATTTTTTTCACTCCTCTAGGTTCTTTATTTTTTACCATTGTATAACAACGTTTTATTATCTCACTAAAGCGTTGAAATATCAATTAAATTTATAAAATAAATATACTTTTTCTATTTTCACAACAAATCTTTCTTCTATCTGATAGCATGTAAGAAAGAATGTGCCTCAGCACATTCTCGCGCCGAACGCGTTGCTGAGCGCCAGTGGCGCTCGTTAAGCAACGACCGAAGCGGAGCGTAGACCGCTTGCGACATTCTTCATCTTCGTGCGAGTGCGCATCTCCGGCACGCAGTGCCTTTTTTTTCATAGGAAGTTCCTTCGGAATCTCCTATGAAAAAAAGCTGGCAGACAAATGTATTTTTTCTCATCTGTCTGTCAGCTTTCTGATTCTTATTCTAATTTGATTCTTTGTTACAAATTATCGTGTAGTCTTATTTTCTTTTTCTGCGTTTCCAGGCAAAGCCGCCCATACCTGCTCCGAGCGAAGAAACTGCAAGTCCAAGCCAGCCAAGTACACTTGCCGGATCTCCTGTTTTTACAGAATCGCTTCCGCTTGTCTTGGATCCATTGGTTGTACCATCTGTCTTCTTTACAGATGAGCTGCCTTTCTTTACAAGTGCTTTGATCGCTTTGTTCAGTCTATTTGTTGCATTATCTACTGCTTCCTGGCTTTCTTTCGCTTCCAGTGCTTTCCGGGCATCTGAAAGTGCGCTCTGCAGTGCTTTCCAGCTTTCTGCTGTGTAGTCTGCTTCTTTAAGCGCTTTTGCATCTGCAATTGCTTTTTCAAGAGAAGCAGTATTGATTGCAACCGGTTCTTCTTCAGCTTTAACCAGTGCATCTTTTGCTGCATTTAAAGCAGCAAGTGCCTGATCAACTGCATCCTGACTTTCCTTTGCTTCCAGTGCAGTACGTGCGCTCTGCAGTGCTGCCTGGTATACACTCCAGCTTTCTGCTGTGTAGTCTGCTTCTTTAAGGTTATCAGCTTCTGCAATTGCAGCTTCCAGTGCTGTTGTATCAACCTCTGCCGGTGCCGGAGTCTCTGCTATCTTGTAAGTAAATGTAAGAGGAGTTGTATAACCTGTTGAAGCTACTGTAATCTGGAATTCCGTTCCAGCTACCGCATCCTTAAACGGATCTGCATCTGTCTTGATCGTACCATCCTTATTGATAATAACTACGGAGCCTCTTCCACTTGCTGCATAATCTTTACCATTTACATTTACAGAAGTAATATTTCCAAGATAAGCTTTAAGCGCATCTATGTCAAATCCTTCTGCCTCTACAAGTTTCTTATTCTCTTCATCATATGCTGCAGGCATATCTTTTGTTGTCAATGTAAACGTTGTAACAACATCTGCATATTTCTTGTTCTTATCTTTAATTGTGAGGGTATATTTTCCAGGTTTTACAGAAGCTGCTGCTCTGCTCTCTGTCGCTGCTTTAAAAGTCAGTACATTACCTTCTACCGACACATCCAGTCCATCCACACTGTATTCCGGATCAAATCCATCTGGAAGCTGTACATTGATTGTAGTCTTGCCTGCTGTAATGTCTGCATCTGCAACTTCTGATTTTGTAGTTTCTGATTTTACAGGAACATAGATATCTGCGATATCCATTGTATACACCCCATTTGTTGTATAATACTCAATGCTGTCAATGGTCTTGCCCATCATAGATTTGTAATGTTCAGATGATGTCGGGCAACCATGTACTTGACTTGTAAATCCGGTACTCCATGCGAGCTCATTACCCCTCCAGATATTTTCCAGATGACGCATACCATAAGCGGTTCCGTCTGTTGTCTTTACTACAACTGCATTTACATTCGAAGCAATAATTTTATCTTCCGGAAGTCCATCAAGGTTCAATTGATAATCCCCGTAAGAAGACTTGGTTAATAATTCTGCTTTGACACCTGTCAGTGCCTCCGCTTCCTTTCCTTTTACTTCACCGAATACAAGCTTTCCATTTTCATCAGCAGAAACTTCTTTGTAGTTTGCCGGTTCTTCTGTAAGTGGATAGTATGCATAAGATGCATTCTCAAATAATGTGTCTTTTCCAGTCAGAGTTGTAGTACTTGTCTTTCCTCTGTTTGTAACTGTAATCTCCACCGAATCGCTGTCTTTTACTTCTTTGTATTTTGAAAGATCTACCGAAGGATCTACTTTTACAGCATAAGTGATACCATCAATCTTGGATCCATCCGCGTTTTCATGGTATGATCCGCCTGCAAGACCTGTTGTTCTGGTCTTGTTCTTTGTTGCAGAAGTAAATGCATCTACGGCAATATCATTATTTGTTGTCTCAGCTTTGTAGAATTCTGCGTATGGGATGTTCATGAGAACATATTCTTCAGCTTTCACAAGATCTTTAATTGCTTCTGTCATATGGAGCGTTTGCTCTTTCACAGCTGACTGTAACGGATTCTCCTGTGCAAGAAGCTCTTTCGATTCTTCCAGTTCACTCCTCATCTTATCCCAGCTGTCTTTTGTATAATCAGATTCGTTTAATGCGCTTGCTTCGTCAATTTTGTCCTGTAATGCTTTGATATCTTCTTCGGTTGCAGTTTTTGGTGCCGCAAGATTTTCTGTTCCGATCTGGAAACTATAGCTGTAATCTGCATAACCAAGTCCATAGACTGTCAGTTTCCAGTAACCTGTTCCATCCGTTCCCTCCGGAAGCTGGCATCTGAGAGAGTCTGTCAGTCCAAGCTGGATTCCCATAGATTTATGCATCCAGTTATCTGCCGCAAATTTTGTTCCAAATGTTCTTACCGGTGCTGTATAGCTTGCATCATCTCCGTAATAAGTCCACTCAACAGCCTGCATCGCAGAACCAAGCCCACCATAGTTTCCATTTAAATCTACACGGATAAATTCTCCAAAGCTTCCCACATCTTTTGTCTCTCTGACATTCGGTGTGATATCAGATGCCACTGTCAGCTGTGTGTCTTTTAAGCCTGAATAGGAACCTGTTGTTCTTTCAGAGAATGCAAAGCTTCCATCTTCCTGTTTTTCAGCACTCTTAAGACCATTCGTATTCGCTGTTACATCTGCAATTGCTGTATATGATTTAAGCTGGTTTTCAGAAAATCCGCCAATCAATGTGCCTCCATTTTCTACAACCACATATTTTTCTTTCAATGCACTTAAATCTGCTGTTTTCACTTTAACAGGAACATATTTTATACCAGTCACTTTGTAATCTGCCTGAATAAATGAGCTTCCATCTTCTGCAGTAAATACAGCCTTCTTTTCTGCATTTGTAGTTCTTGTATAAATGCTGCCATCTGTCATCACTGCTTTTCCATTTTTGTCCCAGTAAGACAGGTTATATTGATTACCATCTGTATCTTTAATCACTGCCGTACACTGAAAACTTCCTCTATGTAAGCCATGATTTGCAGTTGCTCTTGTAACGGTATCAAAAGCGCCTTTATCATATTCATTACGAGAATCAGTAACACCAGATGCTTCGGCATTTCCGGCTGCATACACACCTTCATTTGCCCAGTATTCTGACCAGTTCATTCCTACATAAACATAAGAATATTCACTGTCCTCTCCTGCTACTTTATAAGTAAATGTATATGCCTGATATCCATCTTCTGCAATTGTTACAGTAAATGCGTCTCCTGTCTTTGCATCTTTAAACGCATCTTGTGTAAGATCAAGTTTTCCATCTTCTGTAATTAGTTTTACTGCTTTCTTTCCAGATGCTGCATATTCCTTTCCGTTCACTGTAACAGATTTAATATGTTCTAAATATGTCTTAAATTCTTCTTCAGTAACATTGTCATTCTTTACAACTGCCGGTGCTTTATTATCTTCATTATATTTCACCGGCATTGTCTCTGTATAAGCATTAAAAGTAGTTGAAATCGGTACATAAGTGCCACTCCTATCGCTAAGTGTAACGGTATATCGACCTTTTGTAAGAGCTTTTTTGAATTTAATTGTTCTTGTAGTAGTCTTACCTTCTGTTTTAATTTCCACAGAATATGCATCTTCATCGATTCCGATTCCATCAACTTTGTATTCTTCTTCAAAATCACTTGGAAGTCCACTTACCACAACAGATGTTGTATCTGATTTGGTAGAAATATCTGCCACTGATACTTCGCCATCAAATTTCTTCGCTACTTTCTGGTCCATCTGGATTTCATAAATACCATCATTTGTGTAGTAAGTTACTTTATTAATCGTCTGTCCCATCATGGTAGCATAATCTTTGGAATCAAGTTTGTTTCCATGTGATTCTGTTACAAATCCAGTGCTCCATGCGAGCTTCTGCTCCTGCTCCTTAAGCTTCCAGATATTTTCTACATGACGAAGACCGTAATTACTTCCTTCTTTTGTACTAATCACAACACCATATACTGTATTAATACTTGTTGGAAGACCATCTATATTTAACTGGTAATCACCATAATTAGACGAGGTTTTAAATTCTGTTGTAGCATCGGACAGAGGCTTTACTTTGGAAGCTTCTCCTTTTACCTCACTGAAGTTAAATGTTCCATCTGCATTTACCGTTGCTTCTTTATAATATGACGGTGTATAACTTAATGTGTAATAAGAATAGCTTGCGCTTTCAAATAATGCATCTTTTCCCTTATATGTTGTTGTTGATTCTTTTCCTTTAATTGATGTTGTAATATCCACCTTACTATCATCTGTAATCTGCATATATTTTTCTAATACAGATGCATCACTGATCTTAATCGGGAATGTCACACCTGTAATATCAGAACCGTCACTGTTTACATGATAAGAACCTGCTGCAAGTGAAGCTCTGGTTTTCTGCTTTGTTGCTGATGAAACAGTATCCGCACCTGTTACTCCTTCTGCTTTATAGAAGTCAGCATACGGAATGTTCATTAACACATAGACTTCTTTCTGTACATCTGGTGTTTTCTTTACAAGTGCATCAATTTCTGCATTCAAGGTATCTTTTGCACTATCTACTGCTGTCTGGGATTCTTTTTTCTCAAGAGCATCTTTCGCTGCTGTCAGTGCGTCCTGCATTGTTTTCCATGATTCAGCTGTATAATCGGCTTCACTTAAACCTTCTGCTTTTGTGATTACAGCCTGCAGATCCTCTGTCTTTACAGTATTTTCTTCTTTATTTTCTTCTTTCTTAGTTGCTTCTTCTAATGCATTGTTTACAGCCTCAACAATTGCATTCGATGAGCATGTTGCTCTTGATACTGCATTGATTCCATCTGTTCCATTGGCATCTATAATCTGCTGTACAACACCTTTCGGATTCTTTTTCGTTCCGTTAGCAGCATTCGTAATATAAGTATTATTATCTTCTGCTCCATTTCCCTTGATATTTCCTATAGATTTGATTACTCCATTTTCTATCTTTACCTCTACAGAAAGATCATATTTTTCAAAATCCCCATATTCATCCGGTGTACACTCTGCAGTCCCTGTATATGTTCCATCCTGAACCTTCGCTACAACCTCACTGTTTGCCGCAAACACCG
>ERZ839741.2379-NODE-2379-length-17463-cov-4.470588_pt1 | contig 17463 bp, 8 predicted proteins | sample MGYA00519880_ERZ839741 | MGnify/ENA primary metagenome ERZ839741 (study PRJEB31850, sample SAMEA3708851) | human gut metagenome | biome: human gut; feature: human-associated habitat; material: faeces | place: China | collected 2014 ...
TTATTGATCACGCAAAAGTCGATCACCTGGAAGATTTATATAAAGTTCTGGATCTCCTCCAGGAAGATAAGGCCACCATCGTGAGGCATCTGAACAAAGAAATCCAGAAGAAAACCAAGAGAAAGGTAACGGCAGCTTTTTACGATGTGACCACCTATTCCTTTGAGAGCCGCTGCGTATCTGACTACAAAGACTTTGGAATCAGCAAAGATCATAAAGTCAATGAAGTCCAGGTTGTTCTCGGGTTAGTCATGGACGAAAACGGCATACCCATCGACTACGAACTCTTTAACGGCAATACCAACGAGTTCGGGACAATGGTTCCGTTAATAGAAAAAATAAAGAAAACTTATCACCTCAAGCAGCTCATTGTCGTAGCAGACCGCGGTCTTAACAGCTGTCAGAATCTGTTTGATCTTAAAGATATCGGCTGCGATTTTGTTATTGCTCAGAAATTCAAAACTACTTCCGAACACTTGAAAGAGCAGATCCTGGACCAAGAAAACTGGCAGCAGTTCGTTTACAACGATGATGGAGTAGAGACTTGCCGATATAAGACGTTAGACGTAACACAAGAGCTGCACGAGATGAGAGAAAGTCCGACGACGCATCGCAATTACAAGACGTCTAATGTCCTTGGCACTATGGATCTCAAATGGGTTGTCTCTCATAGTCCCTCGAGAGCCGCAAAGGATAAAGCAGATCGGGACAGAGCCATAGAAAAAGCCAAGAAGGCCGTCGCGGATCCTAGCCGACTTAAAAACAGCGGTTACAAGTCTCTCGTCAAAGTGCCGAAAGGCAAAGGCTCTCCCACAATTAACTGGGAGAAGATCAACGAACAAGCGAAGTGGGACGGTTATTACGTAATCTGTACCAATTTAAACATATCTCCGCATGATGCTACTGCCATCTATCGAAAGCTCTGGCAAATAGAAGACTGCTTCAGAGTCAGTAAGACATACCTCGAGGCTCGTCCCTGCTTTGTCTGGACCGATCCTCACATCTACGGTCACTTCCTGAGCTGCTTTATCAGCCTAGTCATTGAAAAGTACATGCTTTATACCTTTAAGAACGAACTGGGCAAAGAAGAGATAACCCACGAGAAGATGCTGGAAGCCTTGAGGACAGCTGAGGTCGTCTATGACGATATCAACCCTCAGGTACCGTTCTATATGAGGCTTTATGAGGCCGGTTTATTTGATCGGATGTCGGCACTGTTTAATTTGGAAGTCCTTAACCGAGTTGAGGTCCCGTCAACCTTAAGGAGGAAACTGCATTTACCACTGACAAGGGTTGTAGCTACGCCGACGTAAATTTTAAAATTCTGAGAAGCCCGATGGATTCTAGCTTCTCAATGGATAAAGCCAGAATCCACTACCAAACTCGGGTGACCTAGAGGACTCTATGCAACATCCCCGCTGCGAGGATCTACACTGCGGGGATGTTTTAACAGAGTGATTGACACCTATCGATTAAGATCTAATGATCTGTCAGTTTTTTTTAGCCTCCTCTTTTGGGAGAATTTTTTGGAAGTCACCATCTAGTTTTTGCAACGCATTTGATATTGTGGCAACGTTGTCTTTTGCCCAATTAAGCTGAGACTGAATGGATTTCTCCATACTTGCAAGATTCTTATTAAGTTCGGCCGGTTGCGGACCCCCTGTAGTTTTGCGATTTTGAATAATTTTGACGGGATTCAACGTATCCTTAAATTGACTTTCGGGCATTGGACACAGTGGATTACCTTGCGGGTATTCCTTCTTAATTACTTCAGCATAGATTCGTTTTACCTCAGAATAGGGAAAATCTGCCGGCTTAATACCGTTCGCTTTGGCGTAACTAACAATTTCACTTGCAATATGGTGGCCTACTCTAAAAGGTAATTTATAGTCACGCATGAAAACGTCAGCTACTTCCTGACTAGCAGTCCAGTCCGAATTCAACTCTTCCAAAGCACGTTCGGGATTGATTTTTAAAGCAGCGATTACTCGCCTAACCTGACTTAACATAGCAAGGGTTTCTTTCACTCGGCCGGATGTGTCTTCAACATTACGAGCATCGCTCATACCCGGAATGATATTGTGTGCAAGCCAAACAGCCTGTTGCGCATCCGAAATGACACGACTAGCGTTTGTACGGGTACGGATCATCAGTCCCGGATTACGTTTCTGTGGCATTGCCGATGAAACATAAGTATTCTCTCCACCCTCTTGCAGTAATATCCACGGCCGTGGCTGAGCGTACTGCACACTCAAGTCCTGTATAAAGGTTCCAACGTGAAGTGCAATGCTCGTTAAAATTGAAGAGAACTCGACTGCGTCATCGTTGGACTTAAACTGGCCCGCGTCATATGCATTTTCAACCGGGGCTTTAAAACCCAAGTAATGAGCCATTCTTTCACGATTTAGCGGCCAACTTGTGCCGTTAAGTACAGTAGTACCCATAGCACAGTAATTTAAGCGATCATAAAAATTTTCAATTCTTTCTGCGTCTCTTCTGAAGGCAGAAAGCAAACCAAGAAGATAATGTGCGTAGCTGTTAGGTTGAGCCGCAACGCCATTTGTGTAATTGGGAACAATCGTATTTTTATTTTTCTCTGCAAGGTCAAGCAGAGACTGCATCGTATTGCTCAAAGAAAACATCAGTTCCAGAGCTTCATCTCTTAAAATGGCTGCGCGATAGGTAGCGTGCATATCTTGGCTCGATCTTCCGATATGAAGCATGTTGACATCCATTCCAGCAGCTTTGATAAGGAGCGGCTCGAAAGCGATAACTATCTTCGGACGTTTTGCGCCGGGTTTACTCCCGTTTGTTATGACCTCTTCGATGCCTCTGGCTATTTTCGGTGTGACGGCTTTATCCAGTAAACCTTCTTCACTGTTAATTACAGCGGTAGCCTTATTCATTTCGCCAAGCCAAAAGAATTCATCTCGTTCTGCGGCGTTTGCGGCTAATGAAAATAAAGCGCAAATAACAATTGCGAAAGATTTTCTTAATTTCATAATTCCTCCTGAAAGTAACAGTTTGAATATAACTATCCAAAAAAAAATTGTCGCTAATTTTCATTTTTTAAAATTGGGTGGGGATAATATGAAAATAATTAATATGTTTTGTTTTTTCTTAATTTGGATTTCTTGTGAACCCCTTTAATGATATTGAGACTTGGCAGACTCTTCTTTGCTTATCGGAAGGCAGACAACTCAATCAAATCGCTCATGAGAATGAGATCAGTCTTGCTGCGCTCATCCGAAGAATTCGTACCATTGAAAATACATGGGGTGTGAAGTTGCTTTCGACGAATAAACCAATTCGTCTTACCTCAGTAGCAGTCAATTTTTTGCCGGAAATCCGAACATTATGTGAGAGCCACAGGAAACTACAACACCGCTTTGAGACAGCTAAAGATTATCACTCCAGCCTCTCCGGCCACATCCGTTTTGCAGTCGCTGCTGGTTCTCTCGGCAGCCAGAATACCTGTCGCTTGCTGATGGAATTTTCAACCCAGCATAAAGGAATCGAATTTCAGACAGAAATAGGACCTAATCTCAATAAAGTCCTAAACGGGACATGCGATGTTTCGACATTCACCGGTAATTTAGAGTTAAGCGGATTGGAAGCGATTCCGAGAGGACGGGCGAAATATTTTGCACTTGCTTCTCCCTCCTACATAAAAAAATTTGGTTATCCACATCATCCTTCAGAGCTCTCACAACATTTCTGTGCTGTTTTTTGCGGAGCTTCTAGAGCCCGTACAGAATACCTACAAAAAGCCAAAGAAAAAAGAATAGTGACCTACGGCAAAACAGTTACTTCGACTGATGTTTTATTTCTTAAGCATATTGTTCTTCAAGGAGAGGCCTTAATCGTAGGCTTACCGGTAGGCCACTGCGCAAAAGAAATTAAACTAGGTCATTTGGTACCGGTTTTAGACGGATGGCACCGGAATTCTGAACCACTATGGATCGTAACATCAGAAAATAAATGGAAAGATCCAAAAATACGCATTTTTATGAAATGGTACGCGACGGCTTGGTCCGAAATGCTCCAAAAAGCCGAGGATTCTTTGCGAAATTGTCTGAACGACGTGTTTATTGAAGAAATTCGGGTATGTAAAGTTCGAGGTTGGAACCGTGCACTCCCCCGGATGGAATCACGAGGTCATGAACTAGGGTGGTTTGGTAACTTTTAGGTTGAAAAGTTGGCTTTAAGTTTGTAAGATCTCTGGTTGGAAATTGGAGATCTACGATGGTTGAACCAAAGACAACTTTCGACTACGTGGGCGAGATTTGGAGCATCGCGGACTGGGTTCGCGACGTAATCCGCCCGGCTGACTACAACAAGCTGATTCTGCCGTTCGCCTTGCTGAGGCGATTGGAGTGTGCTCTTGAGCCTACCCGTGACGCCGTCTGCAAGGCGGTAGAACTGCACGAGCGTGAATGGGGGTTGGAGAATGAGGCCTATTGCGCATTCTCTGGCAAGTCGTTTTACAACGTGACCAGCTTCCGTCTCAATGACCTTGGCGTGGACAACACGTTGGACGCACTGATGACCTATGTCGGTGGTTTCAGTCCAAACGCTCGCGATATCCTCACTCGGTTCAAGATTCGAGAGACGTGTCAGGATCTGCAGAACGAGGGCATGTTACATGAAGTGTGCATGAGGTTCGCCAGTTTCGACCTCAGCCCCGAGACCGTCTCCGATCGAATGATGAGTGACATCTATGAGCATTTGATTCAACGCTACGGCGAGGAAATTGCTCAGGGCGCGGAAGACTTCATGACTCCGCGTGACGTGGTTCGATTGGCCGTAAGTCTTGTGTTCGCCAACGAGGACTCATTCCTCAATTCCAACGACGGCTCCATCCGTACGTTGTACGACGGCACTTGCGGTACCTGCGGATTTATCAGTGATGCCTTGGACATGCTTGACGAGTGGAAGGCTCGTCACCCGGGCATTTCGCCCGCCGCCATAGTCCCCTACGGCCAGGAACGTGAAGGTGTGACATGGGCCGTCGGCAAAACCAACCTGTTGCTTCGCAACATCGGCAATGCCGGTCAGGACCAGTTTGATGCGATGCGCGACCTCTCGGAGCACATTCATCAGGGAGACACGCTGTCCGACGACAAGTTCGAAGGTCAAACGTTTAATTACCAACTTACTAATCCTCCTTACGGTAAGGAATGGAAGGTTGAGGAGCAAGCCGTACGTGAAGAAGCGTCCTATGGTTTCAGAGGACGGTTTGGAGCTGGTTTGCCCGCCATCGGGGACAGCAGCATGCTGTTCATACAGAATGTCGCCGCGAAACTTGCTCCTACTGATCAGGGAGGGGGTAAGGCCGCCATTGTGCTGTCTGGTTCTCCATTGTTCAATGGTGACGCCGGAAGCGGCCCGTCAAATATTCGTCGTTGGTTGTTCGAACGGGACTTCATCGACTGCATCGTAAAGCTCCCCACGGAGATCTTCTTCCGTACGGGCATCAGCACCTACATCTGGATCCTGTCTAATAAGAAGCCTGCAAACAGAAAGGGCATGATCCAACTTATTGATGCTTCCTCAAAACGCGTGCCTCTGAAGAAGAATCTCGGGAACAAGCGTTACGAGATCAGCGATGAGCAGATTGACTGGATCACCAGAACCTATGTTGACGGCCATGATCACGGTAACAGCGTCATTGTGCCCGCCACGGAATTTATGTTCCGACAGGTTGCGACCAGACAACCTCTACGCATGAACATCGTCGTAGATGCAACGAAGACGGATGAGCTCTTTAAGCACTCCAAGCCTATGAGCAAAATCATGGCGGAAGACCGCGAAGCCATCCAGGTCTGGGTCATGTCTCATGAAGGCGAATCCCATGACTACGCCTGGGCATACACCGCAGCCAAAGAACTCGGCAAGCTCATGCGGAATCACAAACTATCCAAGGGACAGTTTGTTAAGGCCATCGTCGATGTGTTCGGCGTGCGTTGTCCAGAGGCCGACATCGCAGTGGATGACAAGGGTGAAAAGGTCTACGACAGCGAGCTCAAAGACACCGAGAACATACCTTGGGGCATGGACTTCACCGAATACATGTCGAAGGAAGTGTTGCCGTACGCCCTAGAAACCGAGATCGACATGAATGTGAAGGACTCCGGTCCATTGCAGGACGGCCTGACGGGAGTCGTCGGCACGTCTATCAGCTTTAATCGTTACTTTTACAAGTACGAGCAACCTCGTGATCCGAGTGAGATTGCCAAGGAAATCCTTGAAATTGAGGATGGAATCGAATCATTCTTGAGGGAGTTCCTCAAATGAGAACGCAAGCAGAAATCCGTAATCACGATTGGTTCGGTAGCCTCCCTGAAGGATGGGAGATGAAGCCAATGGGATCTCTGTTTTCGTTTAGCAAAGGGATTACTGTAACTAAAGCGGATTTAACAGAGGACGGCGCACCAGTTGTCAATTACGGGCAAATCCATTCAAAAGCGAATACAGGTACAAAAATTACATCTAACTTGATTCGCTACATATCAAGCGACAAAATACCTACTAATACAAACCCCGCAAGAAAAGGATCTTTCATCTTTGCTTGCACCTCTGAAGATTTACAAGGATGTGGAAATTGTATTTATCTTGACTCAGAGATTGAAGTTTATGCCGGTGGTGACACCATCCTTCTTTCTCCATTAAATAATGATAAAGAAAATAAATATTTAGCCTATCAATTTCTCACGGACGAGTGGAGATTCCAGATTCGAAGGGATTTGGTTGATGTTAAGGTATTCCATGTTAATAGGAAAAATCTTAAAGAAGCATACGTCGTTTTGCCGCCTCCTGACGTCCGACGTTCCTTAGTGTCTTTTTTAGATGCTCGATGCGCCCCTATCGACGAAGCCATCTCTCGGCATCGTCAGGCGATTGAGAAGTTGGAAGAGTACCGCCGTTCGGTCGTTACCAAAGCCGTGACCAAAGGGCTTGGCTCAAATGCTTCGTTGAAGTCCTGTGGAGTAAGTTGGATAGGTTTGATTCCGAGAGAATGGCAACTTACTAAGATCAAATATGTCGCCAAAGTAATGGCTGGAGCGACACCAAAAAGTGATGTATCAGAATATTGGGATGGCGATATTCCGTTCGTAACGCCTGCAGATTATTCTTCCAGTGATCATTATATATCGAATGGAAGCAGATGTATTACTAAAGAAGGAATGAATTCTTGCTCTACCTCGCTTCTCCCAAACGGTTCGGTGATCGTTTCCACACGTGCTCCTATTGGACTTGTTACTGTAAACACAAAACCGGTCTGCATAAACCAAGGGTGCAAAGGCTTGGTTCGACGGAATGAAGATTTTGATTTTGAATATCTGTACCTGTTATTATCAATAGCAGACAAAGCTCTTATTGAATTGGGAAATGGCACTACCTATCTAGAACTTTCGAAGAAATCATTGTCGAATTTCGTTATACCAAAGCCATCGTTACAAGAGCAACATGCCATAGTTTCATATTTGAACGATCGATGTGCGATTATTGATAAGGCTGTTACTCGACATCGATTGTTAATTCGACAACTAGAGGAATACCGACAAAGTCTCATTCATGCCGCAGTGACAGGTCGTATTGATTGTACGAAGGAGCCGCTATGACCGTAACCAGCGATCTTCACCGAGAAGTTCATTTCGAGCAATACCTGACACGGATGCTGTCCGGTCTGAATGGTGCCGGTTGGCGCGTAAGCAATACGGACGATGAGTTCGACCCTCAAACCGCTCTGTACTGGCCGGACTTCATCGAGTTCCAGCGAGCGACCGTCCCGGACAAGCTTGAGAAAATGGAGCGCGTGCAAGGCAGGAACTGGGAGAACAACCTGCGGCTGCAACTGGTACAGGCGTTGGAAACGGACGGAACGATCAGTGTGATCCGCAACGGCTTCCCGTACGCCGGCTACCAAACCATCATGGGAGCTGCTCCCTATCCGTCTGACCCGCGCATCAAGAACGCGCAGCGCGATTATGGTGCGAACATCCTGCGCGTGATGCGTCAGGTTCACTACCAGACACAGGGGAACAAATCGCTTGATCTTGTGTTCTTTGTGAACGGCATTCCTGTCGCAACAGCCGAGGTCAAGACCGAACTCACTCAGTCGGTCAAGGATGCAATTGACGAGTATCGGACGGAACGTAAACCGATCGAGCCCGGCACAAAACGCCGAAACTACCTCCTGATGTATAAACGCGGCGCGGTCGTCCACTTCGCGATCAGTGAGGACGAGATCTGGATGTGCACGAACCTATCGGGCGAAAAGCCGCGGTTTCTGCCTTTCAATAAGGGAACGGAGGATGGACATGCGGGCAATCCACCTGCCGCCGAAGGCGGTTATCGAACCTCGTATTTCTGGGAGCAGCTGTGTCAACGGGATAATTGGCTGCATATCTTCCAATCGTTTGTCTTCGAAGAAGTTTCCAAGAAGGAAGATGCGACCGGACGCGTGAGGGAGCGCCATACCCAAATCTTTCCGCGCTTCCATCAATGGGATGCAGTCACCCGCATGCTTGCTGACGTGCGTGTAAACGGCGAGGGGCAGCGGTACTTGATCGAACATTCTGCGGGAAGCGGAAAGACGGAGACCATCACGTGGACGGCGCACGAACTGGCGAACGTACGCGACGCCGCAGGCGGTCGCGTGTTTTCCAGCGTAATCGTCGTGACCGACCGTCTCAGTCTCGACAACAACATAAAGAAGACGATCAAGCAACTCAAGAAGACGCCCGGCTATGTGACTGAAATCGGCACGAATGCAGAGGGACGCCGTACCTCGGATGCGTCGAAGAGCAAGCAGGTCGCCAAAGCCCTGTCTGATCGCCGAGAGATCATCGTGGTTACGCTGCAAACCTTCTTGTACGCCTGGCCGATGATCGTTTCGGATCCGAACCTCAGCGGACGCAATTTTGCCGTGATCATCGACGAAGCACACTCCGCCCAGGAGGGGAGCAGCGCAGCCGCCCTGAAGGGTGCTTTGAACATGGCTTCCGACAAGCTCAAGTTCGCCGTCGGCAAGGAAACAATCGAGCGCATCGCAGATTCCGACATGACCGACGAGGACATGGTGACGGAATACTTCACCCGCATGCAGGCCGCGAATGTGATGCCGAAGAACGTTTCGTTCTTTGCCTTCACGGCAACTCCCAAGGCCGAAACCATGACGCTGTTCGGGCGTCCGACGGGCAATTTGGACAAAAATGGCCGGGACATCCCCGGCTCATTCCATAAATACCCTATGCGACAGGCCATTGAAGAGGGCTACATCATCGACCCGCTCTCGGGATACATGCCCTACCGTACCGCGTACAAGCTGGCCGAGGAATACACGCCGGACAAATTGGTAGATGAGAAGCGCGCACGTCGCGCCATCGCTCGGTGGAAGTCTCTGCACGCGACGAACGTGATGGAAAAGACCGCGCTGATCATCGAACATTTCATGCGAAACGTAGCTCCGTTGCTCAACGGAGAATCCAAGGCGATGATCATCACGTCCGGCCGGCCTTCCGTGGTCCGCTACAAGTACGCGTTTGACGCCTATCTGAAAGCTCACCCCGAATACGACCGGAGCAAGATCGAACCGCACTTGCAGTTCAAGGTGCCGGGAGAGCCCCTTGTCGCATTCTCTGACAAGGTAAGCGGAGCGAAATGCGTTCTGCCTGACGACGAGTATTTGAAGGGGCACCCGTTCGCAGCTATTGACACGGAATACGACTACACCGAATCGAACATGAACAATCTCGGCTACCTAAGCGTTGAAAACGCTTTCGATACGCCTGAGTACCGGTTAATGATCGTAGCCAACAAGTTCCAGACGGGCTTCGACCAACCGAAGCTGTGTGCCCTCTACATCGACAAGCCGATCGCCAGCGACATCGAGATCGTTCAGACCTATTCTCGCGTCAACCGCATCTACGCCGGCAAGGACCATGTGTTCATTCTCGACTTCGTCAATGATCCGGACACTGTGGTGAACGCATTCCGCAAGTACGACACCGGGGCGCACATGAGCCAAGCGCAGGACCCGAACGTGGTCTACGCGATCAAGAATCAGCTTGATCAGGCCGACATCTACACAGCAGATGATTTCACAAAGTACCGGGATGCGCAGTACAAAGCCATCACGGATGCAGTCAACGGCAAGGACTCCTACCGGCAACGCCTCTACAACGCGGTGGATTTGCCGGCTGAACGATGGTTGAGCCGATATCGGGCACATACAACGGCTTATGCCACATGGGCCAACGTGCTGGAGCAGTCTGAACGCAATGATGATGAAGCATCCATCACTCAGGCCAAACGCCGGATGCAGGAAGAACAAGAGGAGAGAGACAAGCTTGTAACTTTCCGCAAACTCCTGAAGCGCTTTTGCTCCGCGTACATGTTCCTGAGTCAGATCATCGACCTCGGAGAGCCCGATCTTGAGGTGTTCAACGGGTTTGCCAAGCTACTCAGCAATCGACTTGCCGACACCGGGCTCGACCAAATAGACATTAAAGGCCTTGTGCTCACCGATTACCGTATCGACAAGTTGCGTCGAGACGATCAAAACAAGGAACGGGAGCTCCATCCCATGAAGGCCGGTACCGGTCAGTCGAACGCATCCCGCCGGCAGAGTCTGAAGCGCATCGTTGCCAAGCTCAATGAAACCTGGGGCGACAACGTAAACGTGGTTGCCGCCGCCCGCGCTGTCAACTTCATTATTGACTATGTGGACACGGATCAGGTCACTCACATGCGGATCACCAACTCAACCAATTCGAAGGAATCCCTGATCAACGACGGTCGGTTGAAGAATCAGATCAAAATGGCACTGGTATCCATGGTGAATAACGAGACCGGCAACCTAGCTGCTCAGATCATGAACGACCCACAGGCCATCGCATCGCTCGCAGATCAAATCTACGATCAGATCGCCAAGGGCAGTCGCTACAACATTCCTGAAATCCAGAAATACGTCGAACTGGTTGAAAGGGAGCGAAACCATGGACGGAAGTAATTCCATGATTCTGGAGCTGTTCGGCATACGAGACTGCAATCTTGTTTCCACTCAGGAGATCAATGAGGCAGGAAAAAAACATTACACAATCTTTCACCTGAACTACTGTGGGAAGGAACCAGAGGAATGCCCGAAATGTGTAGGAAAGACTCATAGTCACGGATACCGCGACCTGAAGGTCATGGATACCCCATGGGGAGGCAAGCCTGCACAGATCCACATCACGTTCCCGCGTCGTCGATGCACCGTCTGCGGAAATATTTGGCAACCAATATTCGAGAACGTCAATGTGAACCACAAGATGACTTCTCGTGCCTACACGGATATTGCCCAGAAATCATTGATTTCTACATTTCGTCATGTCAGCGATGATTACACCCTGTCCCACGTGACGATCAAGGACGTGTTTCAGGAGTTTGTTCGCGAGCACCATCAAAAACTAAGATTCAGAACACCTGCGTTCTTAGGCATTGACGAGATCAAAATCAAGAAGATCGGCGAAGTCACCGTCATCACCGACCTTGAACACCGGACCATGTACGACATGCTGAAGGGACGCAATCAGGCGGCTCTGACCGAATACTTCATGAAGATGCCCGATCGTGAACGGGTTTTATGGGTATGCTCCGACATGTACCGTCCGTTCGAGAAAAGTATCGGTCACGCTCTGCCAAACGCTCTCTGGGTAATCGACCATTTCCATGTCGTCATGAAGGCCAATGAAGCAATCGACACGATTCGACGAGGGCTTCAGCAAAACATGACCAAGAAGAACCGTATCAACACGAAACGCGGTCTTGCTTATACGCTCAAAACCAGACGTCGTAGCTTGACCTCGGATGAATCGTCGAAGATACGACTTCTTCGCAAAGATCCAGTGCTACAACCGCTGGCAGTCGCATTTGACCTTAAAGAAGACTTCTTCGACATCTGGGACAACAACCCGGCATCAAAGGACAATGCAATGAAGGCTTTCGCTCAATGGGAACAAAGTATTCCAGGGGAAAGCCTATTCGACAGTTTTAGAGATCTAGCAAAGACCGTTCACAACTTCTACGAGCAGATATTTAACTATTGGGATTGCCCGATCGCGATCACGAACGGTTATACGGAATGCGCGAACCGCCTAATCCGTGAAACCAACATGAAGGGACGAGGGTATTCATTTGAAACATTGCGCGCCCGTAGTCTCTACAGGAAGAACAATCTACAAAGCATCATAGACAGCGGAGGTCTTTCCATCGGGCCAAACGTTCTCTCGGATGAACCCTTATTTACCACCGAAACTCTGGACGAAGAATCGCAGGATGCGACCGCGGAATCAGAGTTGGTTGTGGATGAAGACACTGGTGAGATCCTTACCCAATAATTTGGTAAAAATCTGGTTGGGACGTTCAGTTTGTGAAGCGCGTTCCAACCAAACTTCCTTTTCATCCCCTGTCAGGTTCTGCCAATGTGATCCTCTCGTCAGGGGTGATTTCCAACCTCATTTCTTACATACCCAGAAATTCTTGATTCAACACCTTAGAACTTTAACCCCGGCTAAATATTTGCTTCTATATGCTTCTTTTTTTCAGAAGTGATCTAGCCGCTTAGCCAAACGGCTCGGCTAAGAAGCCCCTGTTTGATGGCTTTATTTCAAATTTATGAATTTACTTTTTCGCTATGGTTTGCTGTGTGGAGGTTTACGGCATCTACAAAATCAACAGTCAAAAGATTAAAAGAATAAACAAGACTGGGCGTCCGTCCGGGAACACCCGGTCCAAGAGGTTGCTAGAGCTAAAAGGCTAAAGACTCAGCACGTTGTAAAACCGGCCAACCGACCAACGAACGCCTCATAGAAAGGTGTGGCCGGGCGCGCTCATCTTTCCCGACCCTGCCGATTCGGTTTCGGCAACCTCATTGAGACCGGACATTGGAGAGATACAAACCGAACACCAACCGACGACGTCGCACGAGGACGATTGGAATTCTAGCCCATTTTTGTTCAAAGCCGAGTGCATGAACTATTTCCATGAAGGAATCGTCCCTCAAAATCTCATAAAGGATGATAAGGAATCAGGCGCATGATTGTTTCCTGACCTTGATGCCTCGGTTTCATCAAACTCTTGACCCCAACCAGTCGGAAAAAACAAACCGAATCCAACCCGGAAAACACGCACGAGTCCTTAGGCAATTTCGGATCATACCTGAATCAGCAGCTGTAAGTTCCCGTATTGCCGTTTTTGCTACAATAAACGGGTGAGTCTGCAAGTGTCCCGCCAAAACATTTGCTCGGTTCAACATAATGACTTCAAATCCCAATTTGGCGGAAGACGATACAACCCCGGCGAAGCGTTCGTGCCTTTTAGAAAATTCGTGGAAATTCGGACCTACAAGGTTTGCTGTTTCTGAAAAAATCCAAATCATCCGGCTTTCTGAAACCGATCCGATTTCCAATAAAAAAGACGCCATCAATAAACTGGTCGATGCACTGGGAAATGGCGTAGTCAATCAGGACACAAGTTTCTTATTGCAAAGCTCTAGAAGTGACGCTAAGAAAACATTATTCAGAAAAGACATCGACTCTCCGATTGTAAGGTGTATTTATTCTCAGGCACGAGATTTAGCACAAAAGTCTGTCCTAATTGAATCCCACGGTGACATTCTTCATGACAATACTCAAGTGCAGGCTATCCATATTTTTGCTGCCGGAGCCTTGGTTGAGAACAGATTGTTCCGAGTTGAGCTGACCGTCAGAGATTATGTTGAAACCGATCATGAAAGAAAAATGGTTCACTCAATAGACGGTGTTGAAATAAAAGAAGTAGATAAAAACAAGGCATCCGTCTGGGAACCCCCGGCCCAAGTGTTTCCTGAAAAAAACCTCTTGCAAAAAACCGGTCAACCAACCAACGGATGCCACGCTCATATTTTAAAAGAAATTAAAGAAAATATCACTATTGAACAACTTTTACACTCTTACATCCGCGCTGACGGAAAGGCATATTTTGAGGCAGTTGACACAGAAGAATACGGCTCCGACGGTGTTTATCAGAGTTTGGTCAGAAGAAAGTATGTAGCCTCCAAATTGACGGATCTTCTTACCGGTTTGCAAAGAAAGAATGGAATTGCCGTATCGGATTCGGCAAAAAAAGAAATTTACATTCAAATTGAGAAAACATCTGAACCATTCTGGAAATCCTCAGATCAGCTTTCCATTGATTTTCAAAGTTTGAAAAAAATACTTCTTAGCAAAGATTTCGATAAGAACGTTCTTTTGAAAAACTTTATTAAAACCCAGCAAAATCGAATTTTGGGAGGAACCAATGAGCTCTCCCGTTGAAAAAGACCTGACGGTTCGTGTGCAACTCCAAAAAGGACTGCAAAAGTATCTTGACCGCAGCGATATAACGGAAATTGCCGTGAATCGCCCCGGCTTCGTGTGGGTTGAGGAGTCCTCCGGGTGGCGATGCTATGAAGACAAAAATTTCACCTACGATTACCTTGCCAAGCTCGGAAACGTCTGCGCTGTTTACGGAGGAGAGAATAAAACGCTCGACTCCGCTCATCCGGTGCTCTCCGTGGAACTCCCGGACGGTGAACGTGCCCAGTGCGTGATGCCTCCGGCGTGCAAGAACGGGACCATCAGCCTTACGGTCAGAAAAATCTCGAAGGACGTTATCGGACTGGATTCTTACATTCAGAACGGATATTTTTCGCATATCCGCCCAAAGGACTCCCTTGACCCGATACATGAGGAATTATCTGCCCTTTACAATGAGACCTTTGACACCAATAAAACACCGGACACTCTTAACCTTCTCCGGGCAGAATTTTTAAAGCGCTGCGTGGAAACCGGCAAAACAATAGTTATTGCCGGAGAAACCGGTTCAGGTAAGACCACGTTTATGAAAGCTCTGATGCAGCATATTCCGACGGATCAGAGAATTATTACGATTGAAGACGTACCTGAGCTTCTTTACGGACTCCCAAAGCACGAAAACCAAGTCAACCTCTTCTACCCGTCTGAAGCAACGGATAAATCAACGGTAACCGCTGCAAGCCTCATGCGTTCGTGTCTCAGAATGAAGCCCGACCGTATTCTGCTTGCCGAGCTGCGCGGGGGAGAGACTTTCGACTTTCTGAATGTGTGCCTTTCCGGGCATTCAGGTTCAATTACAAGCTGCCACGCCGGAAGCTGCGGACAGGTTTTTGACTATTTGGCGCTCAAAGTTCTTCAGTCTTCAACGGGACGCGAGCTGCCTTATGCGGTTATTCAGCAGCTTTTGCATCAGGTCATTGACGTGATAGTTCACGTCCACCGAAACAGAACTTTCGGACGTCATATCACTGAGCTTTTCTTCAACCCTCATACTGAGGAGACAAAGAATGAAAGCCTCTAAGACGCTTCTGAAAATCCTCTTTATTGTTATCGCAGCCCTGCTTTGCGCGCTGGTCATTCTTTTTATCAGCAGTTTCGTATTCATGCGGATTTTCAATCTTCCGCTGGAAGCGTGCCGCCCGTGGACGATCATCCAATACTTTATGATGTACCGCCACGCTCCCGACAAAGCGGTGCGCCTTGCCGTTCACGGGTGCCTTTTTCTGCCGTGGATTGCGCTGGTCGGTGTCGGCATTGCAATCTTGATTAATCGAGACAAACGTGCTCTGCACGGGGCGGCAAGATTTGCCAATCTTGGCGAAGTTAGACAATCCGGCCTGATTGATCCTCCGGGCGGTCTTGATAAAACCATTCTGGTCGGAAAGTACAAAAACAACTATCTGACCTATGCCGGATACCAGTTTGTTCTGCTGGCTGCGCCTACCCGAAGCGGTAAGGGCGTCGGTATTGTTGTTCCTAATTGCCTCAACTATTCCGATTCTCTGGTCGTTCTCGATATTAAAGGTGAAAACTTTGATATCACGTCAGGTTTCAGAAAAGCGTGCGGACAGGAAGTCTATTTGTTTTCGCCTTATGCGGATGACGAAAAAACCCATCGCTACAACCCGCTGGATTACATCAGCAGCAGCCCTGCCGAACGGCTCGGCGACATTGATGCCATCGGTCAGGCGCTTTATTCGGGCGAAAACAACAACGACAAGTTTTGGAGTGAAAATGCCAAAGACTTCTTTCGCGGCGTAACTCTTTTCGTTCTTGAAACACTGGGACTGCCCCACACATTGGGAGAAATTCTCAGACAGGCTTCGGGCAAAGGAAAGCCAGTTAAAGAACACCTCCTCGGAAAATTAAAAGAAGCTCAGGATGCCGGGCACCCCTACTCAAACAACTGCGTTGATGCGCTCAACCGAGTCTTGAGCAACTCGGACAATACGCTTGCCGGTATTATCGCCACGTTCAATACAGCGCTTTTATCGTTCCAGAATCCGAAAGTAGATTTGGCAACGAGCGCTTCGGACTTCGATTTAAGAGAAGTCCGGCGCAAAAGGATGAGCATTTATTTCAAGATCGAGCCGACAAAACTAAAAGACGCCCGGGTGCTCATCAACCTCTTCTTTGATCAGCTCTTAAACCTGAATACCCGGAAGCTGCCGTCTCAGGACAAAACGCTCAAGTACCAATGCCTTGTTCTTTTAGACGAGATGACGTCCATCGGCACGGTGAACATGATTAAACAGGCCGTTTCTTATATGGCCGGTTACAACATGAGACTCTTGACCATCATTCAAAACAAGTCGCAGCTTGAGGATGTTTACGGCAAAGCCGGTGCCGTAACGCTTCTGTCGAACCACGCTTTGATGATTATGTACGCCCCGAGCCCGGCCACTCAATCGGATGCCAATGAATACTCTGAAATGCTGGGATATGAGACCGTTAAATCGAAGTCCAAGTCCCACAGTAAGGGCGGCAACTCCACCAGTGAATCCGATCAGAAGCGTGCCCTGATGCTTCCGCAGGAAATCCGGGAGCTCGGCAAAGACAATGAAATAGTAACGCTCGAAAATACCAAGCCCATTTTCTGTCAGAAGATTAAGTATTACCTCGACCCCGCTTTTAGGCAAAGAGCGAATTGGGCGGTTCCAGAGATTCCGCAGCAGGACGTTGAACTTTTCGTTGCACAAATGGAGCAGCGGATAAAAACCGCCTCAGCATCAGACTTAAATGAAACGAATGCAGCAAGCCGTATTGTCACCGGTAATACCGAACTGCCGGACGATATGAAATCGGTACCTGACAACCAGTGGTCCGAAGATCAGGTTAATTGCTACATTGAAAATCTGATCTCCAACGAGATTGTCAAAAAATCGATTTCCAATTTTGATGCTCTTGATGGGATCAGCGCGGCTTCTGCATCGGCTCAGACCGACGTTCTGCGTCAAATGAATAGTGCCGCAGCACCCGGCACCGAAAACGCCCGGCAGATTTTGTCCGACTTAACGGAAGAAGAAGCAGACGTCAGCCCAACCTCGGAAAGCAGCACTGAAGACGAAACCTCCGAAAGCTC
>ERZ839741.2385-NODE-2385-length-17423-cov-2.960099_pt1 | contig 17423 bp, 18 predicted proteins | sample MGYA00519880_ERZ839741 | MGnify/ENA primary metagenome ERZ839741 (study PRJEB31850, sample SAMEA3708851) | human gut metagenome | biome: human gut; feature: human-associated habitat; material: faeces | place: China | collected 2014 ...
GAGCCATTTTCGGGTTCCATCTTCTGGTCTGGTGTCCAAAATGTACACCTGCTTCAAGTAACTGCTTCATTGAAATAACGCTCATTTTAATACCTCCATGGTTTTGATTCTTTTATAGGCTTCTGCTCTTATAACCACCGGCGCGTATACCGGCACCAGCTATAAAATCCACCTATATGTTTTTTCACACGAATTGAATTATAACAATTCTTTTAAAATAATGCAAGCGTTTTTTTACATTTTTTTGCTAATGCTTCTGCTAACGGCTTGTAATGACATTCGCCAGATTTTCAAAAGAATCATTTTTCTTTACAATATGCGTTCCTGCAATCATTTTGGTTGAGTTGCCGGACGCTGCCATATAACCGATAAAACCATCTCTGTCACTGATAATCCCTGCTGACAGAAACATATCTGCCACCTGTGTCGCCGTATATCCGCTTCCGATTTCAATCTGCACCTCATCTCCCGGCAGATAAAGTGCTGCCCGGGTCTGCGGCTGGCCTTGTGTTTCCGGTTCTGATGCTTCTGTGGCTGCCATTGTTTCCTGACCGATTGTCGTTTCTTCCTGTGTAGTGGTTTCTTCCTGTACGGCAGTTGTCTGTTCTTTTGTTGTTTCTTCTTCCCGCTTTGTCGTTTCTGCCTGTGTATCTTTCTGGGTATATGCAAGTATTGAGCTTTCTGTTGATGTCTGCTCTGTCCCTGTTACCAGCCTCTTATTTGCTGATGAAACTGCATTGGCAATAGAAAAAACAAGTGTTGTTGCCACTATTCCAATACCGGCTCCTCTTAAATAATATTTTAATTTCATTGCCATCCTCATTCTGCACTCTGCTTTTCTTTCTCATGCAGCCCGATAATCAGACTGACCTCGCCAACGCCGATACCAAGCTGTTTTGCAATATCCCGCACCGTCATTCCCTTTCTGTAAAGGTATACAATGCTTTCCGGACTGCCGTCCTGTGGATTTTCCGGTATTTCATCAATTTCCGGCTCACCACTGACAATCGACTTTAACTTTCCTGCCTGATTTTTGGATTTGCCCTGTTCTTCTGAAATTCTTGCCTTTTCGTTGCTCTGCTTCACCAGTTCAGACAACCGTTCTTTTGCAACATCCCGCACGGTAGCGGTATATGCCGCGTTGTCCGTCTGTTCCTGCTGTGACGGCGCTGCCTGTTGCACTGACGATACCGGTTCAGCTGCTATATCGTTCTGCATTTTTTTTACTTCATGCTTTGCAATGTTGACGTCTTTAACTGTATTCTTTACTTCCTTTGCCTTTTCATTGAGCATATCATATAAAAATACGGCCTCATTGTGGCTTTTATTAATCTCACCCATCACCGTATCTGCATAATCGTTCATTTCCAAAATTTTTGTATTGGAAATTTTATCAAGAGATGCTTCCGTGCGTTCATTAATTGCATTGAGTTCTTCTGTCACCAGTTCATTGACCTGACGGCGGATTTCCTCTTTCTGTCCGTCGGACAACACTGTCTTTTCCGGTTGTTTTGCCTGCTCTGAAGTTTTTTGTTCATCTTCTGTAAGCAGAAAGCTTGCAGCAATACACAAAATTCCGCAGACAGCCAAAATGGCTTCCAGTATTACCATATGTTCCTCTTTTCCGTGTCTTTTCAAATTTTGATATCGATGTCTACGATTTCCTGTCCTTTTATAAAGAACTTTCCGTCTTTAGAACCCTTTTTACCCGGATGGTGTCCACCCGGATATTCATTCTGGCTCTTATCCTTGGCATCATACTTTTTCTGGTGGTTATCGGCATTCTCTTTATGCTGAACCTGTTCTGCTTTTGTATCTGTTTCTTTTTGAACCTGTGTCGTTATCGTCTGCTGTTCCACAACAGGCCTCTGGTTTTCTTCCTGTTTAATATGTGAAACTTCATTCATCTGCTGTACTACTGCAAAATCTACCGGCCTTACAATCATTTTCCGCTCCCATTCTGCTTTTATAATAAAGCGCTCTTAATGTCTGCCCGCTCTTTGATAAACTGACAATGGTCATACTTTTCTTTGATAAACATAAACTGATCACCAAATACAAGCTTCGTTCCTGCATACGCTGTTCCGTATACTTTAATTCTGGCATTGCTGTCTTCAGAAACAACCGACTGTAAATCTTCAAATTCTTTCTTCTGTTCTGCCAGTTCCTTATCAATTATCAGCATATTTTTCATAGTCCTTTGCAGCATTTCTTTTTTATCCTGTGAAAGTTCACCTTCTAAATCCTGCTTTTTACGCAATGCTGTTATAATCTGATTCAACTGTATTTTGTTCGTTCCCATTGTCTGAAGATTCTTTTGTAATTCGTCCAGACGTCTCTTGGCTGCCGGGTCAACACCGACACCAATAACCGTTGCCGTACCGAGTTCGTTGCCAATTACTTTTGCTTCAACCAGTATCATGGAACGGACTTCCCCACCGATAATCAGTCCTTTTTTGCCTGCCGCCTTAATGCTGCCTTTTGCATTGACCTTACTATGTAAAATAGAGTCTGTTTCAATACTGCCGCCCGCTTCTACCTGTTCTACAGATTCAAGGAATTTCGTAACGATATTGCCGCCCGCTTTAATGACTGCACGGTTCATCCCCTGCACACCACGGTTGAAAGTGATATTGCCGCCTGCGACAATTGTTGCACCTTCCACGATACCGCTTACTGCAATATCGCCGGTCGCTTTGACACTGAATCCCGCAAGGACATTACCTTTAATATTAATATTCCCCTGATAATCAATATCGCCGGTAGAATTATCTACATCGACAATTTCCAGTACATTGGATACAAATACTTTGTCATTTTCCAGAGTTACATGACCGCTGACACTGCTAATCAGCTGTAATCCGTCTTCCGAAACCGTCAGATCCCGCCCATGGCGGAAAATCACGTGTTTTACCTTTTTCGGCATGACCTTTCTTCCAAGCAGATCTTCTCCCGGTGTACCGCGGTCTTCCGGATGAAGCACGGCAACAACCTCACCCTGCCTGATGTGATTCACATTTTCAAGTGTATGGAAATCAACTGTACCATCATCGTTCATCTTTGGTGTCGGTTTTAATTCTGTATTGAATTTATATTCGATATAACCGTCACTGCCCTCTGTCGCTGCCGTTCCCACCGCAATCACATAACGGTGTCCGTAACGGCGGTGTGCCAGAAAATCTTTGACAACGTCTGTTTTAATTCCGTTTTTCACGCCCAGATGCTGGATATCTTTGATAATTTCATCTTCATCCAGCATTCCCGCACCTTCAAACGGCGGATAAAATACAGCTTCCATCTCCATTAAATCCGAACTCATGGTATATATGCCGAACTCCCGGCTCTCCAACGCTCCTGCATCTGAAACCTTTACCGTAAACGGTGCTTCTTTCGCTTTTGAAAAAGCTTCTTTCATCTTTACGGTGTCACAATCCATAATTTTCTTTTTATCCAGATAATATAATGCATCTGCCACTGTTGCCGGCTGTTCGCCGCTTTTCGGAGGATATACTGTAAAATACAACCCGTCCGCTTTTACTGAAAATTGAAAATACCCGCCAATACACTCTACCATATGCTTTCTCCCATCTGATGTATTTACGCCTGCACAACACTTCTAAATTATAAATCCGGGCTGATGCAGTTCCTTTATAATATAATGTCCAGATACTCACCCAGTGTTTTACGCATTCTGCCAAGTGCTTTGGTATGCAGCTGGGAAACCCTTGATTCTGAAACATTTAATACAAGACTAATTTCTTTTAATGTCATTTCCTCATAATAATACAATGTAATAACATTTCTTTCTTTTTCTGTTAAGGAATTGATTGCTTCTGTTAATTTTATTTTCAATTCTTCTTTTTCCAGCACTTCTTCCGGCTGGTCAAAGTGCGTATTTGTTACTGACTCTATCTTTGCCTCACTGCCCGTTTCCGTATATTCATCCAATGAAATCAGGTTAGAGGCTTTGGTCTGCCCCTGCCAGCTGTTTAATTCGTCTACTGTTATTTCTAATTCTTCGGCGATTTCCTCATCGGTTGCCACATGCCCTTTTTCTGTTTCAATTTTAGACATCGCCGCATCTATTTTTTTCTGCTTCTGACGGATTGACCGCGGAAGCCAGTCCATTTTACGAATCTGGTCCAGTATTGCGCCACGGATTCTAAGACTAGCATAACTTTCAAACTTTACATTTTTGCTGTAATCAAATTTATCTATGGCATCGATTAATCCAAAAATGCCATAGCCTACCAAATCATCATATTCTACATTATAGATACATACTGAGTCGTCCGGCGACAAGCTTGACCAATTGCGCATATTCTGCAATAAGCTGTTCCCGGATTTCACTCTTTCCTGTCTGCATATATTCCTGCCACAGTTTATTTCTACCTACTTCGTCCATTACTGCCGCCCCCAGCCCATCATTTGATTAAACTACTTCGGAAAATTACTTTTCTTCCTGCTGTTCTTCTTCTGTCTGTTCCGGCGTGCCTTCGCCTTCTCCTACTGTACCTTCATCCTCTGACGGTTTTTCTTCTTCTGTTTCTAAATCCTTAAATGCCTTATTTAATATTACTCTCAAAAGAAGCCCTGCAATATAAAACCCTGCCATAACTGCGACCAATACCCACAGAAAATGTACCAGCGAATACTTTTGTATAATCATAACCACACTACTGACAAAACCTGCAAGCAATGTAACCAACGCAGGAATATTTCTAAACTTACGCATATTCCCTCCCAATCTATTTTTCTTTTTTTGCTGTCTGTTATTAAATTGTCTTTTGAGGCTTACCTACCGACTTTATAACATAATCCCCTGTCTCTGAGTAAAACTCTACAGTTCGTCCATAATTTAAACCACAGTCTTCTGCGAGAAGACGGATTCTATATTCTTTTAATTTAGCTCTGGCTGCTGCTGCATTCCGTTCACCTACCCGCAGTGATTCATTCTGCGATGCCATGGCAAACATCTGTGCACCACCCGCCATTTTTGCAACCAGGCGGCTTTTTGATGCCCCAAGGTTTTCCATCTGACGAATTAATTCATCAATTCCTGTATCTGCAAATTTTGCAACATTTGAATTATTTCTAATCTGTGTACTGTCTGGAAGCATACAATGCAGCAATCCGCTTACCTTTGTCACCGGATCGTATAATGCAACGCCCACACAGGAACCAAGACCTAATGTTGTAAGCGCATCTGGACATTTACAGACTTTCAGATCCGCCATGCCAACTTTTATCATATTCCCCATATACAACTGTCCATTCTTTTTTCTAATCTTTACAGTTTCAAGAAACACAGCCTGCGGGACAAATTTCTCCCGCAAGCTGAAAAAAATTTTAAGTCTTACATACCAAGTGATGCCAAAATTTTGTCATAAGAATCAAGTTCAGGGATTAACAGGAAGTATCCTGTAACAAAATCCATCTCGCCAAATTCTGACTGAATCATAAGCAGCTTATCGCCATATTTACCAAACTCGGCTGCCGGTACACTCAGCAGTGCGCCTACCATATCTACGGTCAGTGACGGTACTGTACATATCATCTTTAAATTTGTCAGGGTGGAAAGCGCATTTAAATAAGAACCGGAAACAATATTTCCAATTTCATTTAATGCTGACATTTCTATTTCCGTAAAGCTTTCCGCGCCTAAATCTTCATCGGTTGTAACATCTCTCATCATTAATGAATTTACAAGATGGTGTGCTGATTTCATATCAAATAAGAACATCATCATCCCATCAATGTCACCCTCAATACCCAGTAAGATTCCAACTACTGTCTGATCTTCTGATCCAATCACGGAAGAAATATCCTGAAAAGGCAGTAATGCAACATTCGGAACAGACATATCCATCTTGATGCTTAACATCTTTGATAATGCTGTTGTTGCATTTCCTGCACCAATATTTCCTATTTCCTTTAAAACGTCATATTGCATGGCGTCCAATCCGTCAAGACTTATTTTTGCCATATTCCCACCGCTTTCTTTAGTTCTCTACGATCAGACCGACAATATCTAATAAAGAAATCAGTTCACCCTTGCTCTTTCCGATGCTGCTGATATAACCTGATGCTGCATCATCTCTTGAGGTTCTTGTGATTTTTTCTGTATTGTCATCATCCAGTGTTACAACCTCTCTTACCTGATCTACAATAACACCAATGGTAGCACCTTCGATTTTTACAATGATGATTCTGGTCTTATCTGTAAATTCATCGTCTTCAAGTCCCAGTTTTAAGCGGATGCTCATAACCGGAATGATTTCACCGCGCAGATTGATGACACCTTTATAATATGTCTGTGTCTTTGGCACGCGGGTAATCTTTTGGTTTCTGACAATATTATCAATATATTTAATATTGATACCATACTGTTCGTTGCCAATTCTTACCACGATATACTGAACGGCAGTTTCTGTTTCCTGCTCTGTTGTAATTGCTTTTACCTGTTCCATATTTATACCCATCCTTTCTGTAGCATCTTCCCCTATACAAGCGTATTTGCATCAATAATCAGGGCTACAGAACCATCTCCTAAGATTGTTGCGCCACTAATCATCTTATTGATACGGATATACTTACCAAGTGATTTAATAACGATTTCCATCTGGCCAATCAGACTGTCTACTACAAGTCCTGCCTGCTTATCGCCTTTTCTTACGACAACGACTGTAATATTTTCTGATTCTTCCGGTTCTCCCGGAACATCCAGTAAATCTCTTAAACGGATTAACGGAATAACGTTACCTCTTAAATGAATCACTTCTTTGGCATGTACATACTTGATATCACTTACAGGAATATCTTCGATGGTTTCAATAGAACCAAGTGAAATCGCATACTTTTCATCTCCGAGCTTAACCATCAATGCCTGAATAATGGCAAGTGTTAATGGAAGACGGATACTGAATGTACTTCCTTCACCGTACTTTGTCTTAACTTCAACATCACCACCCAGGGCTTCAATCTTTGATTTTACAACGTCAAGTCCAACACCACGGCCGGATACATCTGTTACCTTTTCAGCAGTTGAAAAGCTTGGTCTGAATAATAAATCGATTGCTTCTTTATCTGTCATGACATCAGCCTGTTCCTGTGTAATTGTACCTTTTTCAACTGCCTTTGCTTTTACCTTTTCTGTATCAATACCATTACCGTCATCACGGACTTCGATAACAACATTGTTACCTTCCTGGAACGCATCAAGGAAAATAGAGCCCACTTCGCTCTTACCGCGTTCTTTTCTGATTTCAGCGCTTTCAAGACCGTGGTCAGCAGAATTTCTTAATAAGTGCATAATCGGGTCACCGATTTCATCGATAACCGTTCTGTCAAGCTCTGTATCTTCACCTGACATATATAACTCCATCTTCTTGCCAAGCTTCTTGTTCAGATCACGAATCATTCGTGGGAATCTGCTGAATACACTTTCAATTGGCATCATACGCACCTTCATAACGGATTCATGAAGGTTCGTTGTTACTCTTTCAAGGTATTCAATCTGTTCTGTGAAACTCTGGTTCAGTGCAGCTGCTTCATCACCTTCAACATGACTTGCAGATACAAGACCGTTCTTTGCAATAATTAATTCACTGACAAGGTTCATTAAAACATCAAGCTTTTCAATATCTACTCGTACTGTATGGCTGACTGAACCGGATGTCTTGCCTGTAGAAGCAGGCTTCTTTGCAGCCGGTTTTGCAGCTGCCGGTTTTGCAGTCTGTGATACTGCTGATGTTTCCTTCTTTTCTTCTTTTGCTTCTTCTGTCTGTTCCTCAGGGAAAGGCTGCGTAATTTCCTGGCCTGCCGCATCCTTGATTTCAGATACATTCTTAATTAATGCAATGATATTATCATATTTTTCTTCTGTTACAACAATAATGCTGAAATCAAAGTCAAACTTCTCATCTTCAATATCCTGTACAGACGGTTCTGATTTAATGATATCACCATGTCCTTCAAGATTTTTAAATACAAGAAACGCTCTGGCAGCCTTTAAAATACAATTCTCATCTACGCTGACCTTAATCTTGTATACATGAAGATTCTTTTTTAACGCTTCGTTAACTGCATTCTTTTCAAAATCTGCAAGCGGCATATCCTTATCATCTGCCGGTGCAGCTGAGGCTGTTGCTGCCGGTGCTTCTTCCTTCTTTGCCGCCGGTGCTGCATTTCCTTTACCTTCTGATGCGATAAACGCATTCAGTGCTTTGATAATCGGTTCATTATCATCTGTTCCTTCGTCCTGTGTTTCCCTGATGTTGTCCACATAGGTTTCCAGTGCATCCAGGCACTGGAATAATACATCCACAAGATTTGAATTTACTTCCATATTGCCGTTTCTGACTTCGGAAAATACATTTTCCATATCATGTGTCAGATTCTGCATTCTCTTATATCCCATTGTGCCGGCCATACCTTTTAAAGAATGGGCTGCACGGAATATTTCATTAATCGTATCACTGTTATCCGGTTCTTTTTCCAGAATAATTAACTGGTCACTCAGTGTCTGTAAATGTTCATTTGATTCATCAAGAAAAATCTCTAAATACTGGCTAACATCCATCTTATGATACCCCCACGTTCTTCGTAATTACTTCAGCGACACGGTTAAGCGGTACTACCTCATTAACCAGTCCCGTCTGAGCGATGGCCTTTGGCATTCCATACACCACACTGGTGTCTTCATCCTGCGCGATGACATAAATCTTTTTATGTCTGTCTGAAAGGCCCTTGATTCCTTTGGTTCCATCTGCTCCCATACCGGTAAGCACTACACAGGTGATTTCATCGTAATCACACCGTTCTAATGATTCATACATAATGTTGGCACAAGGTCTTAATCCTTCAATTGCCGGTTCATCACTTAACTGTATCTTATGTCCTGAACCATTTTTTACAATTCTTAAATGTTTTCCGCCCGGCGCAATATAGACATGCCCTCTGCGGATAATATCTCCGTCTTCTGCCTCCTTTACCTGTACGTCACTCATCTCATCCAGCCGTTGTGCAAGCGAGGCTGTAAAACCTGCCGGCATATGCTGTACCAGCACAACACCTGCATCCAGATTTCTAGGGAGCATCGGGATGACCTGTTGCAAGGACTTTGGTCCGCCTGTTGAACAGGCAAGTGCCACGACCTTTTTACAATTCGTTTTCACATCCTTATATAACTTCCCATCTACTTTTTTAGCCGGTGCCGCACTTTGTGCTGTCCCGGTTCTGGCACGGATTGCCTTTAAAGCTTCTGCGCCCGCCATGCGGCGCTGTTCTCTTGCAGCTTCATCCTGCGTTTTTCCCGGTGTAAACCGGCTGCTTCCTGACGGTACGGCTCTGGATACGGAAGAAGCACTGACTCTTTCAAGTGTCTTTTTAGTGCTGGTCGCAACATTAAGCATCTCATGAATACGTTTTCTAAAGCTTTCGCTTTTCGTTTCCAGATAATTTTCCGGTTTTGTAACAAAATCGAATGCCCCGTATTCCAATGCCTGAATTGTTTCCCGTGCGCCCTCTTTCGCCACCGTACTGACAACAATAACGGTCTGCTCAATATGCTCACGCTGAAGCTTTTGCAGGAGTTGTAATCCATTCATCTTTGGCATATTAATATCAAGAATAACTGCACTGTAAAGTGTCGGATTCTGGCGGATATATTCGTATCCCTCCAGGCCGTCTTTTGCAATTGCCGCAACCTCGTACTCATTGCCTGACTTAATTATATCAGATATTACTCTTCTCATGAGTGCAGAGTCATCAATAATTAATATTTTTTTCGACATATTTATCAACTCCTTTTACACATTCTTTTTTGCAAAAAAGTTCTTAAAATATCCCCTGATCCCTCTTCTTGAATCCGGAACATCCTGCTGTGTGCCGGACAATTTCTTTGCAATCGCTTCAAACTGCTTTGAAGCCGCCGCATTCGGATACATAATGGAAACCGGCTTCTGTTTCATAATTGCCTTTGTAATGTAACTATCCTGCGGAATAACACCGAGAAATTCAATATTAATATTCAAAAATTTAGAAACAACCATACTCAGCTTTTCATATAGATTCTTTCCTTCACCTGCATCAGACACCCTGTTTGCAATCATTTTAACGGTTGTATTTTTCCCCTGGAACCCTTCTGTCATGCTCAGAGCCTTTAGCAGCGCATAAGAGTCTGTTACAGAAGTCGGTTCCGGTGTTGTTACCAGAATCGTTTCAGGACTGGAAATCAGGAATTCCATAACGCTTGGGTTAATACCGGCGCCTGTATCAATAATAACAATATCTGCTATTTTTTCAAGTTCCGTCATTTTATTAATCAGCCGTTTCACCTGCTCTTTGTCAAAATTTGCAAGATTGGCAATTCCCGAACCGCCGGAAATAAACTGGATTCCCTCCGGTCCCTCACAGATGATCTCTTTCAATTCCCGCCCGTTATACAGCAAATCACTCAGATTATATTTCGGAATCACACCAAACATAACTTCTACATTGGCAAGACCAAAATCGGCATCTAAAATTACAACACTTTTTCCCATTCGCGCAAACTGAATCGCCAGATTAACGGACACACTGGATTTTCCAACGCCTCCCTTTCCACTGGTAACTGCAATCACACGTGCTGCTTCTTTTGCCTGTTCTTCCTTTTGCTGCATGATTTTCCTTAAATTTTCTGCCTGATCCATTATTCAGCTCCTCCCAGAAGTTGTTTTGCCAACGCCTGCTTATCAATCACTTCAATATCATTTGGCACATTTTGTCCCAGTGTCGTATATGACAACGGTGCATCTGTTATCATTCTGATATTGAGAATATTGCCAAGCGAACAGGTCTCATCCAGTTTTGTAAAAATAACCGACCAGTCTTTAATATCCTGATAGCGCTCTACAATGCTGACAAGGTCCTTACTTTTGGTTGTAACACTTAATGTCAGATAAATATCCACATCAAATTCATCGCTTTTTTGTCTGGTTCTTTCAATCAGTTCCATCAGCTCATCCATCTGCCCTTCAGCCTTATGGGATCTTCCTGCTGTATCTACCAGAATCAGGTCATAATCCTTATACTCTTCCAGACAATGTTCCAGTTCGTCTGCCGAATAAACGACACTTACCGGACAGGATATAATAGAAGCATAGGTATTGAGCTGTTCAACCGCTGCAATTCTATAAGTATCTGATGTAATAAATGCAACCCTTGCATGTTCTTCCAGTTTAAATTTGGAAGCAATCTTTGCAATCGTCGTTGTTTTTCCGACACCTGTCGGACCGATAAAAAAGGCAACCTTTGGCTTATCTTCCTGTAATGTAATAATATGGGGTTCACCCAGTTTTAAAATCACTTTCTGATATACTGCTGCCAGAATGCTGTCAATATTGGATTCCTTTTTTAAAGAATTTTCAATATCACCGATAATGCTGTCTGCACATTTTTCATTCACATCATTTTCAAGCATCTTCTTATATATAAGCTGCAAAAATCTGTAATTGGTATTTTCACGTTCCTGCACCACACGTCTGCCTTCATCTGCACCATTCAATTCATAGCTGTTCTGAACATCCTGCGCTGCCCGGTCTGCCGTTCTTTCTTTCGATACCGTATAGTCATAATCCATGCGGTTCTTTAAAAGCTGCTGGAGAGAATCTAACTTCTGCTCAATTGCCGCAGTATCCGCTGCCGACACCTGTGAGGACGGCTGATAGGCCCCTGCCGGGTGCGGGCTTCTTACCGGCATTGACACGCGCGGTGCGTAACCTGACGGTGTATATGCCGCTGCCGGACCTTCCTGTGCCGGCATGTCTGTATCTGCAAGGACATCCCCTGCAATTTCATCAAAAGAAGTCCTGCTTTTTTCACCTGCACCTTCGTTTTCTTCCTGTGCAGCCGTAATTTCTACCATATCTTTCCGAAACAGCCTGAAAATTCCACGCTGTTTCAATGTTTTTACATTTAATACGACGGCTGAACTGCCCAGTTCATCTCTCGCCTTTAATACTGCTTCTGTTTCCGTCGGTGCCTGAAATTTCTTTACTATCATTTATGCTGTCACCATCCCAACTGATTGTAATTCAATATTTGATTCTACTTCATTGTAAGAAATTACAATAATATCCTTATAATAATCCATTGCCAGCTTCTTAAAATACATTCTGACAATCGGCGAAGTAATCACAATTGGATTTTTTCCCATATCTTCAAGCTTCTTTAACTGTTCACCCAAAGACTGCATGATTTTTTTTGTCCGTTCCGGATCAAGCGTCAGGTAAGACCCCTGTTCTGTATTCTTTACAGCACCCATAATCTCCTGTTCCACTGCCGGGTCTAATGTAACAACACTTGTTACCTCATCAACAGGGAAATATTTGCCTGAAATTGCACGTTTCAGACTCTGTCTGACATATTCTGTCAGAATATCCGTATCTCTTGTAACTGCTGCATGATCAGCAAGGGTTTCAAAAATTGTAACAAGGTCACGGATTGAAATTCCCTCTGAGAGAAGATTCTGTAATACTTTCTGGATTTCACCGATACTCATCAGCTTCGGTACAAGTTCATCCATTAATGCTGTATTATTGTCTTTAATATTATTAATAAGATTCTGAACATCCTGTCTTGTAAGCAGTTCTGAAAGATGCTGCTTAATCACTTCCGTCAGATGCGTTGCAATAATAGACGGCGGATCAACAACCGTATAGCCTAAGGATTCCGCACGTTCTCTCTGACTTTCCGTAATCCAGATTGCCGGAAGATGGAAAGACGGTTCAAAGGTCGGAATACCGGTAATTTCTTCTTCGACATATCCCGGATTCATCGCCATATAATGGTCAAATAAAATTTCTCCTTCGCTGACCTGGATTCCCTTAATCTTAATAACATACTGGTTCGGATTTAACTGGATATTATCACGCAGTCTGATAATCGGCACAACCGCACCCAGCTCCAAGGCTACCTGACGACGAATCATAACGACACGGTCAAGCAGGTCACCACCCTGATTCACATCTGCAAGCGGAATAATACCATAACCAAATTCCAGTTCGATTGGGTCTACATTAAGCAGTGATACTACATTTTCCGGTTTACGGATTTCCTGTGCTTCTGTTTCTTCCTGTTCAACCTCTTCTTCTATCTTGGCAGCACCTGCATCTGCCCCCACTTTACGGCTGTATATAATCAGTGCCACGCCAATCGGAATGAAGACATACCACGGCAGTGGTGTAAATGCTCCTAAAAATGCCATTGCCGCACCAACCATCAGCAAAACCCTGTCCATGGAGAACAGCTGTCCTACCATCTCATCACCAAGCTCACCCTCGCTGGAAGCCTTCGTTACAAGAATACCGGTTGCAAGAGAAATGAGCAGTGACGGAATCTGGCTGGACAGACCATCACCGATGGTAAGAATGGTATACTTTGACAATGCCTCATTAATTGTCATTCCGCCATAGAGCATACCCATGGCAATACCACCGATAATGTTGATACCGGTAATAATTAAACCTGCCGTTGCATCACCTTTTACGAACTTTGTCGCACCATCCATAGAACCAAAGAAGCTGTTTTCCTGCTGTAACTTCTTTCTTCTGAGTGCCGCTTCCTTATCCGTAATGGCACCTGTATTCAGATCGGAGTCGATTGCCATCTGTTTACCTGCCATCGCATCCAGTGTGAATCGCGCCGTTACTTCTGAAACTCGTTCTGTACCTTTATTGATAACAATAAACTGGATAATAATGATGATGACAAAGATAATAACACCAATAATCAAATTACCGCCGCCCACAAATTCTCCGAATGTTTCAACAACATGTCCGGCATCACCATTTTTTAAAATCAGTTTTGTTGAAGATACATTTAACGAAATACGAAACAATGTCGTAAAGAGCAGCATGGTCGGATATGCCGCCATATCCAGAACCTCTTTTGCATATAATGTATTAAATAAAATAATCAGTGCTATTCCGATATTGATAGCAAGCATAATATCCAACAACCATGAAGGAATAGAAATAATGAAGAATATAACTGCTGCAAGCAGATACAAACCCATGAATAAGTCATTCTTCTTTACGCTCATTATTCCATTCTCCTTTCGTCTATTTTAATATTTTTTCAAATGTCACATATGTATTTATTCTATCATTTTTCTTTTTACATTTCAAATATTTGTAACATTTTGTCTTTTTTCTATCTGATCCCCATACCATTTTATAACAGCATCGTTTTTTGTTTACCCGGCTGCAGGACTCTCGCAAGAATTTCCGCTACAACCTGATATAATTCCGGTGGAATCTCCATGCCAATATCGACATTGTGATAAAGGATTCTCGCAAGCGGTTTATTTTCCACAATTTCAATATGGTATTCTTTTGCCTTATCCTTAATCTGGAAGGCCAGATAATCCGCACCTTTTGCAATAACCACCGGTGCTTTGCCCGAGTTCGGTTCATATTTTAGCGCAACCGCAAAATGTGTCGGGTTGGTAATGACAACATCTGCCTCCGGCAGTGCTTCCATCATTCTTCGTCTTGAAATTTCCATCATACGCCGCTTGACCTGACCTTTTACCTGCGGATCACCTTCGGAATTCTTAAATTCATCTTTAACTTCCTGTTTGGTCATCATATTGTCTGTTTTAAACTTATGCCGCTGGAAAATTAAATCAGCAAAGCCGATGATCAAAAAGACGGCACTTACTCTAATTCCCATGTCAACCAGAATATTCCCGACTGCCGCAATCGCCGTATATAACGGAATGTTGTAAAATGTCAGTATCAACGGCAGTTTATCTTTAATCGTCTGATAAGCTACTATGCCGATAACCGCCATCATCGCAATAGCCTTTAGCAGTTCCACCAGCTGTTTTACCGAAAAAATCCGCTTAAATCCGCTTAACGGACTGATTTTACTGGCTTTCGGCTGTAACGGCTTTGCCGTTACCATCCATTTCTGCTGTAAAACATTTAATAAAAATGCAATGATAACTGCCACAATCAAAAACGGGGCCGCAATCAGCACTATTGATATCAGCATCTGTTTGACTGCCTCCAGTGAAAGATTCATCGGAAGCCCTGTGGCACTGCTTGATATAATTTTATCAAATGTATTGTAAAAATCCTGAAATACTTTCAGTAATTTTTCACCTACTATCCCAATGTAAACTTTAATCAATACAAATAGTGCAAGCAGAGATACTGCTGAAATCAGTTCCTTGCTTTTCGCTACCTGTCCTTCTTTTCTGACATCATCCAGTTTCTTGCTGGTCGCCGGTTCTGTTTTTTCACCACCCGGACCGTCTTTTGCAAAAAACTGGAGATTGTATGCCAATACCAAATTCTCCAATTCCATCATGTTACTAACTCATTCCTCTTACCAGTGCTGCAAATATGGTTTCTATTTCTTCCAATATGTAGCCGGATACCGCAGGCAGCATGGAAATTGTAAAATAAATCACCAAAAGTCCTACAAATAATTTTAACTGGATACCGACTACAAACATATTCATCTGCGGTGAAACCTTCGCCATAATGGCAAGAATACAGTTTACCAGCAGCATGACCGCAAATACCGGAAGCGCAATACGAAATCCAATCACGAAATATTCACTGACAAATTTCAAAATATCCGTATAAATCGTAGAGGAAAACTTTACGCCACCTACCGGAATTGCATTATAAGTTTCCACAATTGCCGCTACCAGATACCGGTGCAGTCCACTTACAATCAACAGAAGCATGACAAGGTAGTAATAAAAATTCCCCATGATACCGACCTGCATACGTGTCGTCGGATCATAAATCTGTGCCATGGAAATACCTGTATCCATATCAATAATCTTACCGGAAAACAGAATAATCTGTGTGCAAAATGATGTAACCGCTCCCAGCAGAAGCCCTACTGCCACTTCTTCAAGCACCAATGCCGCATATCCGATTACCCCGTTGTATGACACAGAAACATCACTGCCCTGTAAGCTGTAAACCAAAATAGATAAAAATACCGAGAAGCCGACTTTTGTTTTCTGCGGTGTCCCCGATGTATTAAAAAAAGGAGCCGTATAGACAAAAGAAGCCATCCGCATTAATATCAATATAAAAATTTCAAATTGATCTAACGCAACCTCGAAATCCATCATCTGTAACTCCTTAATCAGCTAATATACTGGGCAAAACTGCCCCATAAAATATTCATATAAGAAACGATTTCATTCAGCAGCCACGGTCCCATAATCATCAGTGCAAGCATAATTGCCAGCAGTTTCGGGACGAATGTAAGTGTCTGTTCCTGTATTGACGTCAATGTCTGCAAAAGACTGATGATCAGACCTACAATCATTGACACCAGAAGAATTGGAACCGATGTCTTTATAATAATCCAGACCGTCTGTCTTCCAATCGAAATAATATCGCCTGCATCCATACAAGTCTTCCTCCCATTTTTAGATTTCAAAGCAGAATATCTGCCTATAAAGTAAGATATTCCCCAGACTATAAAAGCGGGGAATCTTACATAAAACCAACTGAATTGCTACTTAAATGTTGTCATAAGATTGCCGATAATTAAACTCCATCCATCTGCCATTACAAATAATAAAATCTTAAACGGCATTGATATTGTCGTTGGTGGCAGCATCATCATACCCATGGACATCAGGGTTGAAGACACAACCATATCAATCACAATGAACGGAAGATATATCAAAAATCCTATGATAAATGCTATTCTCAACTCACTGATAATAAACGCAGGAATCAGTATTTCCGTAGGAATATCATCCTCTGAAGCAATAGAACCGGCCTCAAATCCTTTGATTTTCAAAAATGTATCTAAATCCTTGTTTGAGGTCTGCTTTAGCATAAATGTACGAAGCGGTTTAATTCCGGTTTCATAGGCTTCCTGCATGGAAATTTCATTGTTGGAAAGCGGTACAACTGCACTTTGATAAACTTCGTTAAATGTCGGCGACATTACAAAAAGAGTTAAAAATAAAGACAAGCCCACAATAATCTGATTTGGCGGGATTGTCTGCGTTCCTAACGCAGTTCTGGTAAAATGTAATACGATAACTATTCTTGTAAATGATGTCAGCATAATTAGAATTGACGGTGCCAGTGCTATTACTGTCAACACCAGTAACATCTGTAATACACTCGCCATATCTGAACCATCACCTGCCGAGATTCCCACACTAATCAGCTTATTAGTGTTGTCCTCTGCCGCCGGAACTGAACTCGTCATCATAGTGCTGGCAGCAACTACAATTGCTATCAGCAGTCCTGCTCTGACAAATTTTTTCCCGTGTTTCTTTAAAAATCGTAACATAATGCCTTATCCTGCCTAATCCTCTGGCTTGTCCTTTTTATACTTATCTAATATTGCCTTGAAATTATCAACGTGAATTCCTCCCGTTGAATTTT
>ERZ839741.2394-NODE-2394-length-17381-cov-6.147986_pt1 | contig 17381 bp, 10 predicted proteins | sample MGYA00519880_ERZ839741 | MGnify/ENA primary metagenome ERZ839741 (study PRJEB31850, sample SAMEA3708851) | human gut metagenome | biome: human gut; feature: human-associated habitat; material: faeces | place: China | collected 2014 ...
TGGGCACCGTTCTTTTGCTTGCGCTCACCTTGGCGGTACCTGCGTTTGCTCTGGAAGAAAGCGATGTTGAAGCAGCGGTCAGCAGCTCCAGCCGCGAGGCCGTGGCCGGAAATGTGCTGGTCTGGTTTCTCTGCGCAGTCGGCTTTCTCAAGGTTTCGCAGAAAATTGACAGCTTCATGGCAAGTATCGGCGTCAATGTGGGGCACACCGGCGGCTCGATGCTGGGTGAGGCGATGGTGGCATTCAAGGGTGTCTCCCTCGCCGCCGGGACAGTTGGGAAAGCGGTCGGCGGCTTTACTGACAAAGCTCGCGCCGGTGGCAAAACCACATCCGGATCTTCCGGCTTTCTGCAAGGTGGTCTGGCCGGCGTTGTCAGCCGGAAAATCACCAATGACGCCGTAAGAACCGCAACGCAAACAACGCAGAAAGCATCCTCGTCCACCGCGTCCGCTGCGTATCAGGCCACGAAGCGTACTGTAAATGCCGAGCGGCAGGCGGCAAGTGTTGTTCATCAATCTAAACAAACCAATGCCGCAAGAACCGCTCAAAGCACAGCACACCAGCAAACGGTTTCTTCCCTGCATCGGGAGTCACAGCATTCTGTCGGGCTTGGTGGGCGTCTTTTTGCCAATTCCTTGCTGGAGGGTGGGCGTTTTGCCAACGATGTGATCGGTATGGTCGCAGCCGGAGACCTGCACTCTACCGGCTCCATCACCGGAGAGTTTGCGTCACAGGCGCTGTCCTCCTATATGGGCATTACCGCTCAGGGGGATGCCGCCCCGCAAATATCCTATTCCGATATTGAGATCGGCGGCGGGCGTATCACCGGCACAGAGTATTCTCCGGAGCATCCGGAGGGCATTTCCTTTGGAATGTACCATACCGGGCAATATGCCGCGCCGGACGGTGAACACCAAAAGGTTTTTTCTGCCGATGGCGTCCAATGGTACAAGCAGTATGCCGCAGACACCGTGATAAAGACACCCTTTACCGCACCAGACGGCGAGATCGACTATCATAAGGAGATCGTCAAGAAGGTGCCCGATCCGCCGAAGCGGAAAGACCGGATATAAGGGAGGCTGTCTATGAAACCGGAAGAATTTGAGGTTTATGTGATTCCACCAAACTTTATGGAGGGCGGGACGCTATTTGGTGGGCTTTTGAAAACCCGCAATACGATTGAGGCGGTCATCCTTGGCCTTGCGGTCGGCGTACCGGTTCTGCGCCTTCCGTTTTCCCTCACCGTCCGCGTCGTGATTTTATGCCTGACGGCTCTTCCGCTGGTGCTTCTCGCCTTGATCGGCGTATCCGGCATGAGTCTGTCCGCTTTTATCCGCCTGTTTTTTTGCTTTCTTCATAACCGCAGAATCCTGTCACGCGACGGGACGCAGGATGGCAAAAACAAAAAAACACTGTTGCCCAGTTGGGCGCAGCAGAGGAAAAGCGACTGTGAAGCAGAAGATCCTCCGCTCCCCAAAAGCCGCAGCCGCTTTTCCGTTGATCTGAAGCAACGCAGCGTGACACAGTTCAAGACCTTTTTGCAGGAGGAAGAAACTGTTCAGCCGCTCAATGCCTTGGCGGACTATATCCCTATCGAAAAGATTGAGCACGGCGTCATTTACACAAGAGATCACCGCTATGTTAAGATTGTAGAGGTGATTCCCGTCAACTTCCTGCTTCGCAGCGCGAGAGAGCAGCGGAGCATCATTTACTCTTTTATTTCCTATCTGAAAATTGCTCCGGTCAAGGTGCAATTCAAGGCGTTGACAAAGCGTGCGGATATTAACCGGCATCTGGATACCGTTCGCAAGGAGCTGGAACAGGAGCAGGACCCGCATTGCCGCGCCTTGCAAAAGGACTATCTGAAACTCATTCGAAAGCTTGGCTCCCGGGAGGCGATCACGAGACGCTTTTTCCTCATATTTGAGTACGAACCGCTGCCCGGCACCAAACGAGGTCACGAGGAAGAGGATGCAATCGCTTCTCTGCAAACGGCCGCACGCACGGCATCAAATTATCTGCGGCAATGCGGCAATGAAGTCATTTCCCCCGAAGATGAGGACAACGCTGCGGCAGAGATCCTTTATAACATTCTTTGTCGCAGGGCCAGCAGTGAGCCGTTCTATCAGCGGGTGAAGTCCGTTCTGGCGGACTACATGGCCGCCGGGCGGGACATCAACACTATTCCCGTCAACGAGTTCTATGCCCCTGACAGCATCGACCTTACCCATGGAAACTACCTCTGTGTAGATGGGCTGTATTATGCCTATCTTCTTGTCCCATCAGATGGTTATAAAGCGCGCGTTCCCGCCGGCTGGCTCAGCCTTTTGGTCAACGCCGGCGACGGGATCGATCTGGACGTCTTTCTGACGCGGCAGCCAAAGGATCGCATGGTCAGAAAGCTGGGGCAGCAGCTCCGTATCAACCGCAGCAAAATTAAGGAAACCAGCGACACCAACACGGATTTTGACGACCTCGACGGTGCGATCCGCAGCGGCTATTTTCTAAAAGACGGTCTTTCCAACAATGAGGATTTTTATTATCTGAACCTGCTTATCACCGTCACAGCCGGCAGCGTGGATGACCTTGAATGGAAGGTCGCGGAAATGAAAAAGCTCCTGCTCTCGCAGGATATGGATGTGCAGACCTGTTCCTTTTGTCAGGAGCAGGCTTTTTTATCCTCTCTTCCTCTGGTTTCTCTGGAGCGCCAGCTCTATGAGCGGTCTAAGCGTAATGTTCTGACAACGGGAGCTGCCAGCTGCTATCCCTTCACCAGCTATGAGATGTGCGATGACAACGGTATTCTTCTCGGCGTCAATAAACACAATAATTCTCTCATCATCGTGGACATCTTCGATTCCCGCGTCTACAAGAATGCCAATATCGCCATTCTCGGAACCAGCGGAGCCGGAAAAACCTTTACGCTTCAGCTGATGGCTCTGCGCATGCGCCGCAAGGGAATTCAGGTCTTTATCATCGCGCCGCTCAAAGGGCATGAGTTTCACCGGGCCTGTTCCAACATCGGCGGACAGTTTATCTCCATATCTCCGGCTTCTCAAAACTGCATCAACATCATGGAGATCCGCAAGGCAGATAAGTCCGTGGACGATCTGCTGGATGGCCCCGGCACGGAAAAATCTCTGCTGGCAGCCAAAATTCAGCGGCTGCACACGTTTTTCAGTCTCTTAATTCCGGACATGTCCCACGAGGAGCGGCAGCTTCTGGATGATGCCATGATCTGTACCTACGGGACAAAGGGCATCACACATGACAATGCTTCTCTGGAACAGCCGAAAAATCCAGGGTGCTATAAAGAAATGCCGATCCTGGGCGACCTGTATGAAATTCTCGCCGCCTCTCCGGAAACAAAGCGCCTTGCCAACATCCTGAATCGGCTGGTCAACGGCTCTGCCCGCTCTTTCAATCAGCAAACCAATGTGGCGCTGGACAACAAGTACATCGTCCTTGATATTTCTGAGCTGACCGGTGATCTGCTGACGGTGGGGATGTTTGTTGCTCTCGACTTTGTATGGGACAAGGCCAAAGAGAACCGCACGGCGGAAAAAGCCATCTTCGTGGACGAGTGCTGGCAGCTCATCGGCGCCAGCAGCAACCGGCAGGCCGCCGAATCCGTTCTGGAGCTTGCCAAGACGATCCGCGGCTATGGCGGCAGCCTTGTCTGCGCCACACAGGACCTCAATGACTTTTTTGCGCTGGACGACGGTAAATACGGCAAGGGCATCATCAACAACAGTAAAACGAAGATCCTGCTGAATCTGGAGGAGGAAGAAGCTCAGCGCGTTCAGGGCGTTCTGCATCTGTCTGAAGCTGAGTTGATGGAAATTACGCACTTTGAACGCGGCAGCGCTCTCATCAGCACAAATAACAATAATATTGCCGTGGAGATCAAGTGCAGTCAAATGGAAAAGGAATTGATCACCACGGATCGCCGGGAGCTGGCTGAGCTTGCTCAGCGTGCTGCGCCAAAGCAGCATCCATGCTAATCCGTACACAATACGCATTTAAGACGTATAACGCTCCACAACCAACAGCAATACGGCGATTATACGGCTTCAATACGCATAACGAGGAGATGTTTCAATGAAAACGAGGGAACAGATCTATGGGCAGGAAGCCGCCGGCATCCTGCGGGATGTTTCCATGTACCGCGCTCTGACGGAGATGCAGCTTTTGAAGCTCTATCCGCACAAGGAAAGCAAAATCCGGAATCTGCTGTCCTACCTGCAAAAGCAGGGCCGCATTGTGCAGCGCGGCGAGTATTACCGCATTCCCGCTGATGCGGAGGCGGGGATCGATTACGGGCTTTCAAAGGCCATTTGGGTTCTTACCGACTTTATGGAGCAGGTAGAATATCACTCTGTCAGCGAGTACCCCGCAAAAATCATATTTTTTGCGGATGGTGAAGTTTACGAAATCATTTACGCGGAGCCGGGTAAAGAGCAGCTTATCAACCAAATGCTCTCCACAGTAAAAGAGGTTCCGCCCAAATATATCATTTTGGTAGAGCATCCGGAACAGATCGCAGCGATCCACACCCCAAACACCGGCGGATACTGCACGGTCTCCTCAAGCGGGGAGGTGCAGTATTATCAAATCGAATAAGGAGTTTTTTCTTGAATAGAGCCATTATATCACAGAGGATTACATCCATTCTGGCTGAGATTGAACGGTTAAATAACGCTCTCTATGCCATGAACACGACGGATATTCAGCGTTATCCCGACAACTACGAGGTGCTGTCCACGGATGCGGCGCTGCGGGCCGAGCGGATCACCTGCCGGCTGCGCCACCTGATCTACGCCACTACCAGCATCAAAAAAGAGGAATATCTGCGTTCTGCTGAAATCATGCAGGGTATTGAGATCAGCGAAAATGGCGGCATTCTGGAGATCAAGCTCCCGTGCCTTCTGCCAAAGCGCAGGCAGCGCCAAAGCACGGAGTTTCTGTTGGATCCGTTTACCTCCGCGCTCTCCGATTACGCCGCCCACCACACCATGCCGCAATTTCAGCATTGTGTGGTCTGTTTTTCCCACATCTATGCGCAGGAGCTGCCAGAGCGGCGTATCCGCGATTATGACAATCTGGAACTGAAGCAGTTTCTGGATGTTGCGGCCTCCTTCATCTTGACGGATGACAATGGGCTGCTGTGCGACGCCTACAACACCACGGAGTTGGGCGAAGAGGATTGCACACGGCTTTTTCTCATGGACAGCACGCAGTTTCCAGCCTGGCTTGCAGAGCGCCAGAATGGCGTAAAAAGCATATCGGATTTTTGACCTTTTATGGGCGCTTATTTTCCAAGGTACAAAAAGCGCCCTGAAAGCGCTGAAAATACTGCGTTTTTTCAAGGCGCTCCAACCGCAAAATTACCCAAGCTATAAAGCCCTACGGTAAAATATCGTACAAGGAGGCAGCACGGTTTATGCCTCGAAAGCCCCGGCAGCTGCCAGCTCAAAATACGCTGCCCTATCTTCTTTTGACATTGACCGCCCTCTGCGGTGAATACCCCATCCGGCAAATCAGTCGCCTGCCGGGTGGCTCCGCATACCTCGAAAGTGTCGTTACCGCCCTCCGGCGAGATGGGTTGCTGCGTACCTTCTCCAAAGACGGCCTGCGTGGACTTCGGCTCACCTCGTCAGCCAAACGGCTGCTGTTGGCTGATGCTCCCGAATGGTTTTCAGCCTATCTGACCGGCAGTTCTGAGCCAAACAAGCTCAAAAGCGAAATTCCCAGACGGCTCCGGCTTCACCGGATGGCTGAGATCCTGACCATCATGCACAACGCTGACATTCCGGCCTTTCCATGGGAAAAGGTCCCTTTTTCCGCTATGGTCGGTCAGAACGCAGAGTCTCCCGCCTATTACACCTCCAGAGAGGTCAAAGAGATCGGCCCGCAAGGGACGAAAATCAAAAGTTCACGCGCAACCGGCATCCTGCTGACGGATGGCGGTATTTTTTTGACCTATAACACCGCCAAAGCGCAGATGAAATGGGAGTACAAGGCTGAACTGCGGTTCAAAGCTCTGCTGCAAACCGAAGGGGTCATGCCCGATGCGGAGATTTCCGGGATCGTGTTCGGCTCCACCATGGAACAACTTTCTATCCTGACGCAGCCGGACGCGCACAGCTATTTCCTGCTGGATGGCAGCTTTCCGCATTTCTACTACCTGACCAATGACCGTTATGGCGAAGCGATCCTTCGCCTCTTATGCGACGCGCAGCAGCGCAGGACGCTTGATACGATCCTTGCAGAGGGGCTCCATGAGGGGATACCAAATTGGCGCGTCGAGAACGACGCCATTGACAGCGAGGGGAATCCTGTTCTATTCGCCTACACCTGTGATTTTCCTCGCATCCGGCGTTTCGATACCGCGCTGGAGCTGCACGGAATGACGGGGACATTGATCTGCTTCGATTACCAAGAAGAAGCCTTGCGGGAGATCTGCGGGCAGTGTGTGATGCTGCAAAGCATTGATTTTCAACAGTTTGAAAGGAGCGTGCTCTATTCCTAAAAAGAAGCTGATTCAGCTTTTCATTATTCCAATCGCTGCGCTGGCGCTGCTCTACGGGAGCGGCTACCTCTCGCAGCTTTTTTCCAATTACCGTGCATGGCAGGAGGCCGGCGCCGTGTTTGGGACGTCTCCCACATTCCCGGACGCCGGATTCTTTCCCTGCCTTGCGGCAGCCTTCCACTTTCCGTATGGGCTGTATGGGCTCGGCCTCTGCATCGGTGCGCTGGCGCTGCTGATCCTCATGGTCATGCGAATGGGCTACAGTGAGGGCGGCGAATACGACCGGCAGCGCAATCTGGTCTATTCCGATAAGGGAACCTACGGCACCGCAGGCTTTATGTCCCGCAAGGAGTTGACCGAGGTGCTTGACCTTGTCCCGGATATTCGCAAGCATTCCGGTACGATTCTCGGAGAGCTGGATCATCAGGTCATTTGTATTCCTCCAAAGACTCGATTTAACGGGAATCTTGCGGTTTACGGCGCCAGCGGTTCCAAGAAGACAAGAGCCTTTTGCGTCAACATGATTCTCCAATGCGCAGCGCGGAAGTCAAGCCTTGTGATCTGTGACCCAAAATCCGAACTTTACGAAAAGACCAGCGAGTACTTGCGGGATCAGGGGTACACCGTCCGTGTGTTCAATCTGGTAACGCCGTCAGCCTCAGATTCATGGAATTGCCTTGCTGAAATCGGCGATCAGGAACTAATGGCGCAGCTCTTTTGTGATGTCATCATCAAAAACACAGGGGGCGAAGAACGTGACCACTTCTGGGACAGCGCCGAAATGAATCTGCTCAAGGCGCTGGTCCTCTATGTTTCCACCAGCTATCCCAAGAAAAAGCAAAACATCGGCGAAGTGTACCAATTGCTCACCGCCAGTTCCGAAAAGGAACTGAATGCGCTTTTTGATGTTCTTCCCCTCACGCATCCTGCCAAAGCGCCATACAGCATTTTCAAGCAGGCGTCGGAGGGTGTGCGCGGCGGCGTTATCATCGGGCTCGGCTCCAGACTGCAGGTTTTCCAAAACCGGGATATTCGCAACATCACATCCTACAACGAGATCGATTTGGAACTCCCGGGAAAGCAGCCATGCGCGTATTACTGCATTACAAGCGATCAGGACAGCACATTTGACTTTCTTTCCTCGCTGTTTCTTTCCTTCGTGTTTATCCGCCTGGTTCGCTATGCGGACGAACATTGCCCTGGTGGGGCGCTTCCGGTTCCTGTTCATGTACTTGGTGAAGAGCTGTGTGCCTGTGGGGTGATCCCAGATCTATCGAGAAAAATTTCAGTCATTCGTTCCAGAAACCTGTCCATGTCATGTGTGTTCCAGAACTTAGCAGGTCTTCAGAACCGCTATCCCTACAACCAGTGGCAGGAAATTCTGGGCAACTGCGATGTGCAGCTTTTTCTTGGCTGTACGGATGCTCTGACGGCGGAATTTATTTCAGACCGGACCGGTGAGGCCAGTATCTCTGTTACCAGTAAAGCCAAACAACTCGGAACATGGCGTGTATCCAATTACACGCCTGAATACCGGGAAACCAGCGGTGTCGGCCGGCGCAAGCTGATGACCATGGACGAGGTGCTGCGTATGGACGTCGATAAAGCCCTGATCATCATTCGTGGCAAAAATGTACTGGAGGTAGATAAATACGATTATTCCAAGCATCCCGAGGCAAAGAAACTACGGCCGAGCAAGGCCGCCTCCCATGTCCCCGCATGGCAGACAAGGAAGCCGCAGAAAAAGCAAACTCCATCGGCGCCGCCATCTCAGGCAGCGGCTAAGAAGCCGGCGCAAAAGAAAAAGCCTGCATCGACAGAAAAAGTCGTTACAGTAACCAAAGAATCCATTATGAAGAAAAAGGAGGATACTTAATGCCCAAGAAAAAAACGATCCCGCCCCCTGATGATTTCTCCTCAGAGTTCATGGAAACCGAATCCGCCAAAGAACTTTCTGAGCAGCAGGTGGAGGCCGCCGACAGCGACAACACGGAAACTCCGCTGGTAGAACCCCCGGAAGTTGATCTCGGCTCCGGCGATGTGAGCGGCACAGCAGATGTCGGAGAAAACGAGCCGGATGCCGAAAACACCGCCGATGCCGCAGATACTGTCCCTGTTTCCGATGAAAAGGCTGAGGATCCGGAGTACGACAGCATTTTGCAGGAGCTGAACAGCAGCACTCCGGCATCTCTTGACAGCGGCGGCGAAAATGCTCTGGATGCGCTTTTGCTGGAAGGAAATGCGGAAAATGCTCCGCCCGCTGAAGATGAAACGGAATCCGCAGATGGTGAAGCTGCTCCGCAGCCTACTGCGCCTCCCGCACCTGCCGGACGCCGTGACTCCTACATTCTGACCGTTGATGCAAAAGACCGTATCGAAACGGAAGAAGAACGCCGTGAGGTCATCTGGCATGAGATCAAAACCTCGCATATCACCGGGCGCATCTTGACCGGAACGTTGGACGGTGTGGAGCAGACCCCTTCCGGCCACACGATCGTTGTCATTGACTACAAGGGCTATCGCATTGCGATCCCGCTGAAAGAAATGATGCTCTATTCCGGACCCGTTCCGTATGGGGCGAAATACAAGCCGTTTATGGAGCGGATGAACAGTATCCTTGCGACCATGCTCACCGCGGAGATCGATTTCATCGTCCGGGGTCTGGATAACACCGCCCGCAGCGTTGTGGCAAGCCGCAAGGCCGCTATGCTCCGTAAGCGTCAGACCTTCTATCTGGACGCCAATGAAGATGGCGTCCCCATGATTTATGAGGGGCGCGTCGTACAGGCGCGCGTCATTGGCGTTGCGGAAAAAGTCCTGCGAGTAGAAGTGTTCGGCGTGGAGTGTACGATTTTCGCCCGCGATCTGTCTGCCGCATGGTTCGGTGACGCCCGCGAGTATTACAGCGTCGGCGACCGTGTTCTTGTCCGTGTGCTCACCATTGACCGCAGCGACATCAACCATATTTCCATCACAGCAGATATCCGCAGCGTTTCGTCCGCCGCCAACCAGAGCAATCTGGATAAATGCGTCCTGCAGGGCAAATATGCCGGCAGAGTGACCGATGTGCGGCACGGCGTTGTGTTCATCCGGCTCAACAACGGTGTCAACGCGGTTGCCCACACCTGCTATGACCGGCGAATGCCCGGGAAAAAAGACGACGTCAGCTTTGCCGTTACCCGTCTGGATGAGGAACGAGGCATCGCCGTCGGCATCATCACCAGAATCATCAAACAGAATTTGTAAAAAAGGAGAGGCCACCATGAAGAGCTTATCAAAGCTGGCCCTATGCCTGCTGCTTGCCATGTCGCTGACGGTCAGCGCCTTTGCCGCTCAGGTTCCCGATTCATTGGTAGCGGAAAACCTGAACGGCCAGCAGCGGCTTGTAAAAACCTACACGCTTTCCCCGGAGGTTGACCCAGATGAGCTGAAGGAAGAGAACTTTTCCTACGACGGCTATCTTTATACCTGGGCCTATACCACCAAGGTGGAACACCCGTATCTGGAAAGCAAAACTGTAATGGAAACCGTCACAGTCAATACCGCCAAAAATGACCTTGCGCAGATCCTCGCAGAGCTTTCGCCCAGTATGCCCTATGAAAAGGACGGTTTCTCCGGCGAGTTGGCGCTGGATCATACCACGCTTTCCACGGAGGCGTCCGGCTACACCACCAAATACAGCAAAACCACCGAGACGAAGGTGATCGGCAATCTGGACCGCAACGACATGTCTTATGTGCCGGCCACGACCGTCAAAAACGGAAAAACGCTCTCCCTTGCCAATGTGGAATGGCAGGTCACCGGCACGGCGCTTGTCGGCGAGGCGCTGGTTCCTGCCCAGTATCAGGCGGTCGCTACCTATTCCGCCTCCAACAGTTATCAGGCTGCCACAGGCTATGTCACCACGGCGGAATATCACGGAACCGTTACTGCAGAAGGTGTGGACAGCATCACTTATACCGTGGTTTATACCGGGAGTGAGATCGTCCCCGAGAAAACATATATCTGGGATAACGGAAGCCTTTCCGCTCCGCTGCTGATCCTCACCGCCTTGCTGCTCTGCGCGGGCATCGCCGCCGCTGCACTCATCCTGCTGCGCCGCCGCAAAAATGTCTATGTGTATGTTCCGGACAGCAAGCCCCGAGAGTACCGGCTGATTGCTAAGTTCCGTGTGGAGCCTGACAGCGAGGTTCCCGCTATCGATGCAGGCTCTCTCACACTGAATCCGGGAGATACCGTCGCGGTTGAGGTGAAAAAATCCCTTGCCAGGCATCTGGCTGGGCGCGAGTTCACCGTTTCTTTCCCGCAGAGTGACCATACTTACACGATCCAGTCCAGCAAGCATAATGACTGGCATGAATTTACCGTTCCCGCTGAAGAAGAACAGGAGGCTCCCGTATGAAGAAGTTTTTCTCATTGACTTTGACTCTGGCTGCCACGCTTTCTGCGATGGCGGTCAGCGCCCAGGCTGCCGATTATTCCTTTGAAACCGATGGCACCCCGGAATACTATCCCTCCTCTTCCTATGAGGATGTCTACGGCTCCCGCTACAATTACGGCGGAAAAAATGTGGTGGACTACCAGAACCTCAAACTGGAATACGGTCAGTTCAGCACCACCCAGACCGGCGTGATGGAGAAAATCATGCTGCCCGGTCTTCAGGGCATCTCCGCATCCGGCGGCGGCATTTACGAAATTTCTCCCGGCGGCGGAACTGTTGAGATCCCCGGTTTTCTGCAGGGCGGCTCCACAGCTACTCCTGCGACGCCCGCTTTCACAGAGCTGACACAGGATTTTCTGCTCTCCAACGGCGCCGTCGGAAAGATCTCCATTCCTGCAATCGGAGTCAAAAACTATTATCTCTGGGAAGGCGAAACGACTGCCAGCATGAAAAAGGGGCTGGGACATTTCACCGGCACCAGCGTCTGGAACGGCAATGTGGCTGTCTGCGGTCATAATCGCGGCGCCAAATATGTGATCGGCAGCATCAAGGATCTGGATGTGGGCGACAAAATCGCCTATACCACATCCATGGGTACCCGCACCTATCTGGTGGAGACTGTGACCAAAATCAGCAGCAGCGATTGGAGTTATTTATCCTCGACCGCGGATAACCGGATCACACTCTTCACCTGCGTTGCTGGAGACCCCAGCCAGCGCTGGTGTGTGCAGGCAGTTCAGGCATCTTAAAATTTTCTGTTGAAAAAGTCACCTTATGATCGTAAAAGGGAGTAGATCAAAAAACAGGAGGACTTTTTATGAAGAAGCAAATTTTCACCATGCTTACAGGTCTTCTCATCGGCGCAGTGCTGACCGGCGGCTCTGCCGCGGTCGCCGCCGGGATCATGGCGGAGCGCAGTCACCATCGCGTTGTCGTAGATGGAAAAGAAGTGCAGATGGAAGCCTATGTCATTAACGGCAACAACTACGTCAAGCTGCGGGACATGGGCAAGGCAGTGGGATTTGAGGTCTATTGGGACAGCGTTAACGGCTGTGTGCAGGTGGAAAGCAACAAGCCCTACACCGGCGAAGCACCTGCAAAGGCAGAACCCGATAAACCGGAATCGCATCCAGAACCCGCAGTCCCTGCCAATGATGCCGATGTGGATGCCATGAAACAGGACATCATTGACCGCACCAACGCGCTCCGTAAGGAAAACGGCATCGCTGCCCTGACCACCAGCGACAAGCTCATGCAGGCCGCACAGGTACGAGCCGATGAAATGGCTGCCAGCGGCGTCTATTCTCATATTAGACCTGACGGGCGTAAATACATGACTGTCACTGACAGTCAATACATAGGAGAGAATATTCACTGCCTGGAAGACTGGGCTCTAAAAGAAAAGAGTCTGCCAGAAACCGTCATGTGGGCATGGTCCGCCTCCGCGGGGCATCTCAAAAATATGACCAATTCCCGTTACGGAAGCATCGGTGTCGGACTTGCCAAAGGTACGGACGAAAACGGCGAGGACTGCTGGTATTGTGTCCAACTCTTTATGGATACAGGGGGTTCCATCAGTTGGGTGGATCGTCCCGCAGCCAAGCAATAACAATTCAATATTATTTTTGCAAAATGCGGACTGGTTTCACAGTCCGCATTTCTATTTTAAATTTTCAAATAAGGAGGAATTCCCTTTGAAAAAAATCAGGACGAGATTTCTGTCTGCGTTTCTGGCGCTGCTGACCTTGCTGACACTGCTGCCCACTTCTGCACTGGCAGCTTCCGGCAGTGGAACAGGCATTAAGCCTACAACGGACCCCAACCTCTGGTCTACCCGCCTGACCTCCACTGGACAGCAATACTCCTATCGCCCGCCCACGGCAGCAGGCAAACAGCTCTACTGCATGGATCTCGGCTATTCTTACCGATTTGGAACAGCCAGTTTTCTGAACTCGTACACCTACAAAAGCGCCACTGGAACAGACAGTGACACTTTGTGGGATTCTGCTGTTGCGGATACGGGTCTTGGCGAAATGGATGCCATCACCCGAGAAAACGTCAAATGGATGATGACCTATATCACGGACTACAAGGGCGACATCCCCGGCAGCCTGTTTATGGCTCTGCAAACGTACATTTGGGATCATCAAAGCAATAAATCCGCAGGCGGCGATACCTCTGGTGACATTGATGCCGGTGGTTACGCCAATGCCGATACCTACGAAACATATCTTGGGTATGTAAACTGGCTTTTGGCGCAAAAAGCTAAGGAAGACGCGGAATATCAACAGCAAATCGAAGATTACGCCGCCAAAGGCATCATTGCCTCGGTTGTGGAAGACGAAAACGCAAAGTGGGCGGTCTATGCCAAATCCAGCGTGTCCGGCCGCCAGAGTTTTTTCGCGTACTATGCGCCCCGCAAATTGCAAGTCGGTAAGGCTCCTGCCCCGGAAGAGCCGGATAATCCGCCTGCCGGTGATGCGGATATTACGCTAAAGAAGGTTGCCGCAGGAACCACCCGTGGTTTAGATGGTGCCCGCTTTCTGATTTATCGGGACGGTCAGATCGTGGGCAGCGATGTGACCAAAAACGGCGGCATTATCGAGGTAAAGGACGTCACCAAGGGCCTGTGGACATTCGTGGAGGTGGAAGCTCCGGAGGGTTATGCCCTGGACCCCACCCCTCACAGCGTCTATGTCGATACCACCGATGGCGACAAGCAGTACACTGTTTCCGCCAGCAACAGTCCTCTGCCCAGCCTGAAAATCACCAAGGCAGACGCGCAGACCTTCGCCAAGGTCAAAGCGACCTTTCTGGTGGAGGCCCTGACCGGCAGCTACTCCACCACCGTCACTGTGGACGGCGAAAAGACACTGCCCGATCTCCAGCCCGGTGTGTACCGCGTTACCGAGCAATCCGTGGAGGAGCCGTATATCAAGACCGGAACTCATCAGGACATCGCCCTGCTGGCCGGTGCCGGTACTGTGGAGGCCGCCTTCACCAACTATGTAAAACCCGGTTTGGAGATCCTGAAGAAAAATATTGCCACCGGGGAACCCATTGCCCATGTGACCTACAAAATTGAGCAGATCGACGGCAGCTACTCCACCACCGCAACCACGGACGGCGCGGGGCGTATTTTCTTGGCGAATATCCCTGTGGGCAGCTACAAGGTCACGGAGGTCAATGTTCCCTCCGATGTGATCCTCTGCGACATTCCCCAGACGATCGCCCTCGGCCCCGGCGAGACCCGCACGGTGACGTTCTTCAACGCCATGAAGCCTTCTTTGAAAATCATCAAGCGGTGCGAAGTTACCAAAGATCCCATCCCCAACACCAAGTTCCACATCTGGTGGGCATCGGACAACACAAGTATCGGCGCCATGAATGACCTCGGCAGCTTTTACACGGATGACCATGGCGAGATCCTCTTCACGGGCGATGCCCTCAAGAGCGGCTGGTATAAAGTGACTGAGGAAGCCCCGGCATCCGGATTCGCCCCCGCTGACGAACCGACCCAGGAGTTCTATCTGGCTGGCAACGAAAATGCGGTCAAAATCTGGGAAAACCGTCCCCTCAGTGCGCTGGTGGTATTCAAGTATGATGAAAAAACCGGCGCGGCCTTACAGGGAGCGGAGTTCCAGATCCGTTACCTCGGCGGCACCTCCGGTACGGGCGGTACCGTCATTGGCACCTACACCACTTCGGAAAACGGTTCCATCATTCTCACCCGCCTGAAAGCGGGCACCTATATCGTGGAAGAAACCAAAGCCAGTCCGTTTTATTCCATCGACACGCCGCCCCAGACCGTGCTGCTGAGCGGTAAGGATCAGGATGTGGTGACGCTCCGGTTCAGCAACCAGCCTTACGGCTCCGTCCTCATCAAGAAACTGGCGGATGATGTAAACAAAACGCCGCTGGCAGGCGCGACCTTCCTCGTCACCGACGATAAGGGTACGTTCATCGGCACCGCCAACGGCGAGTTCACCACGGACAAGTCCGGGGCCATCCAGCTTCCTAAGCTACCTGCCGGTACGACCATCGTGGCAAAGGAAATTCGTCCCCCGGAGGGGTACGCATTGGACGGCACACCCCAGACTATTACGGTACAGGCGGGTGAAAACGCCCCTCTGACATTCTACAATAAGCCCCTCTGCAACCTGACCATTCTGAAGCGGGACGCGCTGACAAAGAAACCTCTGGCAAAGGCGGAGTTCATTGTGAAGGACAGTGAGGGCAAGCCCATTGGCACGGACAACGGGCGGTTCGTCACCGGCTCTGACGGCACTGTGACCGTTACGGCCCTGAATCCCAATGCCACCATTATCGTGTCTGAGGATAAAGCGCCCATCGGCTATATCAAGGATGAGACGCCAAAAACCATTGTGGTCAGGAGCGGTGTACCCAACAGCCTGACCTTTGACAACGAACCTTCTACCACATTGGTGATCCACAAATATATCGAAGGAACGGAGAACGAGCCGCTTTCTGGCGTTGCCTTCAAGGTAGTGGATGGCAGCGGTGCTGCCGTTGGCCCCGATGACGGCGTTTATTACACGGACAAGGCGGGTGAGATCGTTTTGAACGGTCTGGAACCCGGTACTACCGTAGTTGCCCGTGAGATCAAATCTGTGGATGGATTCGTGCTGGACGGCACACCCCAGGACATTCTCATCAAGGCAGGGACGGTGCAAAATCTGACCTTCTGGAACAAGCGTCAGGGCGCGCTGATTATCAACAAGCTATCCTCTCTGGACCGCAAGACGCCGCTGAAAGGCGTTACCTTCAAGATCACTACGGCTGCCGGCGAATTTGTCCCCGACGAAAACGGGAAAATCAGCTCCAACGGTCTGTACTATACCAACGAAAGCGGGCAGATCATCCTCAAGGGCGTCACCGGCACACTGGTGGTGACAGAGGAAAAATCCATCGACGGTTACACCATCGACGAAAATACCCGCACCCAAACCGTTGTAGTCAACCCCGACGATACGCAGTCCTTGTATTTTTATAACGCCCCCATCGGCGGCGTGGAGCTAATCAAGGTCAATGCGGCGGACAAAACCCAGCGCATCCCCAACACCACCTTCGAGATCCGCCGTGTCAGCGATGGCGGACTGGTGGACACCGTCACCACCGGGACGGACGGCCACGTGTATGTGCCGCTGGCAAGCGGCAGCTACTATGCCGTGGAAACGGAGGCAGGCAAGGGCTTCCAGCTGGACAATACCCCCATCTATTTCACCGTGGAGGATGGCAAGACCACAACCAAAACGGTGACAAACAAAGCCATCTCCGGTATTCTGATCCACAAGGTCAACGCCGTCACCGGCGAGGGCATCCCCGGCGTGCCCTTCCTCCTCTATGACAGCGGCAACAATCCCATCGCGCAGGAAACCAGCGATGATCGCGGTTATGTCCGGTTTGAGGGACTGGAGGATGGCCGCTACTATCTGCGTGAACTGGAAAACGAGGGCTACATCCCCGACACGCAGAAAAAGACCGTGTATGTAAAGTCCGGCGAAACCACGGAAATCGAGTGGAAGAACACCCCTGTTACCGGGCAAATCCAAATCACGAAGCGCTCTGAGGACTACAATCCCACCAACGGTTTGCCTGCCGGGACGCTGCTGGAGGGCGCGGTATTTGAAATCACCGACAAGGCAGGAAATGTTGTTGATACCATTCGCACCAATAACCGGGGATTGGCCGTCTCCAAGCGGTTGCCCTTGTCGCGGTATTTTGTGCGCGAGGTCAAGGCACCGGAACATTACGGTATCAGCGAAAAGGAACTGACAGTCTACCTTGAACATGAGGGTCAGATCGTCCGCATTGAGGTGCAGGACAGCAATCTTCTGACCGGCGTATCCATCAAGAAAACAGGCCCCGTGCAGGCGGTCCCCAGTCAGCCCATCCGCTATGTGTTCTCGGAAATTAAGAACAGTTCCACCACAACGCTCAATTCCTTTTACTGGCGCGATCAGCTTCCCGCGCAGGTAACATTGGACAAGATCGTCACGGGCAGCTACAACCAGGCGCTTTCCTATAAGGTGGTCTATAAGACCAACCTTTCCGGGGACTACCGCACTTTGGCAGATAATCTCTCCACCAGCAAGGTTTATGTACTGGACGCCCGCCCCGCTGTCCTCGGTCTTGTCGCCAATGAGCGTGTAACCGAAGTCATGTTCGTGTTCGGTATCGTTCCGGCAGGCTTTGCACAGGTGGAAACGCCGTACATCTACGCCACCGCCCGCAGCGGTCTTGCCAACAGCTCCGGCATTGTGAATGTGGCGGATGTGGGCGGTCTTTACAATGGGCAGTGGATTCAGGCAGTGTCCCGCTGGCTCACTACCGTCTACACCAAAACAACGGTGAAGCTGCCCAAGACGGGGTACTAAGCCTTGCGGC
>ERZ839741.2416-NODE-2416-length-17254-cov-4.765219_pt1 | contig 17254 bp, 12 predicted proteins | sample MGYA00519880_ERZ839741 | MGnify/ENA primary metagenome ERZ839741 (study PRJEB31850, sample SAMEA3708851) | human gut metagenome | biome: human gut; feature: human-associated habitat; material: faeces | place: China | collected 2014 ...
TGAAAGCGCAGGAGTGTGCATATCTGCACAATGCAAATAGTATAATAATTCTCATTCTTTGAAAAGGCTTTTTGACTGTAATCATTGATATTACAATTGAAAAGCTTTTTCATTTATAGGTTCCCGATAATGTGTAAAAATGAAATTCAATCAACCGGGTAGAATATATGTTCGAAATTCCGCACTTTCCTTGCAATGAAAACTGTGCTATGGTATACTGAAAAGAAGATTTGGAGGCATTTTGAAGCGTTCTTTTTTTAGTTTGAACCAGATCTTGAACCAGTGAGAAAAGGAAGGAATTTACCGTGATTTCGTATGTAAAAGGCATCCTGGCGGAGAAAGCAAAGGACCGTATCGTGGTCGAGTCCGGCATGATGGGGATCGGGATTTTTGTCCCGATGTCGGTGCTGGAAGTTTTACCGCCGCTCGGGGAAGAGGTAAAGATATATACGCACCTGCAGGTGCGGGAGGATGATATGAGCCTGTACGGCTTTTTAAGCCGTTCGGATCTGGAGATGTTCCGCCAGCTTCTGGGGGTCAACGGCATTGGTCCGAAGGGGGCACTTGGCATCTTGTCGGCGCTGCGTCCGGAGGATCTGCGTCTTGCGGTTATGACTGGGGATGCGAAGGCGATCTCCCGTGCACCGGGCGTTGGGGCAAAGACGGCACAGCGGATCATTCTCGATTTGAAGGATAAAGTACAGGCAGAGGATCTGCTGACACCGCTGTTAGATGGCAGTGCGGCGGTTTCGCCGGCTGCGGGGAACGGGCTTTCAGGCAATGCGGTGAAGGAAGCCGTGGAGGCGCTGGTGGCGCTGGGATATACGAATGCCGAGGCGGTGAAGGCGGTCAAGAGCGCCAATGTGACGGAAGAGATGGATTCCGAGGCGGTATTGAAGGCATCACTGAAATATCTGGCGTTTTTGTAAAACAACCTATGTGTCGGACATTCGAAATTGCAGGATCATAAAAAATAGTGGTGCTTGTGCGTCAGATGAAAATTTGGAATGTGTGGCAGATATGAGAAAATGGAACTGTCATGGCTTAATTGAATGAGAGAGAAAAACAGGAAAGACAGGAAACAAGTATGAGCAGAAGGACGATTACAACCGAGGTGACGGAGGAGGATAAGCGGATTGAGGGAAGTCTCCGCCCGCAGACCTTAGACGAATATATCGGTCAGGAGCGGATCAAATCGACGTTAAAGGTATTTATCCATGCGGCGAAATCCCGCGGCGAGGCGCTTGACCATGTTCTTTTCTATGGACCGCCGGGATTGGGAAAGACGACACTTAGCGGCATTATCGCCAATGAGATGGGAACCCGTATGAAGGTTACTTCCGGTCCGGCAATCGAGAAACCAGGGGAGATTGCGGCGATTCTCAACGGGCTCCAGGAGGGAGACGTCCTCTTTGTGGATGAGATTCACCGCTTAAACCGCCAGGTGGAAGAGGTGCTTTATCCGGCGATGGAGGACTATGCGATCGATATCATGTTGGGAAAAGATTCGACGGCGCGCTCGATTCGTCTGGATCTGCCGAAATTTACGCTGGTAGGCGCGACGACACGCGCGGGGCTTCTGACGGCGCCGCTACGCGACCGCTTCGGCATCGTGCAGAAGATGGATTTTTATACGCCTGAAGAGCTGCAGACGATTGTCCTGCGGACGGCGGGAGTTCTGAATGTGGAGATTGATAAGACGGGGGCCTATGAGATTGCGAGACGTTCGAGAGGAACGCCGCGTCTGGCAAACCGCCTGTTAAAACGTGTGAGGGACTTTGCACAGGTCAAGTACAACGGCGTGATTACGAAAGAAGTCGCGGATTTTGCACTGGATATCCTTGATGTGGACAAGCTGGGACTTGACAACAACGACCGTGCGATCTTACATATGATTATCGACAAGTTTTCCGGCGGTCCGGTCGGACTGGAGACGCTGGCGGCAGCGCTGGGCGAGGATGCTGGGACACTGGAAGATGTGTATGAGCCATATCTTCTGATGAACGGTCTGCTCAACCGGACTCCGCGTGGGCGGATGGCGACCGAAGCAGCGTACCGGCATCTCGGGTATGCTTGGAATCAAGCAAAAAACGGTATTTCTGAGATTTGATATTTGATTGATTTGAAGGTGGTATTTCTGTGTGGGTGACGTGACAACGTCGAACCATATTTATTATAGATAGAAAGAAGAGAATGCGATGGCAAAACAGTATATAGATGTATTAATTGATGGAAAAGTGTATAGCCTGGGCGGCAGTGAGACGGAAGGATATGTACAGCAGATTGCCACGTATCTGAATGGGAAGATTTTCCAGCTCAAGGCGCAGCCGGGATTTTTGAAAATGCCGGAAGACTACCAGAGTATTATGACTTATCTGAATTTGGCGGATGATTATTTTAAAGAAAAAGAGAGTGCGAAGGCACTTGCATCCGACAAAGAGAGCATGGAAAAAGAGACATACCGTCTGAAACATGAGATGGTCAGCACCCAGATGAAACTCGAGAGTCTCCGCAATGAGCGCACCGTCAGCGAGGAAGAACTGGAGACGGCAAAGAAGGCGGCAAAAGAGGCAGCTGAGCAGGCGGAAGCTGCTAAAAATGAGGTACAGGCACAGATCGAGCGTGTGAAAAAAGAAGCGCAGGAGCAGATCGAGGCTGTGAAGAAAACAGCACAGGAACAGGTTGAGTCTGCAAGAAAAGAAGCGCAGGAGCAGATTGAACGTGCGAAGAGAGAGGTACAGGAGCGCGTGGAATCCGCGGAAAAAGCAGCCCAGGATTGCGCTGCCAGGGCGGAGCAGACAGCCCGGGAGCAGGCAGAAGCTGCAAAGAAAGAGGCATTGGAACAGATTGCGGATGCAAAGAAGGAAGCAAACGATTTCCGTGGAGAAGCAGAGGTTTGGAAGCAGGAGGCAGAAGATCAGCGTCTGGCGGTCGAGTCATCCCAGAGTGAAATCGCTTCTTTGCAGGACAAGCTGGAGATTCTCAAACAACAGCTTGAAGAAGCAAGACAGGCGGCGACAGCTGTGCAGACGGAAAAATCGCAGCTGGAAGCACGTCTGATGCAGACGGAACAGGAAAAACAAAGTGTAAAAGAGCAGCTGAGCCAGCTGGAGCAGGAAAAACAGACGATAAAGAAAGATCTGGAAGAAAGCCTCCAGGAGGCAGGGGCAGCACGTGAGGAACTGGCAGCTGTCCGTCAGGCACAGGTGGAGGCATATATGAAGCGGAAGCCATTTCCCAAGAGACAGGGAACGGTGGAACTGAAAGATGCAATTCTGCGGTTATAATGGGTGAAATGATATGAAAAAAAAGGTGGAAATTCTGGCACCGGCGGGTTCCTTCGATAGCATGAAAGCAGCGGTTGCTGCGGGGGCGGACGCAGTCTATATGGGCGGCAGCCGTTTCGGAGCCAGGGCATATGCGGAAAATCCGGATGAAACGGGGATGCTGGAAGCGATCAACTACGTGCATCTGCATGGGCGCCAGCTTTATATGACGGTCAATACGCTGGTAAAGGAAGACGAGATGGATGACTTATACGACTATCTGCTTCCGTATTACCAGGCGGGACTGGATGCCGTGATCGTGCAGGACATGGGCGTATTTTCTTATATCCGGGAGCATTTTCCGGATTTGCCGGTTCATGCGAGCACACAGATGACGATTACCGGACCGGAGGGCGCGGCGCTTATGACGAGAATGGGCGCGGTCCGCATCGTTACAGCGCGTGAACTTTCATTGGAAGAGATACGCCGCATTTATCAGGAGACGGGCGTGGAGATAGAGAGCTTTGTTCACGGGGCTCTCTGTTACTGTTATTCGGGACAATGCCTGTTCAGCAGCCTGATCGGCGGCAGGAGCGGCAACCGGGGACGATGCGCTCAGACCTGCCGGCTTCCGTTTGATGTCCTTCGGCGGCTGGATGAGAACAACCCGAATGAAAACAAAAACAAAAAGAAAGAAAATGGCGTGTTAAATCCGGGCGATTCCAAGTATGTGCTCAGTCTCAAGGATCTTTGTACGCTGGATATTTTGCCGGATATTCTGGAAGCAGGCGTTTATTCCTTGAAAATCGAGGGGCGCATGAAGAGTCCGCGCTATACGGCAGGCGTGGTGCGCCTGTACCGGAAATATGTAGATTTATATTTAAAGAATGGCAGAAAAGGTTACCGGGTTGACCCGAAAGACCGGAAGGAGCTGCTGGATCTGTTTGACCGCGGCGGTCAGACGTTAGGCTATTATACCGAGCACAATGGACGCGATATGGTGGTCTGCCATGAGAAACCGGCATTCCGCCAGGAAAACCGGGAACTTTACCAGTATCTGGACAAAACGTATGTGGAGGCAGAGGTGAAAGAACCGGTTCAGGGGTTTGCGCGTGTCTGTGAAGGCGAACCGCTGCAGCTGACGCTTCAATACGAAGATCCGCTGACGGGAGAAAGCCGGATGGCAGGCGGAATCGGAGCAGTTGTCCAGACGGCAGTGAAACAGCCGATGAGCAAGGAACGGATTGAGAAACAGCTCGGAAAAACGGGAAATACGCCGTATTATTTTGAAAATCTGGAATTGGAGACAGGCGGCAGCCCTTTTGTGCCGGTGCAGGAGTTAAATGAACTCCGCCGCTCTGCGTTTGAGCAGCTTACCGAGGAGATACTGCGTCCATACCGCCGGGAGATACCGGAAAATAGGGCGTGCGGGACAGGAAAAGGGTGGCAAAATCCGGAAGAAAAGAATCTGGAAGAAAATAACCAGACAGGTTCGGAATCAGAAAAAACCAGCCCGGCTCAGGACGTTGAACTCACAGCAGATTTACCTGTACAAAGCCAGAAAACGCTGTTTGAGAATAAAAAAGGGAATAAAACAGCTCTGTACCACATCCACGTTTCGGTCGAACACCCGGCACAGTTAAAAGTGGCGTTATCCGTACCGGAAGTCGGCGCCATCTATCTGGATAGTGCTGAATTTGGCGTCGAACAGTGGAACGAATGGGTATCGCGCTGCCATGAGGCAGACAAACAGTGTCTTTTGGTAATGCCGCATATTTTCCGCGATCGGGCAAAGGAATATTTTGAAACACATCGTTCCAGGCTGGAATCGGCGGGATTTGACGGTCTTGTCATCCGGGCATGGGAAGAGCTGGAATTGGTGCGCGAGTGGAAGATTTCCATCCCGCTTGTGATGGATTATGGTATTTATACGATGAATCACCGGGCGGAGGATTTTGTGCGGGAGATGGCGCCGGAGCTTTCGATGCGTTTTACCCTTCCGGTCGAGCTCAACAGCCGGGAGTTGGAGGCGCGCGACAGCCGGGAACGGGAACTTCTCGTATATGGTTCGATCCCGGTCATGGTAACCGCCCAGTGCATCCGGAAAACAGTGGAAGGATGCAGTAAATGTCCGGAATATCTGTATCTGCGGGATCGCAAAAAGAAGGTATTTCCGGTAAGGAACCAGTGCCGTTTCTGCTGCAATACGATCTACAATTCCAGCCCCCTGTCGCTTTTGAAGGATAAAAAGCAGATAGACCGCCTGCAGCCGGAGGTGCTGCGTCTGGCATTTACGTCGGAGAGTGCGGCACAGACCGGGGAAGTGCTGGATGCCTACGTGAAGACCTTCCTCCATCAGGAACCGGTGGAGCTGGAGGGCGAATTTACAAGAGGTCATTTTAAGAGGGGCGTAGAGTAGCGTGTGTACCGGGAATCTTCCGGGTACGCATGAAAAGGAGGATCACCATGATAAATCTTGTGACAACGATGTCCAGGTATTTGATGATATTGCTGATACTGATTTATACATATTACAATTTCCGCTTTTTTTCACTGCCGGATGACGAGTCGAAACTCCGGCTCTGTCGTCTGCAGAATGTACCGCTGTTTTTGATATTTCTTCTGTCGGGTACGATCATTTATCTACAAACCGAGGATGAGGCAGTTGTGCTGTTTTTCGGCGCGCAGCTTGTCTTTTTTGTCCTGTACCAGCTCTTATACCGGCTGTTTTACCGGAATGCGTCGAGACTGTTGCTGAACAACACGTGTATGCTTCTGTGCACCAGTTTTATCATGCTGACGCGCATCTCGATGGACAAGGCGGTCCGCCAGTTTATCATCATGGCAGTTGCGGCGGTTATCACAATGATTATACCATATGTGATAGATAGAACCTGGCAGCTCGCTAAGATACCGTGGGTGTACGGCCTGATAGGTCTGGCGCTGCTGCTGGTTGTCTGTGTGATCGGCAATACCAGCTTCGGCGCGCAGCTTTCGATCAGTATCGGCGGGTTTTCGTTCCAGCCGTCCGAGTTTGTTAAGATCAGCTTTGTATTCTTCGTGGCGACGATGTTTTACCGCTCAACGGAGTTTAAAAATGTGGCGATCACGACCGGCGTGGCGGCGGCGCACGTGTTGATTCTGGTGTTATCCAAGGATCTGGGAAGTGCGCTGATTTTTTTCCTCGCCTATGTCCTGATGCTGTTTATTGCAACCTCCAACTGGCTGTATCTGGCAGGCGGTCTTGGAAGCGGCTGTGCGGCTGCGATGCTGGCGTATAAGCTGTTTTCGCATGTGCGTGTCCGCGTGGAAGCATGGCAGGATCCGTGGAGTGACATCGCAGGAAAAGGATATCAGGTTACGCAGGCGCTCTTTGCGATCGGCACAGGCGGCTGGTTTGGCATGGGACTTTACCAGGGGATGCCGAAGAAGATCCCGGTTGTCGAGAAGGACTTCATTTTCGCGGCGATCTCGGAGGAGCTGGGCGGCATCTATGCGATCTGTATTCTCCTGATCTGTCTGGGCTGCTTCATGCAGTTCATGCTGATTGCGACCCGGATGCAGGCATTATTTTACAAGCTGATCGCGTTTGGTCTGGGAATTGAGTATGTGGTGCAGGTGTTCCTGACGATCGGCGGCGTGACCAAGTTTATTCCGTCCACCGGCGTGACGCTGCCGCTTGTCAGTTATGGAGGCAGTTCGATTCTCAGCACATTTATCCTGTTTGGCGTGATACAGGGACTATATGTCCTGAAACGGAATGAGGAAGAAGAGGAGGAGCAGCAGTTTGATGAGGCAGAAGGATGAAATGGAAAGAACTGAAAATGCGAGAGCGCGTTCAAACCGTCATATTCTGTGGCTGACCTATGGGATTGCGGCGCTCTTTATCGCGATGGCCGTTTATTTTGGCTGGTTTATCCAGTTTAAGAGTGAAAATGTAATCGGCAGCTCTTATAATGCGAGGCTCGATCTCCTCTCAGACCGGGTGACCCGCGGTTCGATTATGAGCAATGATAAAACGGTGCTGGCGCAGACGAACGTTGCAAGTGACGGAAGCGAGAAACGCTATTATCCGTATGATTATCTGTTTGTCCATTCGGTCGGATATTCCGGCAAAAATGGAAAAACAGGTCTGGAGTCGCTGGCGAATTTCTACCTGCTTTCCTCCCATGTGAATCTGATTGAGAAAACGATCAATGAATTTCAGGGGAAGAAAAATCTGGGCGACAATGTGATTACGACGCTCGATGTGGATTTGCAGCAGACGGCATCCGACGCGATTGGAAAACACCGGGGCGCGGTGATTGTCATGGAACCGGATACGGGAAAGATTTTAACGATGGTTTCCCAGCCGAATTTCAATGCGAATCTCGTCGATGAGCGCTGGGCAGAGTTGACATCGCCGGACAATACGAAGGCGCAGTTAGTCAACCGCGCGACGCAGGGCTTATATCCGCCGGGCTCGACGTTCAAGATGCTGACGGTGCTGGAATATATGAAAGAGAACCCGAATACCTGGCAGGACTATGTGTATAATTGTAATGGCTCTTACCAGAATGGCGATTATACGATTAAATGTTACCACGGGACGGCACACGGGTCGCAGAACCTGATTCAGGCATTTGCCAATTCCTGCAACGGTGCGTTTGCGGAGATTGGAATGCAGATTAATTCAGAAAAATTCCGGGCGCTGGCAAATCAGATGCTCTTTAATTCGGAGCTTCCGTACACACTTCCGTACAACCAGAGCACGTTTTCGCTCGACGGCAGTTCGGATGACTGGGAAAAGCTTCAGACTGCGATCGGACAAGGAAAAACCCAGATTACGCCGCTGCATAACCTGATGATCGTATCGGCGATCGCCAACGGCGGCACGCTGATGAAGCCATATATGATCGATCATGTTGAAAATGTGGGTGGTCAGACGGTCAAGAAGTTCCTTCCGTCCGCCTATGGAACCCTGATGTCTGCGAATGACGCACAGTTTCTGACGCATCTCATGAGCCAGGTGGTCGAGATTGGTACGGGTTCCGCGATGCGGGGGGCATCCTATACGGTGGCCGGAAAAACCGGTTCCGCCGAGTTTGAGACAGGTAAGGAGACACATTCCTGGTTTGTCGGTTTCGCTCCGGCAGACAAGCCGAAGGTGGCGATCTGCGTGCTGGCAGAAGAGTCCGGTTCCGGTGGTGCGGTCGCTGCGCCGATCGCAAGACAGGTGCTGGATCGGTATTTTGCGAAATATGGGCAGTAGGACAAAAGAAAAGGGCAGGAAAGCGATTTGAAGCTTTTCCTGCCCTTTTTGTCTCAAATATGCATAGTCACATTTTATTTACACAACCGTTCCAGATCCCCATAGAATCCCGGATAGGAGATGTTCACGCAGTCTGCATCCAGAATTTCGGTCTCGCCGGAAGCGCCGAGTGCGGCAACGGCGAAGGTCATGGCGATGCGGTGATCCTTCTTGCTGTCGATCACAGCACTGTGCAGCGGCTTGCCGCCGTGGATGATCATGCCATCCTCGGTCTCGGTCACATCCGCGCCCATAGCGGTTAAATTCTCTACCATGACAGCAATGCGGTTTGACTCTTTTACCTTCAGTTCCGCGGCATCGCGTATGACGGTGGTTCCCTCGGCATAGCACGCCATCGCAGCGATCACCGGAAGCTCGTCGATGAGAGTCGGGATGATCGCACCCTCGATCGCGGTTCCGGTCAGCTTACCGGAGCGGACGAGCAGGTCGGCGGTCGGTTCGCCGGAGGCGGTGTTTACATTGAGAAGTTCGACGTCCGCGTTCATCGCCTTGCAGACGCGCAGGATGCCGTCGCGGGTCGGATTGATACCGACATTTTTAATTAAGATTTCTGAATCCGGTACGATGAGTCCGGCTGCGATAAAGAAGGCAGCGGAGGAGATATCGCCCGGAACCAGAATTTTCTGTCCATAGAGCTGTTTTGCCGGCTGTAAAATCGCGGTGGTTCCTTCTGTGTGGATGTCTGCGCCGAATGCGGACAGCATCCGTTCACTGTGATCGCGGGAAATGTACGGTTCGGTCACGCGGGTTTCTCCGTCGGCATACAGACCTGCCAGCAGAATCGAGGATTTGACCTGGGCGGAGGCAACCGGAGAATTATAATGGATGCCGTGCAGCGGTGAGCCGGTGATATGGAGCGGCGCGCAGCCGTTTCCATTGACACTCTCGATCTTTGCGCCCATCTGAGAGAGAGGATCGATGATGCGCTTCATCGGACGTTTCTGGATGGAAGCGTCGCCGGTCAGTGTTGTGTCAAATTTCTGGGCCGAGAGAATGCCGGAGATCAGGCGCGTTGTGGTGCCGCTGTTGCCGCAGTCTAAAACGGAGTCTGGGGCAGTCAGCCCGTGCAGCCCACGTCCGTGGACGAAAACGGTCTCGCCCTGATTTTCGATCGAGATTCCCATTTTGGAAAAACAGGAGATCGTGGAGAGACAGTCTGCGCCCTGCAGGAAGCCGTGAATTTCGGTCAGTCCGTCCGCAAGAGCGCCGAACATGACGCTGCGGTGAGAGATGGACTTGTCTCCCGGAACGGTCAGTTCGCCCCGGAGAGAAGATGTATGGGTAAATTTCATTGAGTTCATAGTTGTACCTGCCTAAACATTAATGTTGAAAGTTAAGTTTGAAACATACGTTGCAGTCTACGCGAACAGCGTGTAATTGTATTTCTTCAAACGCGCCCACGCCGCTTCCATCGAAGCCTTGTCGTAGAAGCTGATCCGCAGCGCGCCCTCGCCATGCTCACGGTTGTGGCTGATGCCGATATTTTTGATACTGATTCCTTTACCGGAGAGGATCGAGGAAATGATGGAGATAGCACCTGGCTCGTCCACCACGTCGGCGGAGAAGGCATATTCCGGCTGTATCGATCCTTTTGGAATTTCTGCAAACGAATTCCGGTAGTCGCGGGAGGACTCAAACAGCTGGTAGATGGCTCTAGACTGGTGGTCGGACAGTTCTTCCCGCAATGTCGTCAGGGAATCAATGTAGCGATCCAGCACCTCAGTGATATTGCCTGTGTTCGTCATGCAGATCTGTTCCCACATGACCGGAGAAGAGGAGGCAATACGGGTGATATCCTTGAAACCTCCGGCAGCCAGCCGTTTCATCATCTGATCCTCGCTGTCGCAGTCGTGTACCAGGTTGACCAGGCTGGAGGCGATGAGGTGCGGCAGATGGCTGATCGCCGCGACAATGAAATCATGACGATGGTAATCCAGCACCAGGGGCAGCGCACCGATCGCCTTTGCCACCTCCACCATACGGTCGGTGTAGGAAGCCGGGGTGTGCGGCGTCGGGGTAATGATATAGTACGCATTTTCCAGCAAATGGTCGGTTGAACTCTCGTAGCCGGTCTTTTCCGAGCCAGCCATCGGGTGTCCGCCGACGAAGCAGCTTTCCATGCCAAGCGCGGCAACGGTCTCATGAATGCTGGTCTTGGTGCTTCCGACGTCAGTCACAATCGCGCCTTCCTTTAAGAACGGCCGGATCTGGCGCAGATAGGATTCATTAAATTCAACCGGTGTGCACAGGAAAATGATGTCGCACTCGCTTAAATGCTCGTCCACGCCGTCCAGAATCAGGTCAACAATGCCGTCTGCATGTGCCTGTTCCAATTTTTCGCGGGTCCGCATATAAGCCATGATCTGAATATCCGGGGCGCTGCGTTTCAAACCTCTGGCGATAGAGCCGCCGATCAGACCGAGTCCGATGAAACCGGCGGTAAGATGATTAATCGGTGTATTCATAGCAATTACGCTCTCTTTCATAAGTAGTATAGTAAAAAAATGAAACTAGAAATTATTGTAGAATAGAACAAGTCACTTGTCAACGATTTTACGCGTTGAAGTGAAAAAGAAAATTTTTTGCATCTGTTTATTACTAAATTTGCGAAAATGCGATTGATTTCACCGCCTTTGAACAGGGAAATTGTCGCATTTTCAATGCTTTTCAAAATAAAACGAATAAATTTTGTATAAAGGTGTTGTTTTACTTGAAATTTTCTCTATTTTCTTGTACAATATGAACAGAGGTTAAAATACAAGAAGAAAACATCAAAATAAATAGACGGGAGGACTTAACTATGAACGTGTATGGGACAAAACAAATCCGCAATGTAGTGTTACTGGGGCACGGCGGTGCCGGCAAGACAACGGTAGCAGAGGCGCTGGCACTGGTAACAGGTACTACCAAGAGAATGGGAAAAGTTCCGGAAGGAACCACCATCAGCGATTATGATAAAGAAGAAATCAAGAGACAGTTCTCTATCTCCACCACGCTGATTCCGTTGGAGTATCAGGGAGAAGATGGACCGATCAAGATTAACCTGTTAGATACCCCTGGCTATTTTGATTTTGTGGGAGAAGTAGAGGAAGCTATCAGTGTAGCAGATGCAGCAATCATCGTTGTAAACTGCAAGGCTGGCATCGAAGTCGGAACCGAGAAGGCATGGGAACTCTGTGAAGAGTACAACCTGCCGCGCCTGTTCTTCGTTACCAACATGGATGACGATCAGGCAAGCTTCCGTGAGCTGATCTTAAAACTGGAGAAACAGTTTGGCCGTAAGATCGCGCCGTTCCAGGTGCCGATCCGTGAAAATGAAAAATTTGTCGGCTTTGTCAATGCGGTAAAGATGGAAGGCCGCCGTTTCACCCATTTAAGCGAATATGAGAAATGCGAGATTCCGGAGTACACCAAGAAGAACCTCGGCATCATCCGTGATGCGCTGATCGAGGCAGTGGCAGAGACGAGTGAAGAATATATGGAGCGCTATTTCTCCGGTGAAGAATTTACACAGGAAGAGATCGCACAGGCGCTGCGTGAGCACGTAAGTGAGGGCAACATCGTTCCGGTTATGATGGGTTCCGGTGTCAATGCACAGGGCTTCGCATATTTGCTGCAGGCGATCGATAAATACTTCCCGTCACCGGACAAGTTCGAGTGTGTCGGTGTCGATGTATCGACCGCAGAGCGCTTTACCGCTAAATATAATGACGATGTATCCCTGTCGGCACGTGTTTTCAAGACTGTGGTTGACCCGTTCATCGGCAAATACTCCCTGATGAAGATTTGTACCGGTACCTTAAAACCAGATACCGTTATCTACAATGTAAACAAAGATGCTGAAGAGAAAGTTCAGAAAGTATACGTTCTCCGCGGCAAGGATGTCATCGAGGTTCCGGAATTAAAGGCGGGCGATATCGGCGCGGTTGCCAAATTAAACGTCACCCAGACCGGCGATACCATCGCAGTCCGCACGGCTCCGATCGTATACCACAAACCGAAGATCTCCACCCCGTATACCTACATGGCATACGCGGCTAAGACCAAAGGCGATGAGGACAAGATCTCCAGTGCACTGGCGAAGATGATGGACGAAGATCTGACACTCAGAAGCGTCAGCGATACCGAGAACCGTCAGACCTTACTTTACGGCATCGGCGATCAGCAGCTCGAAGTCGTTGTCAGCAAGCTGCAGGCAAGATATAAAGTAGACATTGTGCTCAGCAAACCGAAATTTGCATTCCGCGAGACACTTCGCAAGAAAGTAGAAGCACAGGGCAAATATAAGAAACAGTCCGGTGGACATGGACAGTACGGCGATGTTAAGATGTCCTTCGAGCCGTCCGGCGATCTGGAGACACCATATGTATTCGAAGAGAAGGTATTTGGCGGTGCCGTTCCAAAGAACTACTTCCCGGCAGTTGAGAAAGGTATTCAGGAATGCGTACAGAAGGGTCCGTTGGCTGGATATCCGGTTGTCGGTGTGAAAGCAACCCTGTTAGATGGTTCTTATCATCCGGTTGACTCCTCCGAGATGGCATTCAAGATGGCAGCGACGCTGGCATTCAAGAAAGCGTTCATGGAAGCGAATCCAGTTCTCCTTGAGCCGATCGCATCTCTGAAAGTAACCGTTCCGGATAAATTCACCGGCGATGTTATGGGCGATCTGAACCGCAGAAGAGGTCGTGTTCTCGGTATGAACTCCAACCATCACGGCAAACAGATCATCGAGGCAGATATCCCGATGTCCGAGCTGTTTGGTTATAACACCGACCTTCGTTCCATGACCGGCGGTATCGGTGAATTCTCCTATGAGTTCAGCCGCTACGAGCAGGCTCCGGGCGATGTACAGAAGAGAGAAGTGGAGGCGAGAGCGGCAGAAGCTGAATAATGGCAGATGAAGTGCTTACCGTTTCGGTCAAAAATATGATATTCTTATATAAATAAGCAGAAAACCGCCGCAGGCGGCTGAGTGGATCGATACCGATTCATCAAGGCTGTCAGCGGCGGCTTTCTCTTTCTGGAAGACCTTTCGGATCGATATGGTTATAGGCTGTGCTTGAATTGAACAAAGCGCTGCGAATGTTATCGATGGGACAGGCGAGAAGTTAAGGCAGTGAATGCGGATGCCAAATTGCTACGAATTGCGTGCTTTTGCAATTTTCAAAAAGAAGGCTATAAATTGTAAGAAAATAGAAAAGACTACCCACCTGTAAAAAGGTATAATGTTGCAAAGAGAACAACTTATACAGACAGGTGGGTGGCCTTTTTATGATAGAGAAAAATGAGAAAAGCGGGGAACTCATGGAAGTAAAAGAACAGGCAAAAACAGTTCGGAAACACCCGGAGCGGATGATCGTGCGTATCTGGCTGGTTCTGGCACTTATTTGTCTGCTGGCGGGTCTGATCGCCCAGTATACGTTCCGGCTGAAAGAACCGCTGTTTCTGCACTACAGCCAGTCGGCTTATCTGGGCTGTGGGCTGGACGGAGTAGAAACTTCGGAGGATGGAATCGTTTCATCTGTGTCAAGTGAGGCGCTTGAAGAAGAAAGTACCGATTCCGATATGAAAGTTGGAGTTTTAGACGAAGGTGTGAAAGACCTGAATGAGAATATGGAATTGGAGAATACAGTGTCCTTATATGCGCTCGGGGAAGAAAGTGTGGATGAGACAGATGAAACTTCGGATGTATGGTATACACAGGTAAATTTTGCCTATCTGACGGATGTGACGGATGAGATCTGTGTGAGAGAAATTCGTTTTTCAGAGTTGCCTGAACTTCAAATGCAGGAAATGCGGGAGACAGTCCAGTCAGCGGGACAGTATGCGCTTCATCGCCTGGATGCTACGCTTTCGATTGAAGATCCGCAGCATAACGGGATCAGTCAGTGGAGAATCCTGACGCGGGCGCAGGTGCTCTATTCAGATGGAAACACAGCGGACGTAAAAATTGGTAATCTGGTACTGATTGCAAATCCGGAGGGCGGGAGCGCCCTGGAAAATCCAAGTTCCAGCGCCAATTCAGATGGAACGGCCACACAGGTTTACACCGTTCAGAAAGATGGAACCATCGAAGTAAAAGGCTGCATTGCGTCAGCCGGGGAGATGGAAAATTTTTCGATGACCTTAAATGGAGAGCCCATCCCAGCCCAAAAAGAAGGGGAAGAGCCGAAACGGATGACAGTAAAAACGGGTGATGTGCTGACGTTCCAGAGCCATTGGATTGGCAAAGAGGAAGACCAGTCGCCGCAGGTATTTCATTCAGGAGTTGCAGTGCTTTCATATATCGGCAAAGATGGCGGGGAGCAGGTTCTTTCATTTGAAAATGAATACAGGAAGAGAAGGGAGCTTCGCTTTATTGATGTGTGGAAATATCTGCTGAAAGAGGAGGCATTTAAGTGAAAACGGGAGATCATAAGATTTTAGCCGGTCTGATTCTTGCTTCGATTCATATTAATCTGTTCCATGTGATGCTGCTGCCGCCCTGCATCGGGTTCCTGATTTTATATATCGGGATTCTCCAGAAAGAGCGGCAGGCTGGATTTTTCCAGATGGATGTAAAAGAGATGAGAGTGTACCGGGCAGCAGGGGCGGCGCTTGTGCTGGTGACTGCTTTTTCTAGCTTCCTGTCCATGTTCTGGAGGCGGCCGGACGGAACCATCTGGTCGCTGATTCCGTGTATGCTGGAATATGTGGTGCTCTATGGACTGATGGAAAGCTACACCGCAGGTTCGCCCAGACATTCCTATCACTCCGAACTGTGCTGTGGATATGCTATGGTAATGGGAGCAGCACTGTGTGGGTACGCAGTCAGCCTGATTCTGCATATCGCGCTGTGGCAGCTCTTTGCGTCTATGATTATTCTGGTCTGCCGGTTTATGGTGGTTATGGTTGTTATAGGGGCGAAGAAAGAGGCATAAAAAATAAAAAGCCGTAATCAGATATACTCGCCCATGGGATTAAACTCATGAGCGAAAGTATAAGGTTACGGCTTTTCTATGTTGAAAATTCTGGTTTTCAAATAATCAAAGATAACATGGAATGTTGATGTTTCGGTTCCGATGTATCTTTCCAATTTTTATTTAAAATTCTCCTCCGCATACCGGCGCAGCTCATCACGGAAATCCGGGTGTGCGATGGCGATCATGGCATCCGCTTGTTCTTTTAAGGTAAGCCCGGTCAGTTTTGCGATACCGTACTCGGTCGCCACGTACTGAATCATGGTACGCGGTGCAGATACGGTGCTGCCGCCCGGAATGAACGGTACGATGTTGGATTTTAAGGAGCCATCTTTTTTCTTGTGGGTGGAAGCAAGGCAGATAAAGCCCTTGCCTCCCTCGGAGCGGAATGCGCCCTCCAGGAAATCCATCTGTCCGCCGATACCGGAGAGCTGTCGGGTGCCGGCAGACTCGGCATTTTCCTGTCCCATCAGATCCAGCTCGACACCACCGTTGATACTGATGACATTTTTCATCTCACCGATGCGGTACGGGGAGTGGACGTAATCGACGTCAGCCGGATGGAAGAGCTGCGGCTCATTATCCAGCCAGTCATATAATTCCTGAGAGCCCATGGCAAGGTTCCAGGTAGAATAACCGTTGTCAATTTCCTTCTTCTTGTTGGTCAGCTTGCCAGCCTTATAGAGGGCTAAAAAAGCATCGCTGATGGTGCCGGTGTGGCAGCCGAGGTCGGTTTTGTCGGACTGTGCCAGCATATTGGCAACGGTAAACGGAACGCCGCCGACGCCCAGGGAAAGGACAGCGCCGTCCGGGATCTCCTCAACGACACGTTTGGCAATTTCAATATCAACGGCGCTCGGATCGCGGTAGGTGCGGATCGGAAGCGGCTCATGCTCGCCCTCGACGATGAAATCTGCCTCTGAGAGGTGGACACGGTGGGAACCATCGACGCCCTGTAAGCGCGGGAGGCGCTCATTGATCTCGAAGATGACGGTGCGCGCATTCTCAAAGATGGTGCGCCATGCATAGTTGGAAATACCCAGTCCGCAGCAGCCGTCCGCATCCGGTCTGGAAACCGGTACAAAGGCAACATCCACGCGAATGTGGTGGCGGTACATTTCCGGCAGGGAACGCAGCATCATCGGCATAAACTTGCAGAGCCCACGGGTCTGCAGCTTGCGCTCATAATCGCCGATGTGCCAGCTGTAGTAGCTGAATGCTTTCTGCTCCGGGTCGCTTTCGACAACCTCGATGCGCGGGCGGATGACTAAACCACCGCGGATCTTGACATCGGTCAGCTCATCCCTGCGTGCTGCCAGCGCACGGTCGAGAAGCTCCGGAAATCCAGCGCCAAAGCCATAATCCACCCAGTCGCCCGGTTGAACGGCCTTGACGGCGGTCTCAGCACTTACAAATTTGCCTGCGTAATTGTTAGACATAGTAAAAATCCTCCATCGGTATGAAATTCATAATTTTCTAGTTTCCATCATATCCCAGAAAGCGCTTTTTTGCAACTTCCAAAGACAATTCCAAAAGACAATTTTTAAGCTGGGTTTTAAGATAAGTTTAATACGGAAATAGTTGACAAAATAGGTGTTTATGATAAAATTAAGTGTTTATAAATAAGAGTTGATCTTTTACACAGCAGGCAGAAGTGCCTGTATTTTTATGTAATAGGAAATTCCTTGGAATCCCCTATTACACAAAAAGGCACTAAC
>ERZ839741.2435-NODE-2435-length-17126-cov-4.594868_pt1 | contig 17126 bp, 16 predicted proteins | sample MGYA00519880_ERZ839741 | MGnify/ENA primary metagenome ERZ839741 (study PRJEB31850, sample SAMEA3708851) | human gut metagenome | biome: human gut; feature: human-associated habitat; material: faeces | place: China | collected 2014 ...
TAAAATCCCTATGACTTTTAAAGGTTGATTTATCCCTATCCAATTTTATATATTCGTTTAAACCTACTTTTCTTGTGTATAATTAAGTAGAAGGATGTGAACTTATGAAAGATCAGTTTGAATTAGTATCCGAATATAAGCCAAGTGGAGATCAGCCAGAAGCTATCAAAGAATTGGTTTCTGGTTTAGAGGAAGATAAAAAGTTTCAAGTTTTACTTGGGGCTACTGGAACCGGAAAGACATTTACGATATCGAATGTGATTGCCCAAGTGAATCGGCCCACGTTAGTGTTTGCGCATAATAAAACGTTGGCAGGACAATTATATTCTGAATTTAAAGAATTTTTTCCACATAATCGTGTGGAGTATTTTGTGTCTTATTTTGACTATTATCAGCCAGAAGCGTATTTACCTAAAACCGATACATATATTGATAAAAATACGAAAACAAATGAAGAATTGGATATGCTTCGAATGGCAGCTGTAAATAGTGTGCTCGAACGAAGAGATACAATTATTGTGGCGAGTGTTGCCTCTATTTATGGAGCAAGTAATCCAGAACAATATCGCCATATGATTTTTACTTTAAGAACAGGTCAAATAATTGAACGCAATGAATTGATGCTTGCCTTAGTCCATCAACAATATAAGCGTAATGATACAGATCCATTAAGAGGAACTTTTAGAGTGCGTGGAGATGTGATTGAGATTACGCCAGGTCATACAGATCGTTATTTGATTCGTATTGAAATGTTTGATGATGAAGTTGAAAGAATATGTGAAGTAGATCCTGTAACAGGCCATGTCAATCAATCCTACCAGCTATATATTATTTATCCAGCTAATGGTTATGCCACGAGTATGGATATAATTAATCATGCGGCTGATACCATTCAGGAAGAGTTGGATGAAAGATTAGCTTATTTTGATGAACAAGGTAAACCTCTAGAAAAAGAGCGTTTGGAGCAAAGATGTCGTTATGATATTGAGGCACTAAGAGAATTTGGTGTATGTCCAGGCATTGAAAACTATTCAAGACATATTGATGGAAGAAAGCCAGGTGAAAGACCATACACATTATTTGATTATTTTCCAGATGATTTCTTGTTAGTGGTGGATGAAAGCCATGTATCCTTACCACAGATTCGAGGTATGTATAATGGAGACCGTGCTAGAAAACAAGTTCTGGTTGATTATGGCTTTAGATTACCAAGCGCCTTAGATAATCGTCCTTTGCGATTTAATGAATTTGAAGGTTTGATAAAAAATGCCATTTTTGTATCCGCAACACCAGGTGATTATGAACTGGATAAGACTCATGGTGAAATTGTAGAACAGATCATACGTCCAACGGGTCTTTTAGATCCGGAAGTGGAAGTACGTCCGATTGAAGGTCAGATTGATGATTTGGTGGACGAAATTAAAGAGCGAATTGAAAAACATGAAAGAACATTGATTACGACTCTGACTGTGCGTATGGCAGAGGATTTAACTTCGTATTTGAAGAATATGGATTTAAAGGTAGCTTGGCTTCACCATGAAGTTACAACAATCGAGCGTACAGAAATTATTCATGATTTGCGTCAAGGAAAATATGATGTTCTTGTGGGTATCAACTTATTAAGAGAAGGATTAGATATTCCGGAAGTCAGCTTGATTGCGATATTAGATGCCGATAAAGAAGGTTTCTTAAGATCACGTCGATCTTTAATTCAGATTATTGGGCGTGCTGCTCGTAATGCACAAGGTAAAGTTATTATGTATGCAGATAAGATTACCGAAAGTATGCAGGAAGCAATGGATGAAACCGCAAGGCGTAGAGCTATTCAGATGGAATATAATGAGAAGCATGGTATTGTACCAAAAACAATTATTAAGCCAATTCATGATGTGGTTCGTTCAAAAGAAACAAAGGAAATGGCAGCTAAATATTTAAAGAAGAAAAAGTTGCCGGTAAAACAGAAGGAAAAGATGATTAAAGAACTCGAGCAGGAAATGAAAGAGGCAGCTCGTACATTGGATTTCGAAAGAGCGGCTCAATTGCGAGATATTTTATTTGAAATGAAGGGTGAGAAATAACGTGATTCAAAGAAAGAATGGAATTGTTGTAGTAGGAGCAATTTTTGTGGATATAAAAGGGTTTCCGCAAAATACATATATTCCGGATGGCAGAAATGCGGGATATATTGAGTATATTCATGGTGGTGTAGCACGAAATGTTGTAGAAGATATTGCGAATTTAGGGTTAAATTCTACTTTTGTTGGTATTGTTGATAATACGGCATTAGGAAAAGATGTTAAACAACATTTGCGGAATCGAAATGTAAATACAGATTATATGAAATCTATTGAAAATGGCATGGGTACATGGCTAGCTGTTTTTGATCATAATGGTGAATTGGCTGGATCCGTATCTCAACGTCCTGATTTGATGCCTATTTATTCGATTTTAGAAGAATCTGGAGATACGATTATTGAAAACTGTGATTCTGTAGTGGCTGAAATAGATATGGATGAGAAAATCGTTGATAAGATTGTAGATTTATGTAGAAAATATAATAAAAAATTATTTGGTGTAGTCAGCAATATGAATATTGCGATTGAAAGAAAAGATCTTTTGAAGCAATTTGATTGTTTGATCTGTAATCAATTGGAATCGAGTATTCTTTTTTCAAGGGATTATGGTGAAATATCTGTAGAAGAATTAAGTTATACATTACTTGAAGAACTACAAAAAGCGGAATTTAACTCATTGATTGTGACGCTTGGAGAAGCGGGTTCTTTATATGTGAAAAACAATGGGGAATGTGGTTTTTGTCAAGCTCGTAAAATAGAAGTAAAAGATACAACAGGTGCAGGAGATGCATTTTGTGCTGGCGCAAGTGCAGGACTTACCTATGGCAAAAGTATGTTAGAGGCTATGGAGCTCGGTAGCTATTTAGCTAGTTGTGTAATAGCTTCACTTGAAAATGTATGTCCTTGTTTTATGCCAGAAGAATTTGACATTGTGAAAAAATAAACAAATGTATTGCACATGCCATTTCATTGTGCTATATTATTCACGAACATAAATTCAAAGAGTTCTTCGGGGCAGGGTGTAATTCCCTACCGGCGGTAAAAGTCCGCGACCCACGTAAGTGGCTGACTTGGTGCAATTCCAAGACCGACAGTATAGTCTGGATGGTAGAAGACGCAAAAGTATTTTTTGTATTTTTATAACCCCCAAGAATATTCTTTCTTGGGGGTTTCCTTTTGGAAGAGCTTTTTTGAATCAAAAGGAGGAGAATTATGAAAAAATGGAATGTTCAAACAATTGTATTAACTGCAATGCTTGCAGGACTTGCAGGGGCATTGATGTCATTGGAGTTTTCATTACCAATGATGCCACCATTCTACAAGATTGATTTTAGTGATGTACCTAGCATCATCGCCTTGTTTAGTGTTGGACCTGTATCAGCTGCTTTAGTTGAAATTATTAAACTTGTTGTAAAAGTTGTTACAGTAGGAACGAATACGGCTTATGTTGGTGAACTCGCAAATCTTTTAGGTGTTGCATTATTTGTATTACCAACTTGGTTTGTGTATAAAAAAATGCATAAGACAAGAAAAGCAGTCATTGTTTCATTACTAGTTGGAATGGTTGTTCGAACTGCATTTGCATGCTTCTGTAATGCATGTATTACTTTACCACTATATGCCAAGGCAATGGGCATGCCATTAGATTCTGTGGTACAAATGGTAGGTTCAGTGAATCCAAGCATTAAAGATTTAACTTCATTTATTGCACTTGCGACTATTCCGTTTAACTTGATTAAGATTGCGGCAAACTATCTTATCGGCTATTTCTTAATGGAACGTTTAGCATCTGTACGTCCAAGCTTCAAATTTATCTACGAGGCTAAATAAATATGATTCTAAAATATCAAGAATTAACACGATTTGAAATGGAACAAATAGATCGTGAGAATACGATTGTTCTTGTTCCATTAGGAGCTTTAGAACAACATGGAAACCAAGCACCATTAGGAACGGATACATTAATTGCAGGAGCCATGTGTGATTATGTAAAAAAAGAATTAGAAAATGAAGATATTGATTTATTGTTGTTTCCTGTCATTCCGGTTGGATTGAGTACGGAACATAAAGATTTTTGCGGCTCTATTACCTTTAAGCCAATGACGTATTATCATATGTTGTATGATATTTGTGAAAGCTTAGCACGACATGGGTTTAAGAAAATTGTTTTACTTGTTTGCCATGGAGGTAATGCACCTGTCGCAAATTTGATTTCTAGAGAAGTAAGAAGTGATTTTAAAGTGTATCCTTTTGTTTTAAATTCAGGTGCCTTTGATCATCCGGATGTAAAGGCAACAATTTCAAAGGGAAATACTTTTGATTTTCATGGTGGTGAAATGGAAACATCTATGGTTATGGCAATAGATGAAGACTTGGTTAAATTAAAGACTAGTGAAAAAGGAATTCCTAAAAATACGGCAATGCAGACACATTTGTCATGGTTAGCTACAGATTGGGTCACAGAAAAGGGAAAACCAATTGGGATTGGTGGAGATCCAAGTGGTGCCACAAAGGAAAAGGGTAAAATCATTTTGAGTGTTAGCGCAAAGGAGATTGCTAAACAATTAATTGCGATTCGTGATTTTAAAGAATAAAAGCTGCTACAAATCAGTAACAGCTACTTATAGGATCTTACAGCATAAACATATTTAGAAGTAAGAATATATTGTTTGTTGATATATACAACTTGGTTGTCTGGACTCGATACAGTCTGAGTAATTTCTAGTAAGGGAGTTCCAGAGGGAATGTTTAATAACTCGGAAAATTCTTTATTGGCATAGCTGATTGTGAATTTATCCTCAAAATTAGACATAACTACATGCTTTTTTTGTATAATGATTTTCATTAATGAAGTATTTTCAATGTTCTCATTCAATAAGAATGAATAGTCATTGGAGAAGTAATCTATTTCGACGATACTTGGGACATCGTCTACATATCGAACTCGTTTAATTGTAACGAGTTCATTTTTTTCTTTTAAAATAGAATGTATTTGTTCATCAGCCTTTTCTTTATCAATCGAAATGATATGTGTATATGGAGTTGCCTTCATCTGAAGACATGTTTCAGTAAAGCTTCCTCCACTAAAAAATCCTTCTGTATAAACAGCAGATTTTACGAAAGTACCCTTTCCATGTTTTTTAATCAGTACACCATCATTAACGAGCTGTTGAATTGCATTTCTAACTGTAACACGACTGATTTCATATGTATTCACAAGCTGAGGTTCAGATGGAATCTTATCGCCAGGCTTGTATTGGAACATATTTTGGGATCTTATAATATCGGAGTGGAATTTCCACTCCTTTAATTGTAAAGGTTTACATTTGCTTAAATTGTTTTCAATCTTTATAATAATGAATATGATAAAAGTAGCGATTCTAGAATATGAAAAAGAGACAAAGGATATTGTGTTTCAGCTGTCTAAACTTTTTGTGAACGAAGATTGGTGTTTTCGTCATTATTTAAAGGCAAGTGATCTTGCGAAAAGGATGAAAGAAGAAGAATATCAATTGTTTATATTTGATGAGATGTTTAAAAATGCTCGTATGGAAAGTGTATTCGTACATGATAATCCAAATGCGATTGTTATTTATGTTTGTGAAAATCCAATTAAGACGCGTGGTGACGATGAAAGAAGTCGTGTATTCTATATTTCTAAGGCGAATATTGCAAGTGATATTTCAGCCTATGATCAAATGATTCGTTCTCAATGTATTCAGGGCGATGTTTATGAATTTAATTATGATGGAGTTCATATGAATTTTGCCTATGAGGATATTTATTATTTGGAAAAGAATGAGAAAATGGTTTATTTTTATACAAAAAAAGGTGTTTTTCACAAGCGTGACAGTATGAATGCATTAGAAGATATATTTAAGGAATTTGGCTTTTTACGAGTTCATGTATCTTATATTGTAAATTCGAAGTATATAGTAGCTTGGTATAAAGATGAAGTGGAATTGACAAATAAAGTTTTGATTCCGGTTTCAAGAGGAAAAAAACGAAAAATATCGATGAAATAACCGGTTTTACCAGTATAAAGGCGAGTTTTACCACTTGCCTTTTCTTTTTAAATTTGTTGTATATAATGAAAGTGTAAAGAGAAGTAAGAGCAGAGAAAACTTCTCTTAAGACAAAAAGAGAGCGGTGAGAAGATGACAATAACATAGAGTTGGAATGGCAAGTTTCAACTATAAAAATTGAACCTATGGAGAGAAGGCTCCAAAAGTAAAGCTAGAGGAATTCTAGAAATAACATTCAATGGAACTTAACAGGAAAAGGAAATAGGATTTAGATAAAGGGTTTTTATCGAGTGAATAATCACAAAAAGGATAGAGTACTTGAAATGTTAAGAATATCATCCAATCTAAGTCATGGAACTTAAGATACTCATATATGGTCATACTTGAGAAAATGCTTAAGGAAAATGAATAGAATAAAATAATAAGGATGATAAAAAATTGGATAAGGTAGAAAAGTTATCCGATTTCAAAAAGTGAATAAATAAATCAGAGCAGATGGAATGTCTGCTCTAATTTTTGTATAATGGTCGTGGTGATGAAAATATGAAAATTAACTACTATGATAATCCATTTACATCCAAAAGAATGAATGTAATTGCACGCAATGGAGTCGTTTGTACAGGAAATAATTTGGCTACACAAGCGGGACTAAGAATGCTTCAAGCTGGTGGAAATGCAGTAGATGCAGCCATCGCAACTGCTGCCTGTTTAACTGTAGTAGAACCATGCTCAAATGGACTTGGTTCTGATGGATTTGCGATTGTATGGATGAAAGACAGGATGTATGGAATGAATAGTTCCGGATGTTCTCCTTATGAGATTTCAGCAGAGATTCCAAAACGTGGATGGATACCGGTAACGGTACCTGGAGCTGTAAAGGGTTGGAAGGCTTTGAGTGAAAGATTTGGAGTCTTGCCTTTTAAACAATTGTTAGAACCCGCAATTGATTATGCGAGAAATGGCTATCCGGTAAGTGCTGAAATTGCACGAATGTGGAAAAAAGCTTTAAATGCAATTCCAAATACTGAAGAATTTAATGGGTGGTATGATACTTTTACTTTTGATGGAAAAACGCCTGAAGCCGGGCAGATGGTTTGTATGCCAAAATTAGCGGATGCCCTGGAAAAGATTGCGGACACAAAAACGGATGCTTTATATTATGGTGAGCTGGCAGATCGAATTGATGAAGAATCAAGAAAATTTGGTGGATTCTTACGTAAGAAAGATTTAGAGAATCACAAGGTTGAATGGGTCGATCCTATACATGTAGATTATCATGGTTATCAAGTTTGGGAATTGCCGCCCAATGGCCAGGGTATTGTTGCGTTGATGGCATTGAATATATTAAATAACTTTAAATTTGAAAGTCGTGATGCGACTTGTATTCATACGCAGATGGAAGCGTTGAAAATGGCATTTGCGGATGCTAAGGAATATGTAACAGATGCTAAATATATGAAGATGTCTATTCAAGATTTAATCAGTCCAGAATATGGTAGACAAAGAGCGAGTCAAATCACAAATATAGCTCTTGCCCCTAGTGTGGATAAACCACATGGATCAGGCACTGTATATTTATGTACGGCGGATAAAGAAGGTAATATGGTTTCATATATTCAATCTAATTATATGGGCTTTGGCAGTGGTATTGTCGTAGATGGAGTTTCTTTACAAAATCGTGGATATGATTTTAGTTTGAATCCATCGCATATCAATTATTTGATGCCGCATAAAAAGACGTATCATACAATTATTCCTGGTTTTTTGACACAAAATGGAAAACCAGTTGGTCCATTTGGTGTTATGGGTGGCTATATGCAGCCACAGGGACATATGCAGGTTGTTTCAAATATGATTGATTTTCATTTGAATCCTCAGATGGCTTTGGATGCTAAACGTTTTCAATGGATGGAAGGCATGAAATTTATTATAGAGCCTGGTTTTGATGAAGATATTATTTCTGAATTAAAAAAACGAGGCCATGAAATTGAAGTTGAGGACGAATGGGCTATGTTTGGACGTGGACAAATCATTGTTCGTTTAGAGAATGGTGTATATGTCGCGGGTTGCGAATCAAGGACGGATAGTAATATTGCTTGTTATTGAAATTATGTGATAAAATTATAATAAATAGAAAAGTTGAGGATACTTATATGAAGCTTTTAGCTACAGATTATGATGGAACATTACGTTATGCACAGGATGTAATGCCAGAAGATTTAAAATCAATTGCGGCGTGGAAAGAACAAGGAAACAAATTTGTGATTGTTACGGGTCGTTCAAAAGAGTCAATTGATGCGCAGGTTCAAGCATTTGATTTACCATGCGATTATTTAATCACAAATAATGGTGGTATGGTTTTTGATGAAAATGGAAATGTATTATTATCAAATTTTTTGAATTTTGATGTTTGTGTAGATATTTTGCACAATGTCAAGAAATTGGATAGCGTGATTAGTTATGTAGTGAATGATGGAATTCATCGTCATCGTATTGTATTGCAGCCTGATGCAGTGGATCATCGTTACCCAAATTTAAAGCCAGATGTAACAGAGGCTGAATTGTTAGATATGTCGCATTTTGCACAAATCGTATTATCGATGGAGGATACAGATTCAGCTTTAGAAGTAGCTTCTAAAATTAACGATTTGTATTATGAACAAGTCGTGGCATATCCAAATAATTTTGTGGTTGATATTGTTCCAAGGGGGATTTCAAAAGCGACTGGCTTAGATTTCTTGATTGCGTATGCGAATATTAATGAAGAAGATGTATATACAATTGGGGATGGACATAACGATATTCCATTAATTGAATTTGGAGTGCATGGATCGGTTATGTCGTGTGCAGATGCGGATGTAAAAATGCATGCTCAAGTTGAGTATGATTCAGTAAGTGATTTAATTTCAAAAAATATGTAAAAATATAAGGGGGTATTTTAGATGAGTTTTACCTTATCTGATATTACATTCCTAATTCGATTATTATTGGATATTTTAGTAGTATGGGGATTGATATATTCTGGCCTTAGAATTGTGCGAAATAACTCGCGCACGATTCAGCTTGTAAAGGGTGTATTGATTATTGTTTTGGTCAAGGCACTAGCGGTGTGGCTTGGCTTAAATGCATTAAACTATTTGATTGAAATGTTCTTGAACTGGGGAGTTGTTGTTATATTGGTTGTGTTCCAGCCAGAAATTCGTGGTATGTTAGAGAAGGTTGGTAAAACAACAGCTATATTGACAACAGATGTTTCAGTTTCACAAATTCAACAAATGATTAGTGAATTAGTAGAAGCATGTTCATCTATGTCTAAATCAAAGACGGGAGCCCTGATTTCTATTGAAAGAACACAGAGCTTGTCTGATTTTATTCGTACAGGAATTGTGATGGATTCTGAAGTTTCAACTGAATTGTTAGGTACAATATTTCAGTATGGAACTCCAATGCATGATGGTGCTGTTATCATTCAGGGAAATAAAATAGCGTGTGCAGCAGCTTATTTTCCTCCAACAACTAAGGATTTACCAAGTAAATATGGAGCTAGACATAGAGCGGCTGTTGGAATTAGTGAGATTACAGATTCCATAACAATTATTGTTAGTGAAGAAACGGGAAATATTTCAGTTGCGGTAAATGGGCAGTTAACGCAATATCCTCCAGAAGGATTACAACGTTATTTGACAAATGTCTTAGTGCCAAAAACAAGTGAGAATACTTCTTCGATTCTTGTTCCAATGTTGAACCAGGCTAAATCCATGGGAAAACGTGCAAAGAAGCAAGAGGAAGATGCGAATAAAGATGAGCGTGTTAAGGCGATTGAAATTGTGAATTTATATGAACAGAAAAAGGAGGGCAGTCAACATGGAAACTCCAAATAAAAAAGGCCCTTCCGTATGGATCAAAGAATTACATGGTTTAGTGACATTGATTTTTCAAAAAGTAAGTAAGCTTGTAGATCGTATATTGTTTGATAAAAAGGGATCTGTGATTATTTCTTTAGTTTTATCGATTATGATTTGTGTGGTTATCAATTATGAGGATATTAGCCTTAAATTGTTTAACGATACAAGAACGACTGTGGATCTTAGAAATGTAGCTGTTGAAGTATTGGCAGATACAGATAAATATGATGTATCTGGAGTACCTAGCACAGTTGATGTTTCATTAACTGGGGATGCAACTAGCATTCAGGTGTTCCGTTCTAAGTCAAGTGTGCAAGTGGTTGCCGATTTGAAAAGATATTCTGAGGGAGAAAATATCATTAATTTGAAGGTAAAAAATTTACCGAAAAAAATTGAAGCAGTGATAGATCCTGCTACCATAGATGTTACGCTTTCTAAAAAAGTTACAAAGAGTTTTACAATTCAACCAGAATTACTTGTGGGAACCAACCAGAAGGTTAGTGATTTTGAAACACCAGAATTAGATACGATGACAGTTAAGATTACGGCAAGTCAAAATCAATTAAATTCAATTCGAGTTGTAAAGGCATTGATAGATTGTACAGGACAAATTCAAGATTTTGATGCGAATGCAACTTTAGCAGCGTATGATGCCAAGGGAAACAGAGTAAATGTTGTGCTTTCACCGGATACGGTGCGCGCAAGTGTGAAAATAGCTAAAAATACATCAGACAAGGAGGATTCAGAGTAATGGGTAAGTATTTTGGAACAGATGGGGTTCGTGGAAGAGCGAATGAAGGATTAACACTTGATATGTCTATTAAAATTGGACAGTATTTAGGGTGGTATTATGGAAAAGAAAAACATGCGAAAATCTTAATTGGTAAAGATACTCGATTAAGTGGAGATATGTTTGAATTAGGGCTTGCGGCTGGTGCTACAAGTATGGGGGCACAAGTATATTTATTAGGTGTATGTCCTACACCTGCTATTTCTTACTTGGTTCGTAAAGAAAGATTTGACTGTGGAATCATGGTAAGTGCAAGCCATAACCCTTATTATGATAATGGAATCAAATGTTTTAATCATAATGGGGAAAAGATGGAAGAAGAATTGCTTCTTGAAGTTGAAAAATATATGGATGGACTTACTGATCTTGACCTTGTAACAGGGGACCATATTGGTGAATACTTTGAATGGGAAGATGGATTAGAAATCTATATGAGCTGGTTAAAGGAATGTGTTCCTGTTGATTTAACTGGAATGAAAATTCTTTGTGACTTAGCAAATGGTTCTGCCACAAGTACAGCTATTGAAACTTTAGACTCTTTAGGTGCAACTGTCGATGCGATCAATAGTTCACCAAATGGTGTGAATATCAACAATAAGTGTGGATCTACACATCCAGAAGGCCTACAAAGAATGATGCGTGAAGGAGACTATGATATTGGTTTTGCCTTTGATGGAGATGCCGACCGTTTAATTATGGTGGATTCAGATGGCAAGCTTTGTGATGGAGATTATATTTTATACATCTGTTCTCGTTACATGAAATCTGTAAATCGCTTGAATAAAAACATGTGTGTAACTACTGTTATGGCTAATTTAGGTTTGTATAAGGCTTTAGATGCAAATAAAATTGACTATATTCAAACGGCTGTTGGTGATAAATATGTATTTGAAGAAATGCAAAAGAATAATTACTGGATTGGTGGAGAACAAAGTGGTCATATCATTTTCTTAGAACATGAAGTGACTGGTGATGGACTTATGACAGCATTAAAGATTTTAGAAATTATGAAAGCTACAGGCAAGTCTTTACAGGAATTAAGTGATGGATTGTTTATTTATCCACAATTATTGAAAAATGTAACAGTAAAAGATAAAAATGCATGCTTAGAAAGTCAAGATTTACAAGCTGTTGTAGATTCAGTTGCAGCTGATTTAGGAAATGAAGGTAGAATTTTAGTTCGTCCTAGTGGAACAGAACCATTGATTCGTGTCATGGTAGAAGCGAAAACAGATGAGCTATGCGCCCAATACGTTAAGCGTGTTACAGATTTCTTAGAAGCAAATAATTTTTAGAAAGAGGGTGGCTTTATGAAAAGAGTCATAAGCATTGTTGAGGATGAAAAGGATATTAATAATCTAGTTGCCCAATATTTACGCAAAGAAGGCTATGAGGTTCATTCTTACTATACTTATGAAGAAGCAAGTGCACATGTTGCTGATGACGATGTACATTTGTGGATTTTGGATATCATGTTAGATGATAAATCTGGCTTTGATTTAATTGAGGAAATACGTTTACAAGGACCAGAAACTCCTGTTATTTTCATGAGTGCTCGTGATAAAGAATTTGATCGTATTATTGGTTTAGAAAAAGGTTGTGATGACTATATCACAAAACCATTTTCACCCAAGGAACTTGTATTAAGAGTCAACAATATTATTAAGCGTGCTTATCGTGATGATAATAATCGTATTAGTATTGATGGTTATGAATTGGATGAAGAACAAAGAAAAATCTATGCCGATAATGTTGAGATAGAGTTGACAACCAAAGAATTCGACTTATTAATGATGTTTATCAAAAATAAAGGGATTGCGTTTTCACGAGATAAAATTCTAGAAAATGTTTGGGATGAAAATTATTTTGGTAGTGATCGTGTTGTCGATGATACTTTGCGTCGTTTGCGTAAAAAGCTTCCAAATTTAAATATTCATACAATTTATGGATATGGATATCGATTAGGATGATACTTTGTGTATCATCTTTTTCTTTTAATTATGATAAAATAATAGTAACAATGATGAGGTGATGTTTTTATGAAGGGACCAACCTTTTATTTTCAAAAAATGTCCTTAACACGCCAAATATTAACAATTATTTTGACGGTTTTGATATTTTTTATTATGTTTTTCTTTGTGTTTGTCAGTGACAATATTGATCGTACAATTACGAAACAAATGTATGAACTTATCTTAAATCGGCAGACACCAATTGTGGGCTTGATTGATTCGAAACAAACAAACAGCTTAGATGATATCTATGCGTTTATGGCTAGTGATAATGTACAAACGAATTGTCTTATTCAAAATGGAAGTATAGCTAATATTGCGGGTCAAAATACGCAAAAAGTGAACCATAAAGTCTATGAATATCTATTGGATCAATCGAGACAAATGAATTCGGAAAGTGATGAGGCTTTACAAGGAACGGTTACAGTCGCAAATTCAAAATATTATTATCGTATGATTCATTGTCATGATGGTGTTATATTAGCTAGCTTTATGGATGACACATATGCGACGCAGTTTCGAGATTCATTGATTAATTCAACTGTCTACGTTATTGTGATTGCGTTTATGATTGTTTTTTTGATTATTTTAATGTGGGTATTTTCTATCATTCATCCACTGAATTTAATTCGAGACTATATTGAACAGATCAAGGACGGAAAAGAAGTGGAATTACATTTAAATCGTGATGATGAGATTGGTGAAATGGCGAATGCGATTGTTAAAATGAATGATGAACTTAAAAAGCAGGATAAAGCTAAAGAAGATATGATTCATAATATTTCACATGATTTGAAAACACCAATTGCGACGATTAAGTCTTATGCAGAATCGATAAAGGATGGTATATATCCATATGGAACTTTGGAAAGCAGTGTCGATGTAATCTTGGATAATGCACAAAGACTAGAAAATAAAGTTCACTCTTTATTATACATGAATCGTGTTGAATATTTAGTGGCTAGTGATGCGGAGGGCGTTGTTACTAATATGAAAGATGTTGTGGAGCAGGTTGTGTTAAACTCGGCTGTTCTACGTCCTGAAATTCAAGTCATAACAGATGTGGAAGAGGTTTTCTTTGATGGCTTGATTGAAGCTTGGCGTGTTGCGATTGAAAATATTATGGAAAATGCATTCCGCTATGCGAAGTCATATATTAAGATTGAGGTTCGTGAAGATTGGTTATGCATCAGTAATGATGGTCCAAAAATGCCAGAGGATCGTATTGAATCTTTATTTAGACCCTATGAAAAAGGTGAAGGTGGTCGTTTTGGTTTGGGACTTTCGATTGTATTTAAGGTTTGTAAGGCAAACCATTACATTGTGAAGGGAGAAAATAGTGATGATGGTGTTCGCTTTATAATTTATCGAAAAGTAAAGAAACAAAGAAAGAAAAAAGAAAATAACTGGGTAAAACCCAAAGGAGAAAAAGCATGATGAATGTTGCGACAATTGGTTCAGGTGTTATTGTAGATCGTATGATTGAAGCTATGCGAATGGATGGTCGATATAATTTATATTGTGTTTATTCAAGAACAGAAGAACGTGCAAAAGAATTTGCTGAAAAACATGGCGTTTGTACATATTACACAGATATGGAAGAAATGTTGAATGATGAAAATGTAGATATTGTTTATGTGGCAAGCCCTAATTCTTTACACTATCCACAGTGTAAGATGGCTTTGGAGCATAAGAAGCATGTGATTAATGAAAAACCATTTACTCCGACTTTAAAGGAGTGTAATGATTTATTTGAGATTGCACAAAAGAATGGCGTATATATTTTTGAGGCCATTACTAACATTCATTTACCAAACTATAAGATCATCAAGGATAATCTTTTAAAATGTGGAGAAATCAAGATGGTGCAATGTAATTTCTCACAGTATTCATCTAAATATCAAAAGTATAAAGATCATATTCATACAAACGCGTTTGATCCAGCCTTCAATGGTGGAGCTTTAATGGATATTAATGTATACAATCTTCACTTTGTGACAGGTATATTTGGTAAACCTGATGATATTCATTATTTCAAAAATACGGGATATAACGGAATTGATACAAGCGGAATTGTGATTATGCAGTATCCAGACTTTATTGCGACATGCACAGGGGCTAAAGATTGTTCAAGTCCATATACTGTATATCTACAAGGTGATGAAGGTACATTGATTGTTTCGGGTGCAAGCAGTGGTGTATGTAAAGATGTATATTTTGATGCACCTAAGAAAGATCAGATAGGCAAAAAGGCGGTAGACACAAAAGAAAAAATCAGTATTGAGCAACCTGACCATATGTTGTATGAGTGTCAGGATTTCATGGATGTGATTTTAAATAAGGATGAAGAGGCTTATCAAGCATATAAAGAACAAACACAAATGGTTGTAGAACTATTAGAAAAGCTATCATGAAGAAGATAGCTTTTTTTTAAATATAAAATTTTTTTCTGTACTTTCATTTGAATCAAAATAATATCCAAGTTCTGAGAAATGCCTGATGTCATCTATATTTTGGACATTGTTTTCTGCCATATAACGAATCATAGCTCCTCTTGCCATTTTGGCATATACACCCTTTTCTTTTCCGTTCTCTTCTATAAAGCGCACATCGATTAATGTTTTGTATTTTCTTACAGCTTTGGCATATTCTTCACTGGCAAGATTTAAAATAGGCTCATTGATTTGATTTGCGATATCATCCTTCCAAAAATCATAGAGGGAGAAGGGACATTTTGTCTGCATTTCCAAACGATATGGTGTGATCGCATCGAATGGCTTTAATAGACCATAAAAACCAGAAAGAATATAAAGATGTTGTTGAATATAATTCATTTGTTCATCCGTAAATACATGGGGTGCCATATATTGGTACTGGATACCAGAATACGATAAAATGGCGGGTGTTGTATTTTTGTCTAGGTCCATATTTTGAAACTGTTCAAAGGTATTTTTGGCAATGGAGTCTGAACATTTTAAATAGGATTTTAAATCTGTGTAACTTAAATTTTGTAGATGTTGTAAAAGTTCATCTGTCTTAGATAAAAATATGGGTGTTGTGCACTCCATGTTTATATCATCAATTGTTTTCATTTTTTTTGCAGGTGAGATAATTATTTTCATATATATATTGTAACATAGCAGTATAATATATTTTAAGAAATGTAGTGTTTTATAATGCAATCTAAGAACACTCGTCACTTCAGTGATGAGAGGTTCAAGATAAATACAGAAGAAATGTTAAAAGACTTAGAAGAATTAATCAACACATCGAGTGTAGTTGGTTTTTATCCTGAGATCCACAAGAAGTTAGCTAAAATAGTTGGTAAGATGAGGTATGAAATTGAATATGACAATAAAAGAACAGCTCATGTTCGTGTACCTGGAATAGATTCAAGTAAGACAGTTTGTGTAGGTGCTCATTTAGATACGATTGGGTTACAAGTACGTCATGTGATGGAAAATGGATGGATTGAAGTTAAAAATCTTGGGGGAATTAATTTTCATAATGTAGAAGGGGAAAATGTTTATATTCATAAGCGTAATGGAAAAATTTTTGAAGGAATGGTAATCTGTAAATCTCATTCAGTTCACGTGTTTGACGATGCGAGAAGTCGTGAGCGTGATATTAATAATGAAGCTATTTTATTAGATGTAGATGTGAATAGTGCTCAAGATGTATATGATTTAGGAATTGAAAATGGCGATTTAATTAGTGTTGAACCACGTTTTAAACGTACAGAATCTGGTTTTATTAAGTCTCGTCATATTGATGATAAAGCTATGGTGGTAGCCGCAATTGAGGTGTTGCGTCAATTAAAACAAAATGACTTGAAGCCTGCATTCAATACCTTATTCGCATTTCCGATATATGAAGAAATTGGACATGGAGGTGCCTATGTACCAAGTGAAGTCAGTGAATATGTGTCTTTAGATATTGGTTTGATTGGACCAGATAACCATGGCTCAGAAAAGTTGGTTTCCATTGGTGCTAGCGATCATTATTCTCCATATGATTGGGGATTGACAACACATTTGATCAACTTGGCAAAAGAAAATCAAATTGATTATTGTGTGGATACTTTCTATCGTTTTGGATCCGATGCGACGGCTGCCATTCGCTCAGGAAATAATGTAATGCCTGCTGTATTTGGGGTTGGATGTATGAACTCACATGGATATGAAAGAACAAGTATTCATGCGATTGAAGAGTGTGCTCGATTAACCTTGGCTTATGTTTTAAATAAATAAAAATTAGATAATACAAATCAAGCCTAATTCATAAAATTTTGTGTCTTTCCATGAAGGACACATTTTTTG
>ERZ839741.2452-NODE-2452-length-16989-cov-2.883135_pt1 | contig 16989 bp, 9 predicted proteins | sample MGYA00519880_ERZ839741 | MGnify/ENA primary metagenome ERZ839741 (study PRJEB31850, sample SAMEA3708851) | human gut metagenome | biome: human gut; feature: human-associated habitat; material: faeces | place: China | collected 2014 ...
CCGCTTTTTTCAACGTACAGGTAGCAGCTGGAAGGGTTCCTGATAAGGGTGTGTGCCACCGCCTTGGCACGATTGTGACAACGCTGTGTCACAGTTGTGCCAAGCCGATGGCACAACTGTGTCAATGGGGTGGAACAAACTTGGCACAGCGATGTCTGTTTTACATAAAAGCAAGGAATACTAAATACTCTCCCGTGCAATGAATTGTAAACTCATCGGAAGTCGCTTCATTGAGCGTGCCTTGCCACCAATTGGTGAAATCGCTTAGCGGATAAACCAATCCTTCTCCCTGCAATCCTTTCGCTCCGAAATTGATAATGGAAATCTGCTGTCCGGGATGAGCAGCAAAGGTTTGTGTATCTTTTGCAGGAACAAATACTCCATAATCAGTAATGGTCCGTACTTCCATGCCGCTTTTCATATAATCCAGCAGTAGGCTGATATTTCCCAATGTATGGTCTTCCCGTTTGCCGGTCGCTCCGACAATGGCAATTCTCCGGAATCCTCTCTTTTGCAGATACCGGACGGCTTTAGTCTGGTCGTTCGTTTCCTGATCGGGTATCTGATGTATAATAGGGGAGAAGCGTTTGTGGTATTCTGTTGAAAGAGAGTCGCCGTCGCCGACAATCACATCCGGAGTATGTCCGCGGGAAATGTACTCATTGGCTGCACCGTCACAGCAAGCAACAAAACTTGCTTCTTCCAGCATTGTCAGAGGAACGGGGCAAGTTGGGTATTCACCGTTGGCCAGTATCACTGCCTCGGGAGTATAGTGTTCGTTTATCATTGTATGTTCATTAGTTTTTTCCACTTGAAGTAGCCAAAGATAGCTATAATGGAGTAAAGTCCGTACAAAGCTGAGGTGAAATAGAGGTCTTTATAGATATAAAGTCCGCAGCAGACGATATCGACGATAATCCAGGCAAACCATTGTTCAATGTATTTGCGTGCCAGCATCCACATTCCGACAATACTCAAGGCAGTGGTAAAGCTATCCAGCCACGGAACGTTACTGTCTGTGTATTCGATAAGTATCCGGGCGATGCCGACGAAAGACAAGATAAACACAAGGAATAGTGGCAGGTAACATTTCCACGGGGTATGTATAATGGGGAGGCTTTTCTTTTCCCCGTGTCCCCACATCCAGAAGAACCATCCGTAGATGGCAGCTATCAGATAGTAGATGTTGATGCCGAAGTCGGCATACAGCCCCGCATCGTAATAAACAAAGATATAAATGGCCGGCATGATGATGCCCGCCAGCCACAGATAGATACTGGCGCGATACTCCAGCCACAGGTAGATAATACCGATAAATGTACCGAATATCTCCAGATAATTCATTTCCATATTTGCTTATTTATTCGTTCTCTACGCCGGCATTACCCGGATCAGATTCTATGGGTATGTTCTCAGCCTGTCATGTTAGGGCACCCCTATTGCGTGAATCGGCGGTAAAATTACGAATTTAGCAGAAGGAAAACAAGGAATCATGTAAAAACAAGTCCTCCGTTGAAAAAACGAAGAGGAGATTTCAGCGGCATTTTTGCAATGCCGTGAAATCTCCTCTTCTCCTCATTTGTCGTGTATTATAAAACTTCTTTTTCTTTGGTCAGTTGCTCTTCATATAGCGTGTTACCGATCGTATATTTGAGGCTGAACTTTTTGGCGGTTGTGTTGTAGGTACTTTCTCCTGAGTCAATGATTGCCGGTCCGTTTTCAGCATCCCATGCTTTGATAGAAACTTTCTTTACATCATTAGTGCCTTCCACTATCTGATCCGTGATGGTCAGTTCTATTGTACCCGTTTGGATATCAGCCTTCTCGTCGCTCTCGTTGTTCATGGCATAGAATAGTCTGACAGTGTTGACTCCGGTAGGCTTAATCGTTTTAGGCTTCTGAATCGTCTTCGGAGTTTCTCCTTCTAAGGTGGTATGCCCACTCATCTGGTAACTGCCCGAATATTCATTCTTTAATTTTAATAGAACCAGCATTTTATATCCGGATGTACTTACCGGATATCCTGTTGTACTTTCTATTTCGACGGGGATGACATATGACTGGTCAATTTTCAGACTTGCTGTTTTTATCAACACAGGAACTTCGGCGGAAATACCTTCAGCGTGCTTGATTACCGTATTCTCCAAAGAAGGAATGGAATATAAATCAGTATCCAGTGATTTATAATATTTGTCCTCATTCAGAACGGTCCAGTATTTTTTATTGTAAATATCTACCAACTCTTCGTTGATCTTCATTTTTACGTTCACATCTCGGTCTAATGCTAATGTACCGGAACTGCTGACCGTGAAATAAGTTTTCACTTCTTCGTTACTGTAGCTTACTTCTGTGGTCCATACTCGGTTGTAAGCACCGATCAGGTAGATTTCTTTCTGATATTGTTCTTTTTCAAGCAGGTCTTTTTCACAAGAAGTGATGGAGAGCGTTAACAAAGAACAGACCACTATTTTGTATATTGATCTCATTATATGTTCAATTTTATATGATTAATAATCAGTTATATGATGGAAAGGGGAAAGTTACCAATCTCCGAATCCGTCCCATCCTGGATTTTGTTTCAGTTTGGCATTTTTATCCAATACGGCTCTCGGAATAGGATAGAAGTACATCTTCCTGTCAAAGCTGCGTAATGCATACTTATGAACTACATTGACAACAGTATAGAATTGGTCTCTTTCGGTTGTCTTCTTAGTAACGTCCATACCTTGTACCGGTTTGTTTTCTTCTGTTTCTGCTAGTCCCCAACGACGCAGGTCATGATATCTTCTTCCTTCGCACGCAAATTCGATCATACGTTCGCGGATGATTAACTGACGCATCTTCACTTGATCGCTTGCATCGGCAAGGGTGATGCCCGGCAATCCGGCACGGTAACGAATCATGTTGAAGTAGTACATGATTTCCTCCGGATTATACAAAACATGATAAGTGGTGTTATCTGCCGCTTCCGTATATTCCGGTTCTCCTTTCAGTTCATTCAATGCTTCTACATAGTTCAACAGTATTTCCGCATATCTGAAGACAGGGAATGTTTTTGGTTTTATTTTAGCACCTGTATGACTGGTACAGTTATCCTCCGGATGGATATATTTCTTTAGAGTATATCCCGTTAAGTTATAGTCTTCGGGATTGGCAGCCTGTTTGGCACAGTTGCCATTCACGTAATATCCTGCTGTAAAGTTAGTCACGTTGGGAGCTTCGGTTCCTGTTACCGAAGTTGCGGGCCAGAAACATTCACAGAATCCGATAGATGCGTAGAAACGCGGTTCGCGGTCCAGATACATTTTGGCAACGGTTGGTCTCAGCTCATATCCTGTGGCGATGGTAGGTACAGTACCCGCTTCTTCATAATAATCAGGTTGTTGCACATAATCTTCTCCATCTTTCATGTAGTAGGCATCTATGAGTTTCTGAGTGATTCCTAAGCCGTTCCATCCTCCCAGTTTCAACGGGAAGGCGATTGAAATGATGTTGTTGTTCAAGGGAGTAGCATAAATAAGTTCAGGGTTTTTCACAGCCAGTGCTTCTCCATTGAACATGTCTATATACGAATGGTAAGGATCGATTCCTCCTACTCCTAACGGGAATTCCGCTTGTGACGCCTGAGAGGATGCATACGTGTTTTCATCGCTGGGTACAGTGTATAATGAGTAAATACCGCTATCGATAATTCTCTTGGAGGCAGCAGCTGATTTCGCCCATTTCACCGGGTCATATTGCTGGGCTATCATGTTTCGTCCGTCGGAAGTGGTCCAGTCGGCATAATATTGATTGCCGTTGTACCACTTGGAAGCTTGATAAAGCCGGACACGTGACATGAGGGCGGCTGCCGCATATTTGGTAGGACGTTCGAACTGAGTGCTCGGGCGCGTCGGGTCCAGTAGACTGTAAGCTTCTTCGAGGTCTTTGCAGATATATTCCACACATTCATCGTACGTGTTACGTTCGAATGACAAGTTTTCAATGTTTTCATCTACCGATAACGGCTCTTCGGGAAGGATGACTGCCGGTCCGTAAAGTTCCAACAGATAGAAATAGAAGGAAGCTCTCATGAAATGAGTCAATCCCATAATTTCACGTCTGTCCAATCCTTTCAGGTCTTTGCATTCATCGATGCGGGCAAAGATAGTGTTACACTTGCGGATTCCTTTGTAGTATTGTCCCCACATATTGTAGTAAGAATCGTTCTGCGTAATTTTGTCTGCATACAAGTATGTACCGGCATATTCGGCTTTCTGCCATGACAGAAGAACTTCATCCACTGCGGTCTCGTAAGGACCGTAGGAACCGGAAAACAAGTTGCCTTGAGCGGGCATTAATGCCGCAGTTCCCCACACATAACGCTCCAGATAATCTTGTCTGGCAAAGATAGAGTCGAGTGGAGTCAGGTCGTTAAAGTATTCATCAACTGCCAGATAGTTACATGAACTCAGCATGAACGGGATGATTCCCAGTGTCGTGCATAGAATATGAAGGCTTTTCTTTAATATCTTTTTCATAATGTTTTTCAATTAGAACGTAGCTGTTAACTGTAAAGAGAAAGTACGCTGTAGCGGATATACGGCGCCGTTTTTAGATGCCTGTCCCGGATCCCATAGTTTCACTGAATCCCATACTGCCAGATTCTGTCCGACAAATTGCAGATTCATATCACTGATACCTACGGTCCTGAGTGCCTTATTTGTTCCGATACGATAGGAGATATCCAATGATTTCCAACGCAGGTAAGAACCATCTGCCAGCCAGAAGGTAGAAGCACGGTTATTGTTCTTATTCTCTCCGTAAGTTAGGCGCGGGAAACGTGCATTCGGGTTTTCTGTAGAGGGGTCTCCCGAATACCATGCCGGTGTCCAACGATTCTTCGGGTCGTTCACGATAGACAGAATGTTGCCGACTTCTCCACCTGAGAAGGGATAAAATCCGGAACCTCCATATAAGAAGTTAACTTTGGCTGCTCCAGTGAATAAAGCACTGATAGTCCATCTCTTATATCTGTATTCCAATGCAAAACCATATTGGATTTGCGGTACATTGGAGTGTGCAATAGGAACAATATCGTCATCGTCAATTTTTCCGTCAGCGTTCACGTCTTTATAGCGGATATCTCCGGGGCGTACTTCGCCGTATGTCTGTTTCGGGCTTCGGTTGATTTCATCCTGATTTTGAAATAAGCCTAATGCAACCAAACCACGCATAACACCATAATTTACATCGCTATACGATTGGTAAGGGTAGCGCACCGCATCCTGGTCCCAATGTACAACTTTGCTGACAGCATATGTCATGTTGGCACGCACCGTGAAAGAGTTGTCTTCGTTTATTTTCTGGTTCAGGTAAATGTTACCATCTATACCACTACTGCGCATACGTCCTACGTTGGTATATGGGTTGGTCACGACGCCTACTTCCGAAGGCATCATTTTTCTTTCCTGGAAGATATTATCACGAGTGTCTCTGAAGATATCTACCGTTCCACCTATTTTATCATTGAGAAATTGGAAGTCGATACCCAGGTTATATTTCTTGGCTACCTCCCAGTGTAAGTTGTTGGCTCCGATTTGTTTTTCTGTCAATCCATTGGAACCCCAACGACTACCACCTCCAAAGTTAATCAACGTCAGATATGGGAACCGACGTCCACCACCGATCTGATCGTTACCAACTTCACCATAAGAAGCTCTGATCTTCAGGAAATTGAGCCATCCTGCATGATTCTGCATAAATTCGTATTGGGTCGGGATCCATCCTAAGGCTATTGCAGGGAACAAACCGAATTGTTTGCCCGGTTCAAAGTTTTCGGAACCGGTATATCCCACGTTTCCTTCTATCAGATAAGCATCTTTATAAGAATAAGTGGCTCTGGCAGATAATGCCTGGTAACGTTTAGGAATAGATGAGATTTCATCATTTGCTTCGGTCGTTTCGGTGCTTTGCATATAGTAATGTATCAAACCGGTTACACGATGTTCCTGATTGAAAAGTCTTTCATAGGCAAGTTGCGATTCGAAGTAATATCTACGGTCACTGGCCGCACTCTTGGCGAATTGAATGTTGCTGGCTGATACTGTACGTTGTGTCATTAATGAACCGTCATTGTAACGGCCAAAGGCCTTGTATAGGTCCGGCATTTTGGAGCGGACTACGTTGTGTATATTGTTATTGTTATACGAGAACATTCCTCTGGCAGTCAAACCCTTAATCCATTTCCCGAAGTCTTGACGTAAGGTGAAATTGATGTTCATAGTGGTCCGGTTTCCCTTTTTAAATCCGGTATGGTTCAACAATATATATGGTGAGATTTGTTCTCCGTTTTTACCATAAGCAGGAAGCATTCCATTGGAATAACGTAAAGGCACCGTCAGGGGAGTCAGATAGGCTTGTGCGGCCCAGAGTGCGTCATTGTTAGTTCCGAATCCCGGTGCTCTGTCTTCTACAATAGCTCCGTCCATAGCCAATCCCATGATTGTCGATGGAGTTAGGTTCATGTCTACCTTTGCGCGGAAATTATATTTAGCCCATTTGACATTCGTGTTGTATTTGTTAACTTTGTCTTGCTTGAAGATAGCATCTTTGAATGTACCTCCTACACTGACAAAATATCTGGCAACTTTTCCACCACCGGATACATTTAAATAGTGCTGATGATTAATAGTTACATCTTTCAGTATCTCTTTTTGCCAGTTAACGTTTGGATATAAGTCATTATCCAGTCCTGCTTTAATAATCTCCAGTTCTGTCGGGCTATAAAGAGGGTCCATATTGCTTACCACTCGGGCTTCGTTTGCCAAGCTGGCATAATCGTATGCTTCCAGATATTCGGGCATACGGGGGGAATAAGAGAGAGTCATACTGCTTTTCCAGGTTACCTTGGTTCGACCTTCCTGACCGGAACGGGTCGTTACCAAAACAACGCCATTTGCACCACGTACACCATAAACGGCTGTTGCCGAAGCATCTTTCAAGATAGAGAAGCTCTCAATATCCGACGGGTCGAGGTCGTTGAGGTTTCCTTCAATACCGTCAATCAAAACCAGCGCAGACTGGTTGGCACCAAATGTGCTGATACCGCGAATCCAGAACTCAGAAACATCCTGCCCCGGTTCGCCGCTTCGGTCAACGGCTATAATACCGGGAACCACACCTCCCAGCATATTGGCTACGGAAGTTGACGGAGCACTGATGGCAGCCGGATTGACACTGGTGACAGCACCTACCACGCTGACTTTACGTTGTGTTCCCATACCTACAACAACTACTTCGTCCAATGATTCTGAGTCGGGCTCCAGAGATATACGCATCTTCTTATCGGTTTGAGCAACCACTATTTCTTTGCTCTTATATCCCATAAATGAAACAATCAGCGTTGTTTTTGGAGCTAATGATTTCATACTGAAGTTACCATCCATATCTGTTATAGTTCCGGTTTTTTCTTTCCCTTTTACAGATATGTTTGCACCCGGGAGCGGATCACCATGTTCGTCTAACACGATTCCGGCAATTTGAATTGGTTCTTGTTGGGCCCATATCCCTTGTGTTGCATTTCCTGCCAATAGCAGAAAGAAACACAGGGTTAATTTAAAATATAGTGTTTTCATTTCTATTCCTTATTAATTATTCAATAGCAAGTTTTCTGATGCAGTGGTTATTTTGATCTGCAATGTAAAGAAATTCATTTTTGTCTAAATAGACACCCCAGGGCTGATTGAATTGGGCTTCCAAAGGGTCTCCATCTTTGTATCCTGCAGCTCCGCTACCTGCTATCGTGGTTACGACGTTCAATTTGGTGTCAACTTTGCGTATTCGGTTATTACCAACATCGGCTATGTATAAGTTCCCTTCTTTATCAATAGCAATTCCACGTGGTTCTTTAAACTGTGCTTCTTGCACATCTCCGTCCCGGAAGCCTGCGCCTGCACCGGGGATATATTCATCGATGTCCCCATCTAGGGCTGGCCAACCGTCCGCATCGCGTGTGAGCTTAAAGCGATAAACTGCACTTTTACTATGCAACACACAGTAAACATACTTATCAACCGGATTGTAAGCACATAATCCATTGGAACCTGTATTATAGAGTGTACCGATTCGTTTTGCTTTGTTGGGATTTAATGTTCTTCTATTTTTATCGAAAGGTTGTGTCCACAATTGCCCTGTATTTTGGCGGTATATCACAAAAGTAGAATCTACGGGGTCGAGAACAACACTATGCATCCATCCTCCGTTGGCTAAAAGCTGTCCCATTTTATCAGCCACCCAGCTCACATTAGCATCGAATAAGAAACAACCGAAGTTGGCATTATCGCATGGACCAAATAGTTGTTTCTTTTCTTTATCAATAAATAAAGGTTGGTCGATTACCATGCCATCTAGTAAAGTGATCGTTTTATTTTGTTCGATGGATGATAAACGCGTTCTTCCATCAGAGTCGAATATGAATACATTGTCATCATTATCTACAGCTACATACCTTGGAGTATTGAATGTGGTCTCGCCGAGAGTTCCGTCTTTATTGCCACCTTCTTTGGCTTTTCCTACTACTGTAGATACGGAAGAAGTTACAATATATTTGAAGGTTTTTTCAGCATTGCTGAGTTCAGCTTCTTTTCCGGCAATCTCCACCCGTACATGGCTTTCCCCTCCGGCTTGCTTGGGCACTTGGGCATAAATAACATCAGGCTTGACACCTAAAACCAATGCCTCCCGTTCATTACCTACTTCATCCTTGAAGTAAACTTTCACTTGGCTTTTGTCTTCTCCGAAATTGGAACCTTTAACAATGAATTTGGTTCGTATGCCACCGGAATCGGGCATAAACTCTGTAAACTTGACTGGTTGATTAGGATCGAAAGCTGTGCTTTTCTTGTCTTCATTACAACCTACTATTAGTAGCAGGAAGCCGAAAACCATCCAGATTAGATTAAATGATTTACGCATGTTTTTCTATAAGATTTTATTAGTTTGAAAAAAGGTCTTTTAGGCTTTCTATTTAAATAAGGTTTAATAGATTCTAATTGATTTCAATTTGACTTAAGGGCTTTTGGCTTTTTCTCTCATGTGATTAATTGTTTTAAATATTACAGATTCAAAGGTGTAAATGGCTATATATAATTGTGAAGCACACTTTCCGTTCGGTTTTCAGGATACAAACTTAGGGTATTTCAAGGAATCAGGAGCATATGCTTTTATTCATCCATGTATATCTTTTCATTCAAAATTGCTTTTTTTATCATTTGCTTCGCCTTTCTGTTATAATATTGATTATTTTTGTGACACTTAAACTAATATGAATATATAATGAAGCGAACCGTTCGATATACCGTCCTTGTTTTGATTGCTATTATAAATTCTTTAGTTATTACTACTTCTCTCTATGCTGTTCTGCCTTATAATGAACTTCATCAGTTGAATATGAGTAATGGCTTGGTAGATAACATCATTACTTGTATCTATCAAGATCAAGATCGTTTTATGTGGTTTGGATCCACTAATGGGCTGAGTCGATATGACGGGAAGCAGATTCGCAATTTTAGTGTAGACAATGCGAGGATGTATGTTTCCGATATAAAAGAGACTTCTGATGATAAATTGTGGGTAATAACTAATGAGTATTTATATTGTTTTGATCGACGGAAAGAGAAATTTGTTCTTCCGTCTTTTCAGGATGGAAAAAAGGCCATTTCTGTAAGTGCTATGGAAATAACAGGGGATTCACTTTTTTGGATAGTGAAAGGCGGACAATTGCAATGCTTGAAACGACATTATAAATTAGTGAAAGGTGACTTACAAATAGAGATGACTGTCGAAGCAGGCTATCCGTTTTTTTTAGATGAGGGGGAATCTTTTTCGAATTTATGTGCTTCACAAGACGGGCATTTCTTGTATTTGGTTACCGATAAGGGAAATTTGTTGTTCTTTGATAAGATTGCAGGTAAAGTGGTCCGGAAGTTCAAATACTCTATTAATCCTAGCGCTAATGCTACTACTATCATGAGTGAAGGGGAATATATTTGGATTTCTTCTATAGTGGGTGGAGTAACTCGTCTGCATATTCCCACGGGAAAATCTGATTATTATCAGTATAATGAGGATGCCAGGTTGTCTTCTTTATCACATTCAGATGCGTATGGGGTGGTTGCGTTGGATAATGATTCTTACATTGCAGTAACCTGGAATGGATATACTCTGTTAGCTCCTGAAGAAAATGATCCTTCTAAGTTGTCGGCAACGCCTTATACGAATACCTCATTTTTGCAGTACCGGAATGTAGAGACAAGAATGATTTCTGTTTATTATGATAAAGAGGGAATACTATGGATCGGAACTAGAGGAGGAGGGATTGTCTATTTTGATTTTAGACAGCATTCTTATATGCAATATCACAGCAAAAAACATAATGAAATCTCTGCTCAGGTGGCTGACAAAGATGGTCGAATTTGGTTGGGCACTTACCATGAAGGAATTATGCGTAGTGACCAGCCTTATGCTAAATCGCGACCGCTGAACTTTTCTCCTGTGGGCAATCAAAAAGAAGTCCCGGTGTTTTGTGCAACCAAAGATTCATGTTCTAATTTATGGTTTGGAAATGCTTCCGGAAATTTGATTTGTTATGACTGGAGTTCCGATTCTTTCCATATATATCCGCTCAATTATTTAGGAAAAAAGGTAAATTCCTATATAGTGGCCTTAATGATTGACACCCGTTATCGGTTTTGGGTATGCACTTCTGCCGGATTGTACTTATTTGATCGGCAGACAGGTCATTTTGAATTATTCTCATTGCGTGAAGCCTTGAAAGAAGATGCAGAGCCATGGGTCACTGCTATTTGTGAAGATAAACAGCGGAATATCTGGATAGGGACAGCAAAAGGTATTGTACGATTATCACAGGTCAATGTTCGTCCATTAAAGATGGTTCATGGATATGAAGAAAAAGAAAATATAGGAGCTCGTGTAGTTAGTGCTTTACTGACTGGTACTGACGGAACTGTATATGTGGGTTATAAAAATGGATTTGGAATCATTCCTGTGGGCGAAGATAGGATAGCGTCTTTTTATACAGTAAAAGATGGACTTTGTAATGATTGTATAGATTGTATAGTGGAAGATGAGAAGAAGCGTATTTGGTTGGGGAGTATATCCGGTATCTCAAGATATAGCCGACAGCAACATGTTTTCTACAACTATTATATTTCTAGTAGCAATAAATCTGTGATGTTGTTTAAGAATACTTTATTTTGGGGAAACAATAAGAGCTTAACTTATTTTGAACCGGAAATACTGACATCTGCCACCATTGCCAGCAAAACTCTTTTAACCGGATTAGAAGTCGATAATAAGCCAATTAATATAGGTGAGAAGATAAAAGGGCAAGTTGTTTTGGACTCAAACATTGCATCAATTGACCATTTGGAACTGGTCAATGCAAACCGTGATTTCTCTCTCCTTTTCAATAATCTGGCTTTTTCGAAGGATCTGCAAAAATATAGCTATCGGTTATATCCATATCAAAAAGATTGGATTGTTTCTGAAGCGGGTAAGGTCTCGTTTACCAACTTGTCTGCCGGTTATTATATTTTTGAAGTCAAAACATTGTTCCCTAATAATACGGAAGGAGACGTTACTGCATTGCCGATAACAATCCTTCCACATTGGAGCCAGACCGTTTGGTTTCGTTTGCTTTTGATTTTCTCGGTTTTATTTTTGGTTGGTTATATTTTCTATAGTTTGTTGCGGCGGCAACGTCGTTTCAAAAAAATGATTCAATTGAAACATGAACTGACGATTGCAAATTTGGAGAGAAACGCAGAACGGCATATACGGGAAGAACGTGAGAATTTTTTTATGAATGCTGCTCATGAGTTAAGAACTCCTCTTACTTTGATACTTGCTCCTATACATGATATAATGAAGTCCATTACCCCATCGGATAATTGGTTTGATTCATTTAGCAGATTGCACAAGAATTGTCTTTCTCTACAGACACTGGTTGATCGTCTGCTATATGTACAGAAGATAGAGGGCGGTATGATAAAACTTCATCTGTCTGAATCGGATATAAAGGAGATTGTTAGCCGGGTGGCTAATCCTTTTCTGCAAATGGCTATGGTCAAGAAGCGGGAATTTTTGGTCCAGGTGGATACAGTGCCTTTGTATTTATGGGTGGATGTGGCGAAAATAGAATCAGCTGTTCAAAATTTGCTATCGAATGCCTTTAAATATACTTCTCAGAATGGACGTATTGAACTGGCTGTGTCAGAGGCGGAAATTGACGGAAGGCCTTATTGCCTTGTTACAGTGTCTGATAATGGGGTTGGGATACCTGATGATTTGCAACAGCACGTGTTTGATTCGTTTGTAACAGGAAAACGTATCCCGCAATATTCCACATCAATTGGTCTTGGATTACATATTGTAAAGCATACGATGGGGTTGCATCATGGATTTGTTACGTTGACCAGTCGTGTTGGAGAAGGCAGCCGATTTGTTCTGCACATTCCGGTGGGACTTTCTCATTTTGCGCAGGGGGAATATGAAATGGTACCTGATCCGATGAAGGGGGATTTGTTAGAAGAGTGTCCGGCAGAAGAACGTCCGATGGAAGAAGTAGTAGAAGAAAAGAATGAGACTATGGAAGAGCCCGTTAACAGAGTGAAAAATAATAAGGAATATTTGTTGATCATAGAGGATCACGATGAGATGAGAGAATATTTATGCAGTCTATTTAAAGAAGATTATAATGTTATTGAGGCTGAAAATGGAGAAGAAGGGGTGGCTATGGCTGATAAATATATACCTAAATTAATCATATCTGATATAATGATGCCTGTTAAAGATGGGTTTGAATGTAGTCGGGAGATTCGTGAAAATAAGCGGACTTTTCATATACCGATTATCTTTTTAACAGCTAAAGCAGAGGATGCTGACCGGTTGAAAAGTTTACAAATAGGGGTAGATGACTATATAATGAAACCTTTTAATCCGGAGTTATTGAAAGAGAAGGTGAAAGCGTTGATAGAGCAACGTGATCTGCTAAGAAAACTTTATGCGAAAACTCTTATGCTGGATGAAGAGGTACTGGAATCTTCAGAAGATGTTCAGGATGTTTTTATGCCTAAAATGCTTCAGATTATAGAAGAAAATTTATCAAACCGGAATTTTACAATAAAAGTGCTGACGGACAAATTGAATATGAGCCAGCCGACCCTTTATCGCAAGGTTAAGCAGAAAACAGGTTTGTCGATTATAGAGGTGATTCATGGAGTACGGATGAGTAAAGCTGCCTCTATTATCATGAGCGGGCGATATAGCAGTCTGACAGAAGTGGCGGAAATGGTAGGGTATGATTCGATGATTTCCTTCCGTAAGCAGTTCGTTGCACAGTTTGGGGTGCTTCCTTCCAAATATATGGAAGAGAAAATGAGGAAATAAGAAGCCGCGTTCCATGTTGGCGGCTTCTGGCTTGTCTGTTTGAATAGTTATTGTTAAAAACGGAAAGAGACATGGGCCATAACATTTGTACCCGCTTGCGCAGCGTATCCGGCAGAATTTATTCTGTGATTCACATCCTTGTCGTAAGAACTGGATGCCCAACCGTTGTTCTCGTATTCTTCGTTGAAGAGGTTGTAGACGGTCACACCCATAGTTACTTCTTTCACCACTTTTCGGGGTTTGAATGTATAGGCCAGATTTAGGTTGCTCACGAAATACTTATCCAGAGTCAATGCTTCCACTTCCGCATTTGTCATATATTGCTTGCCGACAAACTGGGATTGAAGAGCTGCTTCGAATCCTTGATAGGTAAAAGCAAAACGGTTGTTCAGCAGGAAATCCGGTGAAAAGGCGATGCGAGTACTCTTATGAGAAACGCTTACGACGTCCAGTAAGTTCCAGCCATCGTAAATGGGAATTTTTTCTACGAAATTCTTGATACGGTTTTTGCTCCATGTCGCATTGATATCCCATTGGAACCATTTACAGGGCTTGATACCTAGCATCAGTTCGATTCCCATCCGGTAACTGTTCGGAACGTTTTCTGTCAGGGCTTCACCGATATCGTTCAAAGCTCCGGTGAGGACAAGCTGGTCGGTATAATCCATGTAGTAGAAATTGGCGCCTGCCGTCAGCCAATGATTGGCGAATGTGTATCCGGCTTCATAGTCGAGCAGCTTTTCTGCTTTCGGATAACTGTCGGGATTGCCATCCGTATAATTATTTCTTGTCGGCTCTTTTTGAGCTACGGAGAAAGAAGCGTAGACACGGTGATTGGAGTTGATATTCCAGTTCAGTCCGACTTTCGGATTGAAAAAATCGAATTTCTTGTCTACAGCCAGCGGACGCAACGCACTTTTATTCCAGTCGTATTTGTCATTTGCTCCGTCGATGGTGTAGTCGATGTGCCGGTATTGCAGGTCGGCATAGGCACTTAGTCCTCCGGTAAGGTCGTAGCTTGCTTTCAGATAGATGTTACCGTCGGTTTTCTTCGATTGGTTGCGGTAGTATTCATGGTCGGGAGATAGTGCGCCGATGTAGTTCTTTACCCAAGTCACTTTCCCGAAGTTATTGCCCCGATATTGATTGATGCCTCCGCCCAAAGATGCCGTTAGTCGGTGGTTGGTATAATTGAGGGAGAAAACACCCCCGCCAAACTTATTATCCATTTTCTTCTGGCGGACCAGATCGCTTTCCGAAATTTCTTTTCCGTCTGTTGTAAAAGGTTTCAGACCGTATTCTACGAAAGATCTGTCTTCTTTATATTCCTCATAGTAGCCGTCACCTTTGGTGTAGTGCAGAGCTACGTTCAGATTCCATGCGGTGGAGAAAGTATGGTTGAAAAGGAGTTGATAATTCTTTTGCAGATAGTTATCCGTCTGGTCGGCATAATAATGTTTTTCATTATCGTCTCCGGTATATTCGCCGCAAGGGTTATACCGTCTTCCGTGTTCTTCCATTTCTGCTTTAGTAGCATATCCCCAGGCATGATACGTCTTTTCTTTTCCTGCGAATGCGATCAGTTTGACAGACGTATTTTCGGCGAAATATCCTCCTTGCAGATAGTAAGAGTTGAGATTGACGGAGGCGCGGTCGATATATCCGTCCGTACCGATGTTGGAAAGTCGGGCATCGAATGTCCAGTGATTGTTCAGCAGTCCGGTTCCCACTTTTACAGTTTCCTTGTGGGTGTTGAAAGAACCATAGGAACCGTTGAACTCGGCATACGGTTTCATGGATGCACCTTCGGTCTGCATATTGACACTGGCTCCGAAGGCACCGGCGCCGTTGGTCGATGTTCCTGCGCCACGTTGCACTTGCATATCCTTTACGGAAGAAGAGAAGTCGGGCATATTTACCCAGAACAGGTTGTGGCTTTCGGCATCGTTCATCGGGATGCCGTTTACAGTGATATTGATACGCGTGCCGTCAGTGCCTCGTACACGAAGAGTCGTATAGCCGATGCCCGATCCCGCATCCGATGTGGTCAGCGTGGAAGGAGTCATGCTCAGCAGGTAGGGAATATCCTGCCCGAAGTTCACTTTTTTAAGTTCGGCTTTGCCTATATTGGTAAATGCTACAGGAGTTTTTGCTGTAGCACGTGTGGATACTACCTGCACTTCTTGCAGGTTGATTACTTTCAGACTATCCTTTGCACTCGTTTGTGCATGGACAGGGAAGCCTGCGCCCAATAAGGCGACGGCCATCATCATCATTTTTTTCATCTTGCTTATTAATTAGTTCTCTACGCCGGCATTACCCGGATCAGATTCTATGGGTATGTTCTCAGCCCGTCATGTTAAGGCACCCCTACTTAGTGAATCGTTGGCAAAATTACTGCTTTTGCGGGAGGAAAGCAAAAAAAACTTTTAGATTTGCTAAAAACAATATAACTTTGTAGTTTGTTGAAATATGACAAGTCAGCTATTTATTCATTTTAATATAATTATCAAATTATGCTACTATTATTTCAGGCGACAGCAACACAGCTTGCGGATTCTACACAAATCGCCGCAGATAAATTAATGGAAGAAGCGATAGCCAATGCGGACGGATTGGATAAGCTTTCTCTGATCACCCAGCAATTGGTAGATTTCGGTATCCGTGCCGGAGAACGCATCCTGATTGCAACCCTTGTCTTCATCGTCGGACGGTTCCTGATCTCGATGCTTAACCGATTTGTCGGACGTCTGATGGACAGAAGAAAAGTGGATATAAGCATCAAGACTTTTGTGAAGAGTCTGGTAAATATTCTGCTGACCATTCTGTTGATTATCTCCGTAGTCGGTGCTCTGGGAGTCGAAACAACTTCTTTTGCAGCCCTGTTGGCTTCTGCCGGTGTGGCTGTCGGTATGGCGTTGTCCGGTAACTTGCAGAACTTTGCCGGCGGACTGATCGTATTGCTTTTCAAGCCTTATAAGGTAGGAGACTGGATTGAAAGTCAGGGAGTTTCCGGAACGGTCAAGGAAATACAGATATTTCACACCATTCTGACTACCGGAGATAATAAAGTGATTTATATACCGAACGGTGCAATGAGCAGCGGAGTGGTGACAAACTATAATACACAGACAACGCGCCGTGTAGAATGGATTGTTGGCGTGGATTATGGAGAAGATTATAATAAGGTACAGCAGATTGTCCGTGATATACTGACGGCCGACAAGCGTATTCTGACTGATCCCGCCCCGTTTATTGCCCTTCATGCGCTGGATGCCAGCAGTGTGAATGTGGTAGCCCGTGTGTGGGTGAATACGGCAGATTACTGGGGAGTTTATTTTGATATAAACAAGACTATTTATGAAACCTTTAATGAAAAAGGCATCAACTTCCCGTTCCCGCAACTTACCGTGCATCAGGGAAATTGATCACTATACGATATATGCTAAAACGAGAGAGTTTCACTTCGGTGAGACTCTCTCATTTTAGTTCGCCCAGCACGAACATATTCTAACGGGTGTAAGTCCCTAAAGCGCCCTG
>ERZ839741.2481-NODE-2481-length-16820-cov-4.813719_pt1 | contig 16820 bp, 10 predicted proteins | sample MGYA00519880_ERZ839741 | MGnify/ENA primary metagenome ERZ839741 (study PRJEB31850, sample SAMEA3708851) | human gut metagenome | biome: human gut; feature: human-associated habitat; material: faeces | place: China | collected 2014 ...
GTTCAGCTCATACATCTGGTCGAACATGGCCACGTCCTTGAGCAGCGTGATCTGGTGCTGCTCCAGAGACTGGGCGATCTTCTCCACGTTGGCCTCCACCTTGCCGTACTGGGCCTTCATGCTCTCCAGTCGGTTCCCGGCCTTCTTGAACAGGCCCATGAGGCCCTTCTTTTCTTCGCCGTCGCCGAAGCCCTTCAGTTCCACCACCAGACGGCTCAGGTCCTGCCCGATCTCGCCCAGATCCTTGCTGCGAACGTTATTCAGGGCGCTCTCGGAGAAACCCGCCACGCTCTTCTGTGCGGCGGCGCCGTACTGCAGGATCATGTTGGTATCCCGCACATCGATTTTGTGGGAAAACTCCTCCACCGCCTTCTTCTCCTCGTCGGTCAGGAGCTTTTCATCCATCTCCACCGGCTCGATCTTCTTCTCCTCCGGCTCCGGCACTTCGGGAGCCGTAGGCTCCAGCGTCAGCTGGGGAACGGCCTCGGCCGCCGCCGTAGGCTCCAGGGTCAGTTCAGGCATCATGTTGTCTGTCATGGTCATAGTTCCTTTCTATCTCATATTGTTTGTTTACTCGCATTTCCCGAAAGACGCCGCCCCATGGGCCGCCCTCCTCTCAGGGTCTTTTACAGCTCCAGCCGGATGCCGTCGCCGTCCTCGCCGCTCTCCTTCTCCTCCGCCGCTGGAGTCTCCTTCTGGGTCTGGTGGATGGGGTCGTCGCTGAGTCCCTCACGGGCCATCATGTTCTCCAGCACCGTGATATCCGTGGAGATATCCAGCGCCTGATCCCCAAAGAGACTGTCCAGCTGCCGTTCAAAGGCAGTGACAATGGTGCTCATCATGCTCTCCACCCGCTCCATGGTGCCGCTGATGTTCTGACCCTCCACGCCCTGACTGCTCATGCGGTCATAGGCGTTGAGGAGCTTCAGCGTGGTGGGCAGGTAGTAGTTCATGAATTTACGGATCTGCGGCAGCTTCTTGGGATCTGCCTTAACACAGTCGAAGATTTTGTTGGAGACCTCCTCCAGCCGGTCGATTTGGCCGCTGATGGTCTCGTCCTTGATGCTGTCGTTGAGGCGCTTCATCTCCCGGATGGCCAGCTCACCGTCGGAGACCATCTTATCCAGCTCCGGGTTACCGGTGGGCTGGGGCTTCTCCTCCACCTCCTCCACAACGTCCTTGCAGAAGATGCGGGCGATGAGAAATACCACCACCGACGCCGCAGCCGCCATGATAAAGTGGCCCGGCTTGTACAGGGGCAGCAGCAGGGCATACAGCACCCACACCACCGCCGCTGCGTATATGGGCGCAGCCGATTTATGCACGATCTTTTTCATTGCACGCCTCCGTTTCTGACCTGTCATATACAGTTGACTCGATTATACCCCATGCGCTCCCCCCGGTCAAGAAAAAATCCCAATATCGGGACATCCAATCGGGTCATCGCCCCTCCGGTCGCCGAAACCCGGACGATGCTCTCCCACCGGCAAGCGGATGCGGCAAATCGGCAAGGGCAGGCATGCCCTCCGGCGTGCCTGCCCTTGCCCGCTTATCACATTTTGCAAGCCGTCTCCCCCACCCGCAGACCTACCGCAGTGGGATGCCCCGGCTTCCGTCAGTGGGATCCACGAACAGCGGCAGCTGGGGCGGTGCGTAGGTCCACCAGATGGCCAGCCCCCACACCGCCAGCAGCGTCACGCCGCCTAAGATCTGCCACACCGGCCCGTCCAGCACCCGCCGGGCCTGAACGCTCCAGCTGACCCAAAAGGCCAGCAGCACCGCCAGCTGGAAAATCAGTACATCCACCCACATGATCCCCCGGCCCAAAATTCCCTGATAGGTGTAAAACAGCGCCGGGATGGCCGCAAGGCCCGTCAGCAGCCCCAATCCACGGGCGGGCAGCAGGGCGCCGTGGCCCCGTAGGGCGATGCATTCCACCAGTGACCACAGCACCCACGGGGTGATGAAAAGCTTCATGTGCTCCCAGGTGGATTCGTTGACGGCGGCCAGCGGCGCCGCTATGGGGCTCTGCCCCGTCCAGTCGTAGATAAAGTGCAGCAGGTTCCCCGCCGCCAGCACCACCAGCAGGCCCACCGTCTCCCAAGTGCGCCACCGTTTTTCTGCCATGTAAAAGCCCTCCGTTTCCATATACCTGATACCTCAGTGTACACGAAAACGGAGGGGCTTATACCTACTCTGGTTTTTGGACATTTTCCGGACAAAAACCGGACAGAATTTTCCCTTACCGACGGGGGAAGATCACAACACCCGACGTCCCTTTGGACGTCAGATCCAGCGTCTCTCCCGTCAGTCGGTGTACCGGCTGCTCCGGGAGGCGGGAGAGAAAGTCCTCCAGTGTGGTCAGCTCCGGGAAGCCCTGCTCCCCTCTCCGGAAATGCATGGGCAGCACCAGTCGGGGGTGCAGCCGACGCACCAGCTCCGCCGCCGCAGCGGCATCGATGGTATAGGTGCCGCCCACCGGCAGCATCAGCGCATCGCAGCCCGAAATTTTCTCCTCCTGCGCCGCTGTCAGGGCGCAGCCCAAGTCCCCCAGATGCACCACGGTCATGCCCTCCGCCCGGAAGATATGAACGGTGTTATCGCCCCGGAGAGCGCCCTGACAGTCGTCGTGGAAGGTAGAGAACGTCTCCACCGTAAAGGGATTTTCCCCGCCGGGCAGCAGCGTCACCGCCTCCAGACAATCGTGGTCAAAGTGGTGGTGACTGATATAGACGGCGTTGGCCTCCACCCGCAGCGGCGGATAGCCCGCCACAACCCGATAGGGATCGATGACCAGCCCGTAGCCCGCCGACTCCAGCCGAAAGCAGCTGTGGCCCAACCATGTGATATACATAAGCGCCTCCTGTCACGAATTTTTAGAATATCGGAACAAATCCGGTCAAAATGCCATAGCAGCAGAATATGTTCCCATGATAGCCGAATAGAATGATGTGTGCATCAGACCGCATCAGACCGCATCAGACCGCATCAGCCCTGCCAGAGCATCTCCCGGTTGATCTCCTTCAGGCTGTGGGCGCCGCACATGGCCATGGTATCCGACAGCTCATCCGTCAGCTTGCGGACGTAGGCTGCCACGCCCTCCTCGCCGCCGCCATAGACCATGGTGACGAAGGGACGGCCGATGAGAACGCCGTCCGCCCCCAGTGCCAGTGCCTTGAACACATCCAGCCCTGTGCGGATGCCGCCGTCCACCAGCACCATGACCCGGTCGCCCACGGCGTCGGCAATGGCGGGCAGCACCTCCGCCGTGGCGGGACACTGATCCAGCACCCGGCCGCCGTGGTTGGACACCACGATGGCGGAGGCCCCGGCCTCCACCGCTTTCTTCGCCCCACGGACGGTCATGATGCCCTTGAGGATAAAGGGCTTTCGGGCGTGCTCCGCCACCTCCCGCAGCTCCGCCACGGTCTTGCTGCCGGCAGGCGGCATCCGGTTGCGGAGGAAAGGCAGACCGGCGGCATCGATGTCCATGGCAATGGCCATGGGGTCGGCGGTCAGGGCCAAGTCCAGCTTCTGCATCAGGGTCTCCCGGTCCCAGGGCTTCACCGTAGGCACACCGCAGCCCTGCTGGGCCCGGATGGCCTGCGTGGCGCCCTCCATCACCGCCGGGTCCACGCCGTCGCCGGTGAAGGCCACGATGCCTGCCTTAGCACAGGCCGCCAGCAGCAGCCGGTTATAGGTCAGATCGTCGTACTTATCTCCGTAGTGCAGCTGCATGGCGCCCACAGGAGCCGCCATCACCGGCAGGGCCAGCCGATGGCCGAAGAAGTCGAAGGACGTGTCGGCGGGACGGTTTTCCCCGATGGTATCCAGATTCACCCGCAGCTCCTGCCACTTCTGATAGTTCCGGGCAAAGCCGGTGCCGGAGCCTTTGGCGCCTGGGCCGGGGATGGTATTTTTACACGCCTGTCCGTTGCACACGGGACACGCCTTGCAGTAGGGTCCCATGCAGGTGCGGGCGTTTTGCAAAACTTCCTGATATTCCATATGTTTGAAACCTCCCAGAGATTGATGGGGCTATTTTACTCCCGTTTTGGGCGCTTTTCAAGACATTTAAAGCCATTTTCCGCGATTGTGAAAAATGACGAAAGAATTTCTGTATCCAATTTTTGATTCATCATTTTTCCCGCAAAAAGTGAATGGGAGCCTTTTTGTGTATTTTTTGTGAATTTGCTTTTATTTGAAGGAAAAATGTTTTCGAAAAAAATTTTTAAAAACATTTTCCCCTGCTTCCCGCAAGAAAATCCTGTCACAAATTCCGCAAGCGTTCCGCCGCTGCCGCCGATTTTTGCCCCGTTTTTCCATTTTAAGCGGTTTTCTTTGCAAGAAAAATATTATATAAAAATGACGAACGACTCCAAACTAATTTTTAGGCACTTCGAAAAAAAGTTTGAAAATTTGACGGAGCGGACGGCGTTTTTTATAATGTGCAGTGGGACAAAAAGAATCTCCCGTCCCTCTGCCGGCTCCGGGAGAAAACAAGGAAAAGAGAGGAAAAGTCTTTATGGAAAAGTACCTGGTCCTAGCCACATTTGTTGGCTCCATCATTGCGCTTCTCTTTGTGGTCATCACCGCAAAGAAGGTGCTGCGCTTCTCGGAGGGCACCCCCCTCATGCAGAAGATCTCCCATTCCATTCGTCAGGGTGCTAACGCATACCTCAAGCGCCAGTATTCCGTGGTCGGCGTGTTCTTCGCCTGCATGGTGGTGGTGCTGTGCATCATGGCAGCCTGCGGTCTGCTGACGTGGTTCGTACCCTTCGCCTTCCTGACCGGCGGCTTCTTCTCCGGCCTGTCCGGCTTCATCGGCATGAAGATCGCCACCGCCTCCAACTGCCGCACCGCCAATGCCTGCCAGGAGGGGCTGAACCGTGGTCTGCGGGTGGCCTTCTCCGCCGGCTCCGTCATGGGCTTCACCGTGGTGGGTCTGGGCCTGCTGGACATCTCCGTGTGGTTCTTCCTGCTGCGCTTCGTGTTCAAGCTGGAGGCTTCCGCCATCACCAGCGCCATGCTGACCTTCGGTATGGGCGCCTCCTCCATGGCTCTGTTCGCCCGTGTGGGCGGCGGCATCTTCACCAAGGCCGCCGACGTGGGCGCCGATCTGGTGGGTAAGGTGGAGGCCGGTATCCCGGAGGACGACCCCCGGAACCCCGCCGTCATCGCTGACAACGTGGGCGACAACGTGGGCGACGTGGCCGGCATGGGCGCTGACCTGTACGAGTCCTATGTTGGCTCCATCATCTCTGCCTCTGCGCTGGGCGTGGCCGCCTTCTCCGATCAGGCCTTCAAGGCCATGGCCATCCCCATGGTCATGGCGGCCATCGGCATCATCTGCTCCATCATCGGCACCTTCTTCGTCCGCACCGACGAGCAGGCCGACCAGCGCACCCTGCTGAAGGCCCTGTCCCGTGGCACCAACCTGTCCGCTATCCTCATTGCCATCATCGCCTGCCCGCTGGTGATCCTCCTGCTGGGCAAGGAGCATCTGGGCCTGTACCTCGCCATTCTGGCGGGCCTGATCGCCGGTGTGCTCATCGGTAAGGCCACGGAGTACTACACCTCCGACACCTTCAAGCCCACGCAGGATCTGTCCTCCAAGTCTCAGACCGGTGCCGCCACCATCATCATCGGCGGTTTGGGTCTGGGTATGCTGAGCACCGCCGTCCCCATCATCATCGTGGCTATCTGCATTCTGGTGGCCTACCTCTGCTCCGGCGGCGCCGCCTCCACCGGCATGGGCCTGTACGGCATCGCTCTGGCCGCCGTGGGTATGCTGAGCACGCTGGGTATCACGCTGGCCACCGACGCCTACGGCCCCGTGGCCGATAACGCCGGCGGCATCGCTGAGATGGCCGGTCTGGCTCCTGAGGTCCGCCAGCGCACCGACGCTCTGGACTCTCTGGGCAACACCACCGCCGCCACCGGCAAGGGCTTCGCCATCGGCTCCGCCGCTCTGACCGCTCTGGCCCTGATGGCCTCCTATATCGAGAAGGTCAAGGAGGTAGGCGCTGACGTCACCTTCCAGGATTTCAGCCTCATGAACCCCGTGGTGCTGGTGGGTCTGTTCATCGGTGCCTGCCTGCCCTTCGTGTTCGCCGCCCTCACCATGAACTCCGTGGGCCGTGCCGCCCAGAGTGTGGTGCTGGAGGTGCGCCGTCAGTTCCGGGAGATCACCGGTCTGATGGACGGCAAGGCCGATCCCGACTATGCCCGCTGCGTGGACCTGTGCACCAAGGCATCTCTGCACGAGATGATCCTGCCCACCATCATCGCCGTGGTTTGCCCCATCGTGGTGGGTCTGATCCTGGGCTACATGGGCGTTGTGGGTATGCTGGCCGGCGCTACCGTCACCGGCTTCCTGATGGCCATCTACATGGCCAACGCCGGCGGTGCGTGGGATAACGCCAAGAAGTACATCGAGGCCGGTCACTTCGGCGGCAAGGGCTCCGACTGCCACAAGGCAGGCGTGGTGGGCGACACCGTGGGCGATCCCTTCAAGGATACCTCCGGCCCCGCCATCAACATCCTCATCAAGCTGCTGAGCATGGTCTCCATCGTGTTCGCCGGTCTGGTGGTGAACTTCCACCTGCTGTAAAAACTCCATAAAAAGAAGGCTGAGCGGATGCTCAGCCTTCTTTTTGATGCTTTTTTGAAAGCTTGCGGGCGTAGGCCAGCGTTTGCCGCAGGGCTGCCTCCCGGTCGAGCCCCGCCAGATGGAGCTTGCGGGCGTAGGCCAGCAGCTGGGAGAAGTCCCGATCCGGGGTCAGTCCGGCGGAAATCAGGTCGCTGCCGGTGACCATGGGGCGGGCCATGGTGGCCCGGTAGATCTCCAGCCGCTGCCGCAGGAAGGGCTCCGGGTCCGGACGGGGCGGATCGCACCGGGAGCCACGGTGATCCGCCAGCGCCAGCAGGATCAGGTCCTCCGGCTCTATGGCGGCGTCCAGCAGACGGTTGGTGGACTTGACGGAGGCCCCGCTCAGCGCCATGGCGTTGGGCTTCATGTGCAGGGCCACCAGATTTTTCACGCACCGGTGGAGGGCCTTCTCCCCGATCACCCGATGCAGGAAGTCCTCCGCCGGCGGCAGACCCGCCTCCTCGTGGCCATAAGCGTGGATGACGCCGCCGGACTCCGTGGTGGCGGCGACCTTGCCGAAGTCGTGGGCCAGTGCCGCCAGCATCAGGGCCATGGGCTGGGCTGCTTGGGGCCGCAGCTCGGCGGCGGTATCCAGCACCGCCATGGTGTGCTCCCACACATCCCCCTCCCCGTGGTAGCGGGGCGGCTGGGGGACGCCCTGTAAGCGCTGCACCTCCGTGAACCACGGGCGCAGCTGGTGCATGATATCCAGTGTGCGGAAGAAGATGGAAGGGTGGGGGGCCTGCAGGAGGGCCTTTTGCAGCTCCCCCTCCACCCGTTCACGAGACAGGGCCGACAGATCCATGGTGCGGCACAGGGCCACCGTCTCCTCCGCCACGGTGAAGCCGAAGCGGGCGGCGAACTGCGCTCCCCGCAGCACCCGCAGGGGATCCTCCGGAAAGGAGTGGTCATCCACATGGCGCAGGATGCCCCGGCGGAGATCCTCCCGGCCGCCGAAGAAGTCCAGCACCTGACCGGTGAGCACGTCCTCCATCAGGGCGTTGACGGTGAAATCCCGGCGGCGGGCGGCTCTCTCCGGCCCCAGCCACGGGTCCACCTCCACGGTGAAGTCCCGGTGGCCCCGACCCACGGCAGCCTCCCGCCGTGGCATGGCGATGTCCAGTCCGCAGCCCGCCAGTCCGTAGACGCCAAAGCTGGCCCCCACCGTCCGACGGCCGCCCATCCGGTCCAGCACGATCTCCAGCTGCTGGGGGGTGACGCCGTGGACCTCGATATCCAGATCCTTGCTCTCCCGGCCCAGCAGGCGGTCCCGGACGCAGCCGCCCACATAGTAGACGCTGCCGCCCAGCGGCCGCACCGCCTGTGCGATGCGGCGGGCCGTCTCACGATCCCGTGTCATGCGTTCTCCCCTCCCTGTGAAAAAAGCCGTGGCCACGGGCCACGGCTTTTGTGTTCACGCCAGAATGTCCCCCAGATCGTCGAAGGTATGGGCATTGGTGACCACCACCACGTGGTCGCCCTCCTGAATGATGCTGGTGCCGCTGGGGATGATGATCTCGCTGCCCCGTGCAATGGCCGCCACCAGCACGTCGTCCTTCAGGGACAGCGCCCGCAGGGGCTTATTCAGCACCGCACGGCTCCGGGCCGTGGCGGTGAACTCCAGCGCTTCCACGGCGCCGCCCAGCATCTTATACAGGCTCTCTACGGCGCTGCCCTCGGAATTGGCCAACGCCCGGACGTAGCGGGTGATCTGGTTGGCCACGATATCCTTGGGACTGACGATGCTGCCCACCCGCATATCCCGAACCAGATCCATGTAGTTAGGGCGGGTCATCTTGGCCAGCACCTTGGGGACCCCCGCCCGCTGAGCTGTCAGCGCCATCAGCAGATTTTCCTCGTCCCGGCCCGTCAGGGAGACGAAGGCATCCGCCTCGAAGATATTCTCGCTGGTCAGCAGTTCCTCCTCCGTGCCGTCGCCCTCGATGATCATGGCCGTGGGCAGCTGGGCCGCCAGCTGAAGGCACTTATCGTGCTTCTGCTCCACGATGCAGACCTTGGTATTGCTCACCGCCAGCTCCCACGTGAGATACATGGCGATGCGGCTGCCCCCCAGCAGGGACACGGTCTTGACCCGCTGCTGGGTGCGGCCCATAGCCCGCAGCATCTTCTGGAGCTCGGACTTGGTACCCACCATGTAGAGCTTGTCGCCCTCTCTCGGCACAAAGTTGCCGTTGGGGATGATGCACTCGTCCCCCCGCTGGGCAGCGCAGATCAGCACCTCCGCCGAGCGGATACGATGGAACTCACTGAGGGCCACCCCGTAAAACCGGTCCCGCTCCGTCACCTGTATGCCGATCATGTCGATACGGCCGCCGGCGAAGGGCTCCACGGAGGAGGCGGAGGGGAAGCTGAGGATGCGGGCGATCTCCCGTGCCGCCGCCAGATCGGGGTTGATGACCATGTCCATCCCGATCTCCCGCTTCAGCAGGGCGGCGTCCCGGCGGTAATCCGGATTCCGCACCCGTGCGATGGTGTGCTTGGCCCCCATGGTTTTGGCGATGAGGCAACACACCAGATTCGTCTCGTCCAGATTGCTGACAGCGATGACCAGATCCGCCGTCCGAGCGCCGGCCTCCTCCAGCACGCTGATGCTGGCGCCGTTGCCCTCCACGCACATAAGGTCCAGGGTGCTGTCAGCACGGGCCAGCGCCACCGGGGAGGAGTCCACCATGGTGATGTCGTGGCCCTCCACCGCCAGCTGGCGGGCGATAGCGTAGCCCACCTTTCCGTTTCCTACAATGATGATCTTCATGAGCCTGACTGTTCCTTTCCCGGTCGTTCCGGCTGCTCTTTTTCCGGAGGTATTGCTTCTTGCGGCGGCTGCCCCTGCGTCTGCTTAGGTGGCTCCGCCGGTTTGGGTGGATCCGCCTTTCCCGGCTGCTCTGCCGGTTTAGGCGGCTGTGGCTGTCGGGGCGGCTGCGTCGCCCCGGAAGGCTTCTGCACCGCAGCTTCCTGCCGTGTCGGCCGGGCAGCCTTTTCCGCCGCCTTTTCCTCTGCCGCACGACGGCGCTGGGTGCGCCGGTGCAGCACCACCGCATTCAGCTCACCGCCTAAAATCAGCACCGTCCCGCTCATATACAGCCACAGCAGCACCACCACAATGGTGGCGATGGAGCCGTAGAGCTGGGTATAGTGTGCCAGATTTTCCACATAATAGGAGAAGGCCAGCGACAGCAGCATCCACGCCGCCAGCGACACGGCCACGCCCGGTGCCACCTCCCGCAACGGGCATCGGCGGCCCAGCGCCAGCATATACAGCACCGTCACCAGCACGAACATCAGCAGCGCCACCGCCACGAAGCGGAGCTTGCTCCAGAGGTTGATGAAGCCGTCCGGTACGGTGATGATCCCCGACACAAAGTACAGCGCCCGGCGGCCCACGGTGATCATCAGCAGCGTCAAGCCGATGGATACCATGAGCCAGATGGCGAAGAGAAAAATTTTCAGCTGATCTAGCAGGATGTTCTTGGGCTGGCCCTTACCGAAGGCCTTGCGCAGCGAGTGCAGCAGGCAGCCGGTGGCCCGCATGGGGAACCAGATGGAAAACACCAGACTGAACCACATGAGCTGGCGGCTGGCGTTGCCGGAAACGTATTCCAGATAGCCCCGCACCACCTCCGCCACGTCCCCCGGCACGATCTGCCGCAGGCCGGTGACGATGCTGTCCACATCCAGCTCCAGAATACCCAGCAGGGTGCTGACGAAGATCAGCAGCGGGAAAATAGCGAACAGCAGGTAGTAGGTCAGGGCTGCGCTGTCCCGTGCCACGTCATGGAGATAGTACCGGCGGATCATCTGCGCCGCCGTTTGCCCCAGCGCCGTGCGGGGGTGAGTACCTTTACGCATAGTTCGCTCCTCTCTGTTTCAGCTTATTATTGTAGCACAGCTGTGAGCAAAATAAAAGGAGATTTTCCATTACACGGAAATCTCCCACCTGTTTTTTATCATAAATATTCCAAAAATGTTTCTTTTTTGTAAAATTTTGTTTTTTCCGCTGAAAATTTAGAAACTATTCACTATTTAGTATTGGCATTTAAAAAAAAGCGTGTTATAATACGTACGATCGGAGTTGTCTCCCGTGCATGGAAAAATTTGTAAAGAGGGTCTAAACTATGGATAACTTAACGAGAATCGTCAAAACTGAAATTTCCCGTCAGTACAAGAGCGTGCGGCAGTTTGCTTTTGCGGTCAATATCCCCCTATCTACCATCAACAGTGCGCTGCACAACGGCATCGGAGGTTCCTCCTTTGATACGGTGGTGCAGATCTGCCAGACGCTGGGGATCAAGGCCATCTCCAGCGATGCCTCCTTCTATCTGACGGAGGACACCCAGCAGCTGCTGGATCAGTATGCCCAGTTGGACGACTACGGCCGCCACACCATCGCTTCGGTGATGAAGGTGGAATACGACCGCTGCTCCACGCAGGGCGCCCGAAGCACAAGCGGCAGCGATTATGAGCTCCGCCCCAGTGTCAACGTCTCCTCCGACCTGGGCGGCTCCTCGGTGGAGCCGCTCCAGGTACTCAGCGACCATCGCAGTCTGTAACCTACCAAACAGAGCTGTGACAAAATCTGCCGGAGATTTGCGGCTCCGGTTGGTTTTGTGTCGCCAGCCACGGGCTCTCCCCCACTTGGGGGGAGGGCCCGTGGTTTTTTATAGGGAGTTATGGTGCGTGATAGGGAGTTTACTGTTCTTTGCGCTTGCCGGTACGCAGCAGGGCTGCAAGGCTCATGCCGCACAGGGCCGCCAGCCCCATCCACAGGCCGGTATCGCCGGTATCTCCGGTGGGAACGGCGGGGGGGGTGGGCTCTGCGGGAGCGGGCAGCTTGGTCACGGGCTCGGTCCGCAGCACCTGACCGCACACGGTGCAGGCGTAGGTCTTGACGCCCTCACGCTCCGTGGTGGCGGGGGTGGTGATCTTGCCCTCGCCCTCCGTATGCTGGGCGTTCACGGTGAAGGTGACGGTAACGGTGTTGCCGAAGCGGTCAGTGGCCGTCAGGGTCTGGACGCCCTCGGCAGCGGAAACGGTGAGCTTACCGTCCACCAGCTCCACGGGCTGGCCGTTGAGGGTCACGCTCTTCAGATTGGGGTCGGTGACGGTGATCTCTGCCGTCAGGCAGTAGGTGCCTCCATCCATGACGCCCTCCACCGCAGGAGCCGCCTCGTCGATGAGCTTAGAGCCCACCTTGGTGCGGGTATCCGTCAGGCCGCAGCCGTGGTCGCACTGAGCCGTCTCCGTGCCGTCGTCGTCATAGGTGGCGTTGTTGTCGTAGACGTAGTGGGTGAAGCTGTGACCCAGAGCCGCCTGATAGAAATCCTCCGGACCAGTGTAGGTCTTGCTCTCGTCCAGCTTTCCGTCAACGTCAGCGAAATAGCTGCCGCAGTCCGGGCAATACCAATAGGCGGCGCAGCCATCCTGCGTGCAGGTGGCGGGGTCGCCTGCCGTGCGCTGGGCATTGGCGTGGTGGGTAGCCGGAATGACGGTATCGGTGATGGGCTGGGTAGCCCCTGCGTCAGCGAACAGCTTGTGGCAGTCGCTGCACTGCCAGTACTCCAGACTTCCCGGCTGGGTGCAGGTGGCGGCGGTTCCGTCGTGATGGGTCAGGTCATGATGGTTGGGATCCGTGGTGCCATAGGTGGCGCCGCAGATGCTGCAGGTGGCCTTCTCGGTGCAGGTGGCGGTGCCGTCATGGCTGCCCAGAGAGCCCTTCACTTGGCAGCCGGGAACGGCGCAGGACCGCCAGTGCTGGGTGTCATCGTGCTGCCAATCGCCCCACTGGTGGTTGCCGGTGTGGGTGATGGTAAAGGTCCAGCTGGGATCGGTCAACTCGCTGACGGCGTTGATGTCCTCGTTGCCGGGAACGGTGACGTAGACCTGATAGGTACCCATATCCGTGGGAGCGGCCACGACCTTGCCGTTTTGCTTATAGATGACGGTAAAGGTGTTGTCGGGCCAATAGCCCATGCCCATGGTCCGGTCGCCTCCGGTGCTCCAGCGAACGGTGGCCTCCTTGGCGGTGCCGTCATACTCCAGATTTTCCGGAGCGGTGAAGGTGAAGTCGCCCGCTGCGGGAGTGCGTTTCACGATCTCCCACCGGAGCTTCTTTTCGCCGGTGGTGCCGTCGCTCCACTTGAAGCCCGCTGCGGGGCGGACGGTAACGGTATAGGTACCCACGCGGCAGGCTCTATAGCCGTTGCCCAAAAGCTCGTAGCCGTAGACTTCGCCGGGCAGCAGACCGTACTGCCAGTTGCCGTTATAGGTGAAGGGGCCGTAGACCGTGGGAACCGGGATGGCCTCCAGATACTGGTTCAGGGTGACAGTAGTGGACGGAGAGGGCTTCCGGGTCTCGGTAGCCGCATAGCGGACCTCATAGGTGCCGGCCAGAGCGGAGGTGAAGGCGCTGCCGCACTGGCTCCATCTGGTGCCGCCCACGGGGCGATACTCCATGCTGTTGTTGGTGCCGTTGATGCGGCCGTAGCCCGTCCGACTCTGGGGATGGGTCACGGTAAGGCCGGTGGGGGGCTGGGTCTGGGCCGTTTTCTCCGTGGGGGCGGTGAGTGTCATGGCGGTATCCGCCGTGGCCGTGCCTGTGACACGGATGGTATAGCTGTCGACCTTGGCGGCGGTGATGCCGTTGAGCGTCACGCTGTACCCGTCGGGGATGTAGTAATTGTCGGGATCGGTAACGCTGATGGTGATGGGCGTCAGATCCAGACAATCCTGCGTCAGCCGGCCGCCGTTCTTATAGGTGAGGCCGTTCGGCAGGGTGACGCTGACCTGATAGGTCTTGAGGCGGAGATAGATCAGACCCTCAGCGTTCAGATAGGTCTCGTAGCCCGCCCGGTCGGCGCTGACGTACTGGATGCTGCCTGTGCAGGCGTCGCTGCTGATCTGGACGGTCTGTCCGCTGGCCAGAGTTCTGCCGCTGCTGATGCCGATATCGGCACCGCTGCCGAGTCTTCTGGCGCTGACCTGCTGCGACGAGTTCTCCAGATACAGGTTGTTGTCCTGATTGTCCTTATCGACGTTGTTCTGGATGATGGAGCGGCCGGACAGGGTGATGGTGTGGCCGTAACCGCGGACAAACACGCCGCCGCCACGGTCATCGACGGTGTTATCCTGAATGGAGCCGCCGCTCATGCTGAAGTCGCTCTTGGAATAGAGGTACACGCCGCCGCCATCGCCGCCACGGCGATCATCGTTCCCGTATTTGTTCTTATAGTTGGCCAGACCGGCGAAGTTGTCGCAGATCTCGCCGCCTCTCATGTCGAAGGTGCCTGCCACGTACACGCCGCCGCCGAAGCCGCCGCCGAAGGTGGCGCTCTCCTTATAGTCGACCGCACAGGCGTAGTTGCCGGAGATGCGGGCGGTGCCGGAGAGGTCCAGAGTCGCATACAGATCCACATACACACCGCCGCCGTCAAATCCCAGGTCGTCATTGGTGCTGTTGACACGGTTGCCGCTGATCTCGCCGCCGGAGAAGTTCATCGTGCTGCTGCGGCTCTGGATGCCCTTGACGTATACACCGCCGCCGAGGGTATTGGAGATGTTATCCTTGATGATGCCGCCGCTCATATTCAGGGTGGAGCCGGAAACCAGGACAACGGCAGCACCGGCGGAAGCATCGGTGTAGGTGGTATCATTGCCGCTGATCTCGCCGCCATACAGATTCATAGTGGCGTTCTCATTATACACGGCATGGGACTTATTGCCGGTGATCTTGCCGCCGCAGAGGTTAAAGGTACCCCTGTTGAACACAGCGGCGGGGTAAGGGGCGCTGTTTTCGGAGCTGTCCAAGCCGGTGATCTCGCCGCCGAACATATTAAATTTGCAGCCGGCGTCGATCTCTACGATGCAGGCACCCTTGGGATCCGCCGTGTCCTTGCGGGTGATCTGACCGGCCTCCCCGGCGCAGTCGGTGATGGTCAGGGTATGATAGTTCGTCACATGAATGTATGGGCGATAATACCCGTTTTCCAGTATGATATTATGCCCGTTGAGGCAGATCCGCACATCATCCAAGTTGCTGCCCCACCCCTCATCGGTGGTGGTTACATCATTGAGCAGATAGTAGCAGCCGTAGCTCTTGACGGACTTCAGGCTGCTGATGCCGACCCACTTGGTGTTCTTATCGTGGTCGTGGTAGGGGCCATAGTTCTGGTTCTGCAGGCACACGCAGTGAGTGTGCTCCTCATTGGCCAGCAGGTCCAGATTGAAGCTGACGGACCCGTTCTTCGTGACGGCGCAGTTGGCGCGGTCACTGGTAAACACATTGGTATCGGAGGAGCCCCGCACGATGCGATAGGCGGGGATCAGATCGGCGTTGAGTCCGATGCGGGAATCGGAGGAAACATTGCCTGCAAGGACGGCCTGATCCTCCGCCGAGGCAGCCACGTGCAGATTGCTGGCGGCCTTGTCGTCCCCCTGCGTATTGCCGGTGATATTCACTGTACCGGCTACCTTGCAGGTGGTCATACCACCGAAGTACACACCGCCGCCGGCGATCCCGGCGGTGTTGCCGGTAATAGTGCCGCCGTTGAGATTGATCTTGGCGGTGTCGTTGGAGCCATACTGCTTGTTGGCCTCGCAATATACGCCGCCGCCGTACTTCCGGGCGGTGTTATTGGCGATGGTGCCGCCGTTCATGGTGAAGGCAGCCAGTATATTCGCCACATACACACCGCCGCCGTAATCGGCCTCGTTATCCTCCATGCGGGCGGTGCCGTTCATGACAAATTCCGACGTGCCGGCAAACAGGCCCACAGCGCCGCCGGCGTAATACTGGCTCTTGCAGTTGCGGAGCACGGCGCCGTCATCCAGCGTCAGCGTGCCGTACCGGCTCACATAGATGGCAGGATTTGTGGCAGTCGTCTTGTCGCCGCCGCCGTCCACGGTGATGTCCTTCAGGGTCAGGGCGGCATAGGCGGGATGATCCGAGCCGCCTGCGCCGCTATACCCCTGCTCACCCGTCAGATTGAACAGGCTGCCCTTGAAGCCCTCGGCACGCACCAGCTTGCTATTGGCATCGGCGCCGCTGATGACCACACGCTGGTTGTAATACTCATACCAAGCCATGCTGCCGTTGGTGGTGCGGGTGGGTCTGATGTTCAGAGTTTCGCTGATTTCGATGGTACCGCTTACAACGATTTCGATGGTATTGTTGTAAGAGAGCTCACTCATGGCGCTTTTGAGCTGCTCGAGGGTAGTCACCGTCGAGGTCCACGCCCATGACGTCTTGGGGACCAGACTCAGTACCATCACCAACGCTACCAGTACGCTGGCGATTCGCTTTTTCATAGATTTCCTCCCTGGCAGGTCTTTTGTATTTTGCAATTACCGCTTGCAATGACCTGCATCTTTCTGTATACTGAGCATATACCGTACACTGATGTACGATGCAAGTACTTTTTAAAAAAATATGGCAAAATATGGAGAGTTCGTCATGAGTGAGCGCAACAGCCGTCTGATGTCCATCGGTGAGGTGGCCAAGTCCCTGCATATTACCCGACGCATGATCCTCAACTATGAGGACAAGGGCATTCTGCTGCCCGACGTAAAGACCGGCTCCGGCGGGAACCGCTACTACACCCCGGAGACCCTGGCCCGCATCCGGGCCATCCGGCGCTTGCAGACGCTGGGTATCTCGCTGGATGAGATCAAGCTCTATTTCGAGGATGCCGCCGACCTGCGGGATATCATCGCCCGGCTGGAGAAACTACGGGACGAGCTGAACCTGTGCATTGAGAAGCTGCAGCTGCGGGTCCGGGAGAACAGCAACGAGGCCCCCATCATCCGCGCCATCCCCGCCCAGACGGTGTATGTCTACCGCTGCCCCTCTCCTACGGTGGAGGACCGCAAGGAGATCTTCCGGGACGTGATCCCCGCCGCCATGCGCCAGTACGGCACGGACTCCGCCAAGCGGATGTACTTCATCGATTACCCTATCGACGAGCCCAACGACATCAACTTCTGTGTGGCGGTGCCGGATGGCAGCAAGGGCCCCTATGTGCAGGACTGGCCGGAGGAGAAGGCTCTGTGCATCTTCTTCCACGGGGACTATGACGAGATCCCAGAGGTTCGGGAGCGGCTGGTGGCCTACGCTAGGCAGCAGGGCCTGAAGCTGAAGGGTACCTGCCGCAACATC
>ERZ839741.2495-NODE-2495-length-16726-cov-2.665707_pt1 | contig 16726 bp, 13 predicted proteins | sample MGYA00519880_ERZ839741 | MGnify/ENA primary metagenome ERZ839741 (study PRJEB31850, sample SAMEA3708851) | human gut metagenome | biome: human gut; feature: human-associated habitat; material: faeces | place: China | collected 2014 ...
CGATATCAATATGGAGATTGTAGCGACGCTATTGACTTTTCAATTTGAACTTTTAAAAAAATCAGATCAAATATTTAATTCTAAATATACTTTTACCGAGATTTTTGAAACGATATTTAAGAGCTTTATTCGAGGAATAGCTACTCCGGAGGGAGTAAAATATACAGATGAATTTTTTGAGGAGAATAGATAAAAAGATGGTAAAAACTTTAATGATGAAAAAAGACGTATGAACAAAATGACGATCATGCACCGAGTCGGTGCTATGTTGATGCTGTTCCTTTTCCCCGGAATATCTTGGGCTCAGGAACAGAAAGTTCAATCGGTAACTCTCGATTTGAAAACAGCTATCGGTATAGCGCTCAATGAGAATCCAACTATAAAGGTTGCCGATGTGGAAATAGAGAAGAAAGATTATTCCAAAAAGGAAGTTATTGCGGGTCTGTTTCCTCGAATCGATGCTTCTGCTTCATACAGTCGCACGATAGAGAAGCAGACTATGTACATGGATTCAAAAGCCTTTAACGTAGGAGCTATGTTTGATCCGGTGTTTAATGCCATGTCCCAATTGCACCCCGAATTCAAGGCTCCTGATCTTGGGGGAGGAACTAGCTCCTCCGATGGAATGAAAGTCGGTACGGACAATACCTATTCGGTAGGATTTAGTGCTTCGTTGCCGATTATCGCCCCCCAATTGTGGAAAAGCGTTCAATTGTCGAGTGCCGATGTCGAACAAGCGGTAGAAGCAGCTCGTTCCTCTCGGTTGAGTTTGGTTAATCAAGTAGAGAAGGCATATTATAGTCTGTTGTTGGCGCAAAACTCCTATGATGTTATCAAAATGAGTTATGACAATGCCAAGTTAAATGCAAGGGATTACAAAAATAAGTTTGAACAGGGAACAGCTTCGGAGTACGATGTGTTAAGGGCCGAGGTGCAAGTCCGTAATCTCGAACCTACATTATTGCAAACCGAGAACAGCGTCAAATTGAGTAAACTTCAATTGAAGGTTCTGATGGGTATGGATATGACGGTTGATATAGAAGTGACCGACAAATTAGACGATTATGAGGCATCCATGTATGAAGAGACTTTGAATATCGATACCTCGCTTGAACAAAATACCGATTTGCGTAAATTGGATTTACAAACGGCCTATTTGAAAAAGGCAGTCGACGTACAACGCATGGCTTGGTTTCCCACCTTATCGGCGACAGCCAATTATAATTGGATATCGATGAGTTATGGCGGTATGTTTGATGACTTCCGATGGAATCCCTATTCTACGGTAGGACTTTCTTTATCGTTGCCGATATTTCAAGGTGGGGCTCGTCACTTTAAAATAAAACAAGCTAAATCGAATGTCTTGCAGTTGGGACTACAACGAGATAACTTGGTAAACTCTCTTTCGATGCAAGTGCAAATGTCGATGGATAATATCCAGAAATCTATAAAACAGATTGCTTCCAATAAAGAAGGTGTTCGACAAGCCGAGAAAGCATATTCCATCATGCAAAAAAGTTTCGAGATCGGTTCTGCTACCTTTGTAGAGCTTAATGATGCCGACTTGGCATTGACAAACTCCCGTCTCTCCTATAATCAAGCCATATACGATTTCTTGGCGGCAAAATCCGATTTGCAATTGCTACTGGGAAATACCGATTTGGAACAATATAAACAAGTGGAAAAGCAAGATAAGTAACCCATTCATAGAATAATATAAGAAAATAAATATATGAGAAGAAATCATTTTTTTAACGTAATGGCTGTTTGTGCGGCCTTGTCGTTTGTCGCTTGTTCCGGACAGAAGGAGACTGTCGAACAAGTTGAGGAAGAAACTGTTCAACTTGTGAAAATTGCTAAGGTTATGGAGCAGGCTGTTCCGCAGGTCGTTTCATATACAGCTACGGTAGAGCCCTATAAGCGCAATTTGATTAGTTCGTCTGTTCCCAATCGTATCAAAAAAATATATGTAGAAGTCGGTGATAAAGTCTATGCCGGACAAAAATTGGTAGATTTGGATCAAGCCAATTTAGCTCAGCAGAAGTTACAGTTGGACAATTTGGAGTTGGAGTATAACCGTGTAAAGGAGCTTTTTGCCGTAGGCGGAGCTTCTCAGCAGCAAGTAGATCAGTTGCGTACGCAATATGAGACGACCAAGACCGCTTATGAAAATTTAAATGAAAATACGGTTTTGCTAAGTCCCGTAAACGGTGTGGTGACTGCACGTAATTTTGATAATGGCGATATGGCCAGTGGAGCTATTTTAACGGTGATGCAGATACAGCCTGTAAAAGTGTTGGTCAATGTGTCGGAAAGCGATTTCACGAAAGTTAAGGTAGGTATGCCGGTCGATGTAAATGTCGAGGTATATGGCAATGAAGTTTTCAAGGGAAAAGTATCCTTGATACACCCCACGGTAGATGCAACCACCCGCACATTTGTGACCGAGATCAATATACCCAATACCGATAGCCGTATCCGTCCGGGCATGTTTGCCCGCGTCAATATCGACTTTGGAGATGTCGATCGAGTTGTTGTTCCCGATCAAGCCGTTGTAAAACGTTCCGGATCTGGCGATAGATTCGTTTATGTATATAAAGACGGGAAAGTGTCGTTTAATCAAGTTCAGTTAGGGCGTCATATAGACAAAACTTATGAATTGATTTCTGGTGTAGAGAATGGAGCCGAAGTTGTGATCGCCGGTCAATCCAGATTGAAAGATGGAGCCTCTGTGAAAATTGCAGAGTGATTTTAAGATACCTAATTAAACTATTCACACATTAAAGAAAAATTATATGAGTCTATATGAAGGTTCGGTAAAGAAGCCAATTATGACGTCATTGTGCTTTGTCGCAGTGGCTATCTTAGGTATCTTTTCCCTTACAAAGCTGCCTATTGACCTCTATCCCGATATTGAGACCAATACGATTATGGTCATGACAGCGTATCCCGGAGCCAGTGCTGCCGATATAGAGAATAACCTTACTCGTCCGTTGGAGAATGCACTGAATGCGGTGAGCGATTTGAAGCACATTACTTCGGAGTCGAAAGAAAATATATCGTTGATTACCCTTGAATTTGAGTTCGGTGAAGATATAGATGTACTGACGAACGATGTGCGCGATAAATTGGATATGGTAAAATCGGAACTGCCCGATGAGGCGGAAAATCCCATTATTTTCAAATTTAGTTCCGATATGATTCCCATTGTGCTGCTTTCTGTTCAGGCGAATGAAAGTATGCCGGCACTGTATAAAATCCTCGATGATAACGTCGCCAGTCCTTTGGCGCGTATCAGTGGAGTCGGTTCTGTCTCTATCAGCGGTGCTCCCGAAAGAGAAATACAGGTTTATGTGGATCCGGTCAAACTCGAAGCCTATAATCTCAGCATCGAAGCTATTTCGTCGGTTATTGGCGCTGAAAATAGGAATATACCGGGAGGTACGTTTGATGTCGGTTCGGAAACTTATTCATTGCGTGTGCAAGGGGAGTTTAGCGACGCCGCGCAAATGAACGATATCGTAGTCGGTAATTTCGGTGGAAAGACAATCTATTTAAGAGATGTCGCCGTCGTACACGATTCAGTCGAAGAGCGGGCGCAAGAAACCTATAACAATGGAGTACAAGGGGCGATGATTATCGTCCAGAAACAGTCGGGGGCGAACTCTGTGGAAATCTCCGATGCCGTTATGGAAGCACTGCCTAGATTACAGAAAAATTTGCCGAGCGATGTGAAGTTAGGTGTGATTGTCGATACTTCGGATAATATTCGGAACACGATTGATACGTTGTTCGAAACCGTTATTTTGGCATTAATCTTTGTGTCGATTGTGGTATTCCTGTTTTTGGGTCGGTGGAGAGCTACTGTTATCATCGTCATTACCATACCTATATCTTTGGTAGCATCGTTCATTTATTTGGCGGCTACGGGAAATTCGTTGAATATTATTTCTCTTTCTTCTCTTTCGATCGCTATCGGTATGGTGGTCGATGATGCTATTGTGGTACTTGAAAATGTGACGAATCATATCGAGCGGGGAAGTGAGCCGATGCAGGCCGCCGTTCATGGAACGAATGAAGTGGGACTTTCTGTGGTGGCATCTACGTTGACGCTTATCGCCGTGTTCTTCCCGTTGACATTGGTGACAGGTATGACCGGAGTTCTTTTCCAACAATTAGGTTGGATGGTAACCATCATTATGGTTATTTCTATCGTGTGCGCTTTGGCCTTGACTCCCATGCTTTGTTCTCGTATGTTGAAGTTGCAACCGAAACAATCTAAGGCTTTCAAGATACTTTACGGTCCCATTGAGAGAGGATTGGACAGTTTCGACAATGCCTATGCACGTCTGTTGCATTGGGCGGTAGGACACCGCACGATAGTTATTATTTCGTGTATGTCTTTCTTTGTTCTCAGTTTATTCTTGGTTCGGTTCGTGGGAACGGAGTTTATGCCTACTCAGGATAATGGGCGTATAGGGGTAATCGTGGAATTACCTATTGGAACGCGTACTGAAATTTCCAAAGAGATAGGTATGCGGTTGTATAATCAATGGATGGAACAATATCCCGAAATTGAAGTTTGTAACTTTACGGCAGGACAGGCCAGTACAGACAATACCTTTGCTTCGATGAGTAAGAACGGTTCTCATATTTTGACCTTTAATATCAGTTTGAGTGATCCGGGAGAACGGAAGAGAACACTGTCGGAGATTTGTGATTTGATGCGTAAAGATTTGGCGGGATATCCCGAAATTAAGAAATCGCAAGTGAATTTAGGTGGTGGTATGTCGGCTATGGGTGGTGAGACCATGCTTGATTACGAAATCTATGGTTATTCGTTCGAAGAGACCGATAGTGTAGCGGCTCAGCTCTCTGCTTTACTCCGGGATATAAAGGGTGTCAGCGAGGTTCGTATTAGTCGTTCCGATTATCAGCCTGAGTATCAAGTGGATTTCGACCGGGAGAAATTGGCTCTTAATGGTCTTAACTTGGCGACAGCTGCTACTTATTTAAGAAATCGTATTAATGGAGCTACGGCTTCCCAGTTCCGTGAGGAAGGAGAGGAATATGATATTAAAGTAATGTATGCTCCCGAATATCGTACGTCGATAGATGACATAGAAAATATTGTCGTTTATAATGCTCAGGGAAAAGGCGTTCGTGTGAAAGAATTAGGAACGGTCGTAGAGCGGTTTGCCCCGCCGACGATTGACCGTAAAGACCGTGAGCGTATCAATACGGTCTCGGCTATTCTGTCGGGAGCTGCGATGAGCGATGTTGTTGCTGCGGCTCAGGAAAAAATAGACCAAATGTCGCTTCCTTCGGGTATCAGTATACAATTGTCCGGTACTTATGAGGATCAACAGGATTCTTTTGGCGACTTATTTACTTTGATGTATCTCATCGTGATTTTGGTGTTCATTGTAATGGCTGCCCAATTCGAGTCATTGACCTATCCGTTTATCATTATGTTCTCGTTGCCTTTTGCATTCTCTGGTGTGTTCTTGGCCCTGTGGTTATCGGGCAATACGTTGAATGTGATGTCGTTGATCGGTGCGATAATGCTTATTGGTATTGTGGTGAAAAATGGTATCGTGCTTATCGACTATATATCGTTGAACCGGGAAAGAGGTATGGGAATACGTGAAGCCGTTGTAACAGGTGGACATTCTCGTTTGCGTCCTGTAATCATGACGACTTTAACTACGATTTTAGGTATGGTTCCTATGGCTATCGGTACGGGGCAAGGTTCTGAAATGTGGAGGCCGATGGGTACGGCGGTGATCGGTGGTTTGACAGTATCTACGATTTTGACATTGATTCTCATACCTGTACTTTATTGTGTATTTGCCTCTGTCGGTGTGAAGCGCAAACGCAAGAAACATCACGAACGGCTGCTTCAAGATGTAAAGATAAATTCTAATAACTAAATCAAAATGTTCTGTTTTCCTTTTCCGATTCTGGGAAAAGGAAAACAGAACACTAAAAATATAATTCGATATGAAATCTGTTCTTATCACTTTTGATCAAGCTCACTATGTGCGAATTATCGAACTGTTGGATAAACTCTCTTGTCGGGGGTTCTCTTATTTCGAACAGATGAGAGGACGTGGTTCCAAAACAGGGGAACCCCACTATGGCAGTCATGCATGGCCTTCCATGTGTTCTGCCATTATAACCGTTGTCGAGGATAGTAAAGTAGAGCCACTGTTGGAAAAACTGCATCAGATGGACGAGGCTACTCCCCAGCTTGGTCTACGGGCCTTTGTCTGGAATATAGAGCAAGCAATTTGAGCCGGATTTGAAATAAATAGAAACATGAAAGAGGCTGTCCCAAGATAAAAAATGGGGCAGCCTCTTCTGCATAAAGGTAGATAAGTCTTTTCGTGAATTTGTTTGTGCCGTTTTGGAGGGTACAATTTTCTTTCTTTTTTGGAAAAGACCGTTTCTGAAATTCAAAAGTTGCACGTCCCTCCGATTTCGTGTACCTTTGTAAATCCTTTAATTTTGTTTGTTATGAAAATTCTTCTCGATGTACATACTCATACGGTTGCTAGCGGACATGCTTTCAGTACTTTACAGGAGATGGTTCGCACGGCGGCCGATAAAGGCCTGCAAATATTGGGTATTACAGAACACACGGGTGGCATTCCGGGAACTTGTTCACCCATATATTTTAGGAATTTACCGGTGGTCCCGCGATTGATGTATGGGGTGGAACTCTTATTAGGTGCCGAGATAAATATAGTGGATTATGAAGGTTCTCTCGACTTGGAAGAGGAATATTTTAAGTTTTTGGATATTCGCATAGCCGGACTTCATTCGCTTTGTTATCGGCCGGGAACGGTCGAGCAGAATACATCGGCTGTGGAAGGTGCTATACGTAATGGTCATATCGACATTATCAGTCACCCCGGTGACGGTACGGCCAATCTGTTTTTTGAACCGTTAGTGCTGGCTGCCAAAGAGAACGGGGTGTTGTTGGAAATAAACAACAGTTCTCTCAATCCATATCGCCATAAGGAGAAAGCGAGAGAAAATAATTTGGAAATCCTGCGTTTGTGCAAACGTTATGAGCAACCTGTCATTTTGGGGAGTGATGCCCATATCTCTTTTTCCATCGCCGATTACAGATGGCTGTATCCTCTGTTGGTGGAGACTGAGTTTCCCGAAGAGCTTATTCTCAATGATAAGCCCGATGTGTTCAAAGCTCGATTGAAACGCAACCGGGAGGAAATGCTCGTTTAGAATTTCGTCATTCCGTATTTATCGAATGTTTTCTTACGGGAAATCCATAGGGTGAGCAAAACCGATATGAGCGAAGAGGCGAAAATGGTTATCATTAACATGATTTGATATTTGATGGCTACGCTCGGGCTGCTGCCTCCTAAAATTTGTCCGGTCATAGTTCCCGGAAGGGCGATAAGTCCCATGACAGCCATTGATGCGATCGTGGGGTTGAACGATTTGATGAGGGCTTCACGCATGAAGGGGGTTAGGGCTTCGCTGGGAGATGCGCCGTTCCCCAACAGATAAAGGTATAATTGTCGTTCTCTGTTTAGAGAGCCGTAAAACGAATTGAGAGCGATAACGTTGGCCGATAGCATATTGCCTAAAATCATACCGCTGATGGGAATGAAATATCGGGCGGTAAAGATTTTTTCCGGGCGAACGACTAAGCCTAAGAAGTAAAAGTCTATGACGAGTAGTGAGACGAGAAATGCAACGGAAACAGCCATGAATAAAGTTCTTACGGGTAAGTGGGTTCGTTTCAGTGCGGTCGATGAAGCTATGATTATCATGAGCAATATCCATAACAGATTTATCCACAGTTTATCCCATAAAAACAGGTATTCGAGATAAAATCCGATGAGGAAGAGTTGTACGGTCATACGTAGCGCGGCAATAAGCGTGTCTTTTACCAAACCGGTACGGTAACGGTAGAGAAAATAGGTAGGGATTATCAATAACAGAAATCCCAAAGCCATGTGTCCGTATCCGATATTTATTGTTTCCATAATCAGTCTCCGATGTATATTTTTCGGTCGAACGCCTCTATGAAGCGAGTGTCGTGCGACACCATCACTACGGTTGTTTCCCGCATGGCGTGAATGTAATCGATGATAAGAGAAATAGAGTCGGGATCGAGAGCCGAGGTAGGTTCGTCCAAGAGAACGATTTTTTTGTTTAACAAAGCCGTTATCATCAGCATAATGCGCTGTCGCTGTCCTCCCGATATTTCAATAGAGCGTTTTCCATACAGTTCGGGTTCCAACCCGAGTCTTGCGAAATGATTCAGGACAGTTTCTTTCGTAGGTCTCGACGGTTGGTTTATTTTTAGCCTGAAAGGGGCTGCTATCAGTTCTTCGACTGTTTCAAACGGGAGAGTGAACTCTTGGGGCAACCATGCGGTTATCCGTCGTATTTGTTGTATGGCAGCGCTGTCGAGGATTTTACCGTTTATACGGATAGAGCCTTCGTCTGGTAAAACAAAGCCGGCTACCGAAGCAAGAAGGGTGCTTTTACCGTGTCCCGAAGGTCCGTAAAGCACCACTTTCTCGCCGGAGCTGATGCAACACGAGAAGTGTTGCATCAGAGGCTTGTTGTCATAAATGAAAGTTATGTTGTCGAATTCGATCATTTTTGTTGGTCGGTAGTTGTAGCTTGCGGCTTCAACCAACGGTCGAGCCAACGGAAGAAAATTCTTTGCCATAGTACGCCGTTCTGAGGCTTCAAAATCCAGTGGCTTTCGTCGGGGAAGATGAGCATTTCTGCCGGAACTCCTCGGAGTTTGGCTGCGTTGAACGCCGACATACCTTGCGAGGCAAGAATGCGGAAGTCATATTCTCCGTGAGTGATGAGTATGGGGGTATCCCATTGGTCTACGAATTTATGCGGCGATGTAGCGAACGTACGTTGTGCCGTGGCATTCTTTTTATCCCACGGAGCTCCGCCCATATCCCAGTTGGCAAACCACATTTCTTCGGTTTCTACATATTGTTGTTCGAGGTTATAGATACCTGCGTGGGCGATAAATGCTTTGAATCGTTTTTGGTGATGTCCGGCCAGCCAATAGACCGAGAATCCTCCGTAGCTGGCGCCAACTGCGCCCATGTGGTCGCCGTCGATGAACGGTTCTTTTTTCATTTCATCGGTCGCACTGAAATAGTCTTTCATGTTTTGGCCACCGTAGTCTCCGCTGATTTGTTCGAGCCATTCTTGACCGAATCCATAGAGACCCCGACGGTTGGGTGCGATAACGATGTATCCGTTGGCAGCCATTAATTGCAGATTCCAACGGTAAGACCAGAATTGGCTCACCGGTTGTTGAGGTCCGCCTTGACAATAGAGGATAGCGGGGTATTTTTTAGAAGGATCGAAATGGGGAGGATAAACGATCCACGTAAGCATCTTTTTGTTATCTGTCGTCTTTATCCAGCGTTCTTCGACTTTACCCATAGTGATTTGATCCAGAATATCTTTATTCTCGAAAGAGATTTCCTTTACTTCTTTGCTTTGCGGGTCAATACTATAAATTTCATCGGGCTGAGACAGAGAGTGGCGCATGGCGATCAAACAGTTGTCGTTTACGGGAGCCAATGAGGCATAATCGTAATATCCGGTCGTGATTTGTTCGATTTTTTTATCGAGCCCTACTTTGAAAATGTGTATTTCTCCCTGATAGGCCGAACGGATATATAGAGATTTTCCGTCGGGACTCCAAGCCAATTCATCGGTGCTGTAATCGAAGTCGGAGGTCAGGTCTTGTTTTTCTCCTGTTTCCATGTTCATGATGAAGAGTCGATTTTTGTCCGATTCGTAACCCTCGCGTTCCATGCTGCCCCATGCCAGATATTTCCCATCGGGCGAGAACGCCGGTGTAGTATCGTATCCCATCATGCCCTCGGTAAGGTTTTTGGTTTCTTGGGTGGAGAGGTCATACAGATAAATATCTGAATTTGTCGATAAAGAATATTCCATACCGGTTTTCTTTCGGCTGGTATAAGCGACGGCTTTACTGTCGGGAGTCCATGCGAAAGATTCGATACCACCGAATGGCTTCATGGGAGATTCGTATGGCTCTCCTTCCATAATGTCGGTAATATCGGTTAACTGTTTACCGTCGAATGAAGCGATATAAGGGTGGGGTATCTCTTCCACCCACTCGTCCCAATGCTTGTACATTAAATCGTCGATCACACGTCCTGTCGCCTTATCGAGGTCGGGATAGAGGTCCGAGGCTTTCTCGCTGTATTTCACGTTGCCGATGAAAAGTATATGTTTTTCGTCGGGCGAGAATAAAAAACCGTGGACACCTTTCTCATGGTAGCTTATTTGTCGGGCATTGCTACCGTCGGCATTCATAATCCATAATTGTGAATCTCCGCTCTTTCCCGACAGGTATGCTATTTGTTTGCCTCCGTCGATCCATACGGCATTACCTTCCGATTCGGGAGTACAAGTGATTTGCTTTTTGTTTTGTCCGTCGATGTCCATGACGAAGAGCTCACGGTTGCTTTTGTTTTGTTCCAGATTTTCGTAAGAGACACCATACAAAATTTTACTCTTGTCAGGAGAAACTACGGGACCGCTTACTCTGCCGAATGCCATGAGCACTTCTGTGGTCATGATTCCATTCTCGACTTTTACGGGTTGTTTGCCGATTACGTCTCCGGTTTTTCCGGTCGGCTGACAGGCCGTTACCAATAAAGTTCCTGCCATCATCATACAATTTAGTTTGTTCATAAATAACGGTTTATAGTTTATTTATTGTTCGGTTTTTTCTTTTTTTGTCTACTCTTTGTCTCACCTACGATTCTTGCCGGTTTTCTCCACGGGGTGTTCCCATATAGTTTTTCCGCCAAATCGTTTCTGTGCATGCGTTTGAGTGAATTTTGTATGTCGTTTCTCTTTTCGGGGAGATACCAGAAGAAATATTTACGTTGGTTTAACTTCTCTTCTGGTTTTCGGGCTGTGAAAACTTTCTCACCGGTGTAGGGGTGTATTCCTGTATAATAAATTTCGGTGGACAGAGTCATAGGAGTAGGCGTAAAATCCTGTACTTGTTCCAATTTGAAATTCATTTGTTTTGTCAAAGCCGCCAATTCTGCCATATCTTCCTCTGTACAGCCCGGGTGGCTCGATATGAAATAAGGGATAATTTGCTGGTTCAGACCTTTCTCCTTGTTTATTCGTTCGAAAATTCGTTTGAATTCTTCGAAGAGAGAGAACGAAGGTTTGCGCATGATGTTGAGAACTCGGTCCGAAGTGTGCTCCGGGGCTACTTTCAGTCGACCGGAGACGTGACGGGATATGAGTTCCTCTGTATAAAACCGAGTACAATGGTTTAACTCATTATCTTTGTGGCGGTGGAGCAAAAGGTCGTACCGTACTCCGCTGCCGATAAACGATTTTTTTATGCCGGGTAGGGCATCGACGGCTTGGTATATATCCAATAAAGACGAATGGTCGGCATTGAGATTCGGGCAGATTTGAGGAGCCAAGCAGGAAGGCCGTTTACACTTTCGGCAAAGTTCTTCATTTGCCCCGTGCATTCGGTACATGTTTGCCGAGGGGCCTCCCAAATCGCTCAGATATCCTTTGAAGTCGGGCATATCGATGATTTGTTTTACCTCTTTGAGAATGGACTCTTTGGAGCGGGAGGCAATGAATTTGCCTTGATGTGCCGAAATGGTGCAGAATGCACATCCGCCGAAGCACCCTCTATGCAGATTGACCGAGAATTTTATCATTTCGTATGCCGGAATTGTTTTTCCTCTGTATTTGGGGTGGGGCATACGGGTATAAGGAAGGTCGAACGAGGCATCTATTTCCGTTTCGGTCATGGGCGGGTAAGGAGGATTGACCATAATTGCTCGCTCTCCCACGCTTTGCCAAAGTCGCTTAGCGTGGTATTTATTGGATTCTTCCTCGATGTGCTTGAAATTTTCCGATTGCTTCCGTTTGTGGAGTAGGCATTCTTCGTGTGATGCGAGGACGATATTCCCTTCGTCTTCCGTAATGCAAGGCATATTCGAAAGAGGTTGCATGCTTGCTGTTTGTGGAATGTCGTCGAGCTGTTTTATGTTCTCACCCTGTTGTAACCGGCGGGCTATTTCTACGATGGGACGTTCCCCCATTCCGTAAATTAACAAATCGGCCGGGCAGTCAGCCAGAATGCCGGGCAATAGTTTGTCTTGCCAGTAGTCGTAGTGAGTCAGGCGTCGCATAGAGGCTTCGATTCCCCCCACGATAATCGGAGTATCCGGGAATAACTGTTTTAAGATACGGCTGTAAACGATTGTAGGATAGTCGGGTCTCATGCCATGCCGGCCATTGGGAGTATAAGCATCGTCGCTCCTCAATCTCTTGTTTGCGGTATAATGGTTCACCATCGAGTCCATAGCTCCCGCCGAAATACCGAAGAATAACCGGGGGATACCCAATTTTTTGAAATCCCGCAAATCGTCTTGCCAGTTAGGTTGGGGAACGATAGCCACTCTCAATCCTTCGGCTTCGAGCGTGCGTCCGATCACGGCAGCGCCGAAAGAGGGGTGGTCCACATAAGCGTCCCCGATGATATAAACAAAATCAAGTTGTTCCCAGCCGCGCTCTAAAGCCTCGGCGTGGGTGATTGGAAGGAATGATGAAGTCATGCTTTCTCCTTTTTGTGCGATTGGGATGGATAGGTTGGAACGAAATCAGTATAGCACAAAACTTTGGTAAAAGGCAAACAAAAAACCGGATACAGAAGATTCTGTATCCGGTAAAAACTGTAAGCTTTTTATACAAAGAGAACTTACTTGAGTTCGATCTCTGCGCCAGCCTCTTCCAGTTTAGCTTTGATTTCCTCAGCCTCAGCTTTGGAAGCAGCCTCTTTGATTGGCTTTGGACACTCGTCAACCAGAGCCTTAGCCTCTTTCAGACCCAGACCGGTGATCTCTTTAACCAGTTTGATAACGCCCATCTTGGAAGCGCCAGCGTTTTTCAGGATAACGTCAAACTCGGTTTTCTCCTCAGCAGCAGCGGCAGCAGCTGGAGCAGCAGCAACAGCTACAGGAGCAGCAGCGGAAACGCCAAATTCTTCTTCAAGTGCTTTTACGAGCTCAGCAAGCTCAAGAACAGTCAGTTCCTTAACATTCTCAACAAATGCTAAAACTTTCTCAGAAGCCATGATAGTACCTCCATAATTTCAATAAAAGTGTAGCGGCGGGACCGTTAAAGGACTCCGCACAGATTGGGATTATTCTGCAGCAGGAGCTTCTTCCTGAGCAGCGGACTCAACAGCAGGAGCGCCGGATTCCTCTTCCTTCTTCTCGCCGATTGCTTTGATAGCAACAGCAAGACCTCTGAGGTTGCCAGTAAGAACGCTGAGCAACATAGAGATGAGGCCTTCTTTGTTAGGCAGCTTAGCCAGAGTCTCAACACCAGCTTTGTCCATTGGCTTACCGTCAGCAAAACCAGCTTTTACAGCGTAGCTGCTCTTGGAAGACTCAATGTACTTGCAGATGATCTTTGCAGCGATGATCGGATCTTCGTGGGAAAGAGCCAGAGCGGTGGTGTTTTCCAGCACGTTGGAAATCTCCTCGTATGGAGTATCTTTCAGTGCCAGACGGAGCATGGTGTTTTTAACAACACGGTACTCAACGCCAGCTTCACGCAGTTCTTTACGAAGTTTGGTATCATCGGCAACAGTGATGCCCTTGTAATCAACCAGGACACCGGCAGCAGAGTTGGTGAGTTTCTCTTTGAGCTCAGCAACATACTGCTGTTTTTCGAGTAAAACCTTTTCGTTTGGCAAATCAGTTCACCTCCTGAAAAATGCTTGTCCGCAAAAAGATGCGGTGCGGATTGATGCAAATCGCCGCCCTGAGCGCTCTGCCCGCAAAGCGGAAGGAGATACTCAGTTGACCCGAAAACTTAAAAAAGCTCTTTTCTCCCAGTGGGGGACCACCGAGGGAAAAGAGCAGATGAAAAGTCATAGATATGCTATTTCATCATTTCCTCGGCAGGCTTACTTTAAGCAATGCTCGTGCATTTGCACCTGCTGTCTATGGAATTGACAGCTTTTTTATTATATCGAAGGAAACCTGTGCTGTCAAGAGCAAAAATGCGGATAAAAGGGGTGTTTTTCGAAATTTATGAAAACTGACTAAGAGAGCGCGGAAACAGTCGGGTCTTCATTGGCGGCTTTAGCATCCTCGGAGCGGGAATACAGGCTTTTGCTGCGCCATTTTCCGCTTTTCCAGCGCAGCTGCATCAGCAATCCGCGCAAACATTCGTCCGCAGCAAAGGCAATCCAAATGCCTCGCAGTCCCAATCCCATCGGAACGGCAAGGATAAAACTGCCCAGGGTGGAAACCAGCCACATGGAAAACACAGCGACCACCGACGGATAGACGGTGTCACCGGCTCCGCGCAGACCGTTGATGACCACAATGTTGAAGGTGCGTCCGAATTCCACAAACAGGTCGATGAAAAACAGCGCCGCTCCCGCCTGCACGATGACCGGGTCGCTAGTGAAAATCATCATCAGCTGGCAGCGGACAAACAGCGCACCGATGCTGATTGCCATGGAAATCACCAGGGAGATGCGCAGCGAGCGCATACAGACGCGGTCTGCCTGGTCCGGCTCACCGTTGCCCATGTGATAACCGACCAGAATCTGTGCGCCCTGCGCGATGGAATTGGAAAAGACATAAAAGAAGATGACAATGTTGGAAAAATAGGTCTTGGTGATAAAATCGCTGTCGGACAAAAAGCGGAAGATGATGCCGGTGACCACCAGCTGCGCAACGTTGTAGTTGATGCTTTCAAAGGCAGAGGGCAGACCCACCAGCAGAATTTTTTTGCCCTCCTCGCGCGGAAAAGGACGCAGCAGCGAAAAGATGGACAGCGGCTCGACATAGCGGAACAACGCTACGCAGAGGATGGCGACACCTGCTACACGGGCAAGGGTGGTGGCAATGGCAACGCCGCGCACGCCCAGCGAAGGCAATCCAAACAGACCAAGCACAAAAGCGGTGTCCAGCACAGCATTGAGCAGGTTCATGATGGCGGTGACGTACATCGAGATGCGGGTGTGTCCGTGGCTGCGCAGGATGGCAGTGACCGAGTTGAGCAGCGATTGGGTGAAGATGAAGCCGCCGACAATCAGCAGATATTCGCAGCCGTATTCCAGAATCTCGCCCTGTGCGCCCAGTGCAGCCAGCAGTGGACGGTGAAACAGGGCAATCAAAGCGGAAATGACAAGCCCGATGACGGTGCTGAACAGCAGCGACAGCGCAGCAATCTGTGAGGCGCTCTGGCGTTTTTGCGCACCCAGACTTTGGGAAATCAGGATGGCAGTTGCGCCGGAGATGATGCTGAACACCAGGTTGCAGATGGAAATAATCTGGTTGGCTGCGCTGACTGCACTGGCAGCGACATCGTTATAGCGGCTTAGTACAAAGATGTCGATGAAGCCCAGCAGCATGAACAGCACATTTTCAATGAAAATCGGCCAGGTCAGGGTAAAGAGATTCATGCGTTTGTTCATTGTTTGTCCCTCTCTGTTTTTAGATTACACAAGCGTTTCCTCTGCGGCAGAGGATTTTGACCTCACCTAAAATACAGCGCAAAACGGCAGTTGTCAATTCTTTTTTGGTAAAAAAATAACAATTTTTCCGCTTTGCATAAAAAGAAAAAAGCATGGGAATTTTGGATTGTGCAATCGGAAATCAGAGGGGAAGGAAAGCGGTTTTCGAGGGCTTTGGCAGACTGCTTTTACCGGTCGGACCCCAGTGCCTGCTGCATCCAGCAATCCAGAAAGGTAAGCTGGCTTTCGGTGTGAAACCAGTGCTCACCGCCTTCCAGTATGGTCAGGTGTGCGTTGTGGGTCTCTGCAAAGCGGGTGACCGTTTGCAGCGAGGTCAAATGGTCATGCTCTGCGTATAAAATCTCGGTGGGGACCTTCCAGTCGATGGGATGCTCCCGCACAAAGCAGAGATATTTCCAGGAAAGGGTTTCGCCAAAGTCGGTGGGAATCTCTCCCTTTTGGGCAAGCTCCTGCTCGGACACCTTTGCCCAACCCATCATGTCCAGAATCAGCTGCTCCATATCCAGGATGGGAGAAATCAGCAGGGCTTTTTGGATGTCGCAGTTTTGCAAAGCGTGCATGGCAAAGTAGGCGCCGATGCTGTTGGCAAGCAGGATGACGGAATCATACTCGCGGCGCAGGATGCGGTAATCGGATACAATTTGCTCCTGCACAAGCCAGGGGAGAGAGCCTTGATAATCGACGCCGTGCAGGTAGAAATCGGGACAGTTTTTGGCGTACTGCTCGACCTCACAGGCGTTTCCGCCCTTGCCGTGCAGATATAGGATGGTTTTTTTCAAAGATAAGACCTCCCGTCAAGGTGAATGGATGTGAAAAATAATCTGCTCACAGAATAGCAGTTTTTGCAGCAAAGGTCAATTTTCAAGAGGATAATACGACGGCAACAGAGGGAGTGTTGCTGTTTTCTATAAAAATGAAGAGATTCCATTAAGCAAATAGATGAAAAGAAGGAAACAGACTTGACAGGCAGAAAAGAAAATGATATATTATAGTCAGTAACAGGAATTATTATTATTAAGGAGCGGAATATGACGACAACCAGAAGAAACTCCCGACAAAGGACGCTGGTGTATCAGGTAGTCAAAGATTCCCACAGTCATCCGAACGCAGAGGAGGTCTACCTCC
>ERZ839741.2503-NODE-2503-length-16658-cov-3.023851_pt1 | contig 16658 bp, 10 predicted proteins | sample MGYA00519880_ERZ839741 | MGnify/ENA primary metagenome ERZ839741 (study PRJEB31850, sample SAMEA3708851) | human gut metagenome | biome: human gut; feature: human-associated habitat; material: faeces | place: China | collected 2014 ...
GGATATATCCACAATATATCGAATAAAAAAAGCCGACATTGATACTACCATTGGTGCTCATGAGGAAAGCTACGGCTATGCCTATGGTTATTTTGGTTATGGTAATTACGAAGATAGTTATGGCTATGGTAATAGTTATTACGGGAATTATAATTATGAAAATATTAGTGACTACAATGGTACTGCTAACAGTGATTACAGTTACTATAATTAATACTACAATTAATAAAAAGCTATGCGAGTTCTGCAAGATTTAGTCTTGTTATCATTATTACTTTTGAGTATATCAAAAGTATATTCTCAAGAAGATAAAAAAACTAAAGAATTATTCAATTCTGGTGGATATATATCTGATGGATATGCATTGGATAGAAACCAAGTACGATTTAATCAGTCCAGCGATTTTGTGTTTCATCATATTCCTAACGGTAATCTAATATGCATTACTTCAAAACAATTTAGAGCACATGCATTTAGTCGACATTATAATTGCATACTATCAAAAGACAGTAATTTTATTGCATACGTATCTGTGCCTCCCATATTCTGCGGGGATAAAGATTCTATTTATGCTGACTTTAGTTTTAAAACAGGATTTATGATTGAAATGAATACTTATCATTTAACCCATATTAAAGCGGACTTCCTTAAAAATACAGGAAAACGAGTCGCTTTTTTATCTAAATTACCTATAACTTATAAGTCTTCCAAATATGCCCGTGAATCCTTCAATGCAGATACTGTTATCACATACCCTTTAAAAATGTGGGAAAAATATGAAAATAAATATACTCATTGCTTGGTCATATTAATTCAAAAACGATATCGTGGTTGTATCCCTCTTTATTGCTTATACACTGACGAAGGAGCTAAGAAACTCAACCACTATATCAAATCATTACAAAAGGTGTTTTGGTATAGAAATCCGAAAGATTATATCGAAGTAATAGATCCTGTCCCAGAGACAGATAATATATTTATTTTGCCAAAGCGAAATGAATCAGATACCGTACGTATAGTTGGTCAATTATGAAAAATAGAATTATATCACTTTTCATATATTTATTGCCTGGTTTGATCTATGCTCAAAATAATGCAGACGACAAATATGAGATTATGTCTCTAACCGACATGTTGAATCTTTTTAAGGACAGTATCAAGACGTACCAGCAGGTTATAATGGTATAATTGCCGAATGGTTCACTGGCAAATACCTTGAATATTGATATTGAGTCAACAAGCAATATTAAATCATTGATTGTCTATGCAACAATGCGTTTTTATTTCTATATTTGTAGAATCACACAACTTAAATTTAATGCATATGAAACAGAAATTAGTACGAATAGGTATTAGCGGGATACAGAAACAAAAAGAGAGATTTTGCCTTATATTTCCTGTACTATTATTTATATTTATCTTTCCCGCATCATCTATTGCTCAAACTATCGCAGAAGAATATAATTTCAATTTTAAGGGAGGAGAAGAACAAAAGTGGTCTTGGATAAAGAACCAAACCGGATGCTTTACTTATATTGAATCAATGCAAATAAAGAAAGATGATAATATAGTTTATAAAATATCATATACTCCACCTCCATCAAAAAATAAGAATATGATATTTATTGCATCTTGCACTATCATGATACCAGAACAGATAAATGGAGATAGCTGCCAAGTATCTATAAAAAGTAAAACAAGAGAGATAACTAATGCATGGCTTACAGTTACAGCTCTCAACAGTAATGAAGTGGCAGTAGCATCTGAAGACAAAAAGCTGGAACATCCGGAATGGACGGATAATGTACTATCATTAAAATTGACGGACGGGAAATATAAAGCCAAAGCATTACGAATTAATATCTTTTATTTTGGAAATAGTAATCCGGATCAACAAATATGTTTAAGTGACCTGCAAATCAATATTGATGGAAAAGATCTGGGGAAACAATCTATTGAAGATCAAACTGTCATTAACACAAACATTCACAAAAGACTTATCAAAAATAAGATTATAAAATTATCTCATGACAATGATAGTACTCTGCTTACGCGAATAAATGAATTGAAAGATAAAAAAATCATAGGATTAGGAGAATGTACTCATGGTTCGCAAGAATTAAAAACTGCGGTTATTCAATTTTCAAAGAATCTCATTCAAAATGGAGATTGCAGGTTTGTTCTGTTAGAGGCTCCCGTTGATGCCTTACTACTGGTCGATGCATATATACAAGGAATTATATCATCACCCGACATTGAAAAACAAATAAAAGAAATCATGCAGATGTTTTTTACAAACAATAGCGAGCTTATGGGCTTTGTGGATTGGTTAAAGGAGTATAACAAGACATCTCTTCGTAAAGTACACCTATCTGGTATGGATTATAAAGACATCATAAGTCCATATTTTTATGACTACCTATTAAATCTATTGGATAAAGAAAAAGGGCGATACTATTTATTAAAACTATATGATAAAGAATTTAAAGATATATTGCAATATGCTCATGAGGATGTTTATTTAAAAACGAAGTTGGGAGAAGAGAATTTTTCGCTTTTTACCCAATACATAGAAACTTGTATCAATTTGGGTATTGGCTCCCAATTGCCTCCTCCTGATTATAGGGATTTCTATATGTTTACTTATACCAAACAACTTGCTGATCATTTCTTAAAAAAAGATGAGAAGCTAATCATTCACGCTCATAGTGCCCATCTTTCTAACTTGGAACGTTTTGATAGTTTTCCGTATAAAGAAATCCCAGCAGGGAATCGTTTAAAGAAATATTATGGAGATAAGTATTACTCAATTGGTTTTCAAGTTGGAAAAGGAACATTTACTCAGGAATCCGCCGGTTATTTTAGCAAGCTGATAGCATTACCATTATCCAAGCCACCATATAATAGTTTTGAACATTTAGCTCTAAGCACAAAAGAAAGTTATTTCTATTATCCATCCAAATATATGGATGACGGTATTGTTGAGTTATTAGTTATTCCAAGAATGGCACGTTATCAGAGACAATATCAATTTCATTCTGTGAAAAACTGGTGTGATGCCTATGTCTTTATACAAGAGAGCACGCCGCTCAAAAATGTAACGACTGGAGAATTCGAAACAATGTTCAAACAATTTCTTAGAATAAAGGAGTTGATAAAAGAATTGAAAGCAAACGAAGAACAATATAATTAATTCTGTTATGCCTCTATTTACAAAAAAAACAACTCTATCATAAAGGATTAAAGTTATGAAGAAATTTCTTTTTTTAAGTATTCTATGCTATGCTTGTAATGTTGTTTATGGGCAGCATTATATTCCAGTCAAAAAGATGATATCTAACTATAAAGAGCAAAAAGCTATCGATACTTTGAAGAATCATGATATTATTTATAATATTGAAGAATCTCCTGAAGCAGGAATATTTATGGAACAATCTCTATTACCATCCGACTTACAAAGACCAAAAGATATTCGTGCGGAATGGTGCTTTGAATATTCTTCAGGACAAAAGGCTATGTTATACTTAAAGAAAATATATTCATCAAAAGAAGGAAAGTCGAATGAAGCATCGATCTATAAGAATAAGTTGGCTGAAAAATATGGAAAAGACGATTTAGGGATTCCTGCAATATGGTATTCGGGGAAGATAACAGCCTTATCGTGTCCCAAAGACTTATTTGGAGAAATTGTGACGAAGAATGTAGCTGAGTTTGACATAGAAAAGGGACAGGTTATATCACGAAACTTTTTAGATATTGCAAAAACCGGAACGATGGAAGGTCCTCGTCGTTCTCGTCCTACTATCAAGTATTCGCCTATTGCCAGTACAGATGGTTGCTGGTATAGTAATCTTCAATATAAACTGGATTTATTAGAAGAGTTCGTTAATGGTAATTTGAAAAAGCATAAAACATCAACCACAAAATTTGGCGTAGATATCTTGTTGGTGACGAATAAAAAAGGGAAAACGACCGGATATTTATTATCACCCAATGAGATCATGAATAAAGAGAATCAAGCTCTGACCGAACAATTAATAAAACAGATCAGCAAGTTGCCTCGTTGGAGTTTTGGATGGTTACAAACGATAAACGGTTCTATTTTCCAGGGACGGTATGTAAAAGCAAACTATTCATCGGATACAGGATGGAAGCTAGAGGATTATCTTCATTAGAACAAAGAGTAACTTCTACTCAAAAGTAAAAGCTACTCTTCATTCCATATAAGATTGGGGATATTCAGTAAGTTTCCCTATTTATTTGCTTTAATACGTTGCCCGTCCGCCTGAACAGCGTACAGTTCCGCTCCTTCAATGTCTGCTTCGGCAGGTACAGTAAATACAAACCGATTGGCAAACCATACTTTTTTGCCATCCTTGATTAATTCGAAAGCAACCGCCTGTTCGCCATTAGTCACAGTGTATGTTCTTCCGGAAACGGTATAACTTACAGTCTTGGTGATTTTCACATTGTTCTGGAATGTTTCGAAGTACCCTACATCTCCTCCATCTTCGGATATACCTTTTTGATTGCCTCCGGCTCCTGCCTGGTATCTTCGGTCTTCAATGTATTCAATAGGCGGACATTTAGTGGGGAATGTTTTCATATAAGCCAGCGTCTGATTAATCATATCCTGTGTCACGGTATATGAAAAGCTTCCGTAAGCATACAACTTGAAACTGACCGGAATAAAGAATCCCCAGGCATCGAAGAATTCGGTCATATCCATATTAGCGGCTTTTGCTACGTTGCGTGCATACATCAGCTGTGCTGCGCCCGGATCATTGAAAGGTAACCAAAATTCAGGGGTACGTCCTTGTTCGAATATCTTACGGATGGTATTCGGTTTCTTGCCGATACGTTCGAAATATGTCCACAATTGCTGGTTGAGGCGCATATGCATTTCGGAGGCTTCTCCTTGATATAATCCATATTTATTGGCATCATCAGATGTCATGTCCTGAGGGGTAAATGCCAACGTGTTCGGGTCGCGCGGATGCATGAATCTGCTCCAAGGAGTCGGAGGCGCATACCGGTAAGTAGCTAAAGTCCCAATGGAGCTTCCACGTGATCCCCACTGGTTTATCTTGTACACCACATAATTAGAAAAGAGATTATTGCTCGATTCCGTAGTACTGGGCCAGTTGATAGCTCCCTGATGCATGTGTCCGAGTTCATGTCCCGGCCCCCATTCATTGTCCTGATTCTTGTCCATATCACGCGGATCGAAGTTGTTTTTGAAACCCCATCCATCTTTTGTGCTTACATCACCCGCTGCCATATTAATGTAATAATTGGTAGCATAAAGTCCGTCGGTGAAAGTCGTGACATGCATCAGTGAATTGAATTCTCCTGTATTCGAATAAGTATCGATGGCAGCCAGTTCCTGCTCCCAATCTATCAGGTTATCCCATCGTTCCATTCCTCTTACTACTCCATACTGTTTGAAGTTGTCCTGATTTTGCAGCAAGTCTTTCAGTGCTGTAAACAGAATCTTCCTGCCTTTCAATACAAATACGCATTTATCAGCTCCGTCCAAAGTGACAGATTTTGCCTTCCGGATATATTCACGGAACAGATCATCGGTTTTATCCACAGTCAGATCCCATACATTGAAGCCTACACGCGCATGTTCCGTTATCTCCACATACTGGGGCGGAAAATGTATTTTCACTGCCGGCATGCCACGGGGATCAAGTTTCTGATAGATGACAAACAGATTTCCCGCACGTGAGAAAGAAAACTTGTTGATTCCGTTTTTCAGGAATCGTTCTTCACCGTCGGGCCCCAGATCCGAACAACACCTTAGTGAAATGGATTCACCTTGCGGTATGCCGTCTGCTAAAACGACCATCTCTTCACCCGCATTCGTTATGATACCGGTAGGGTTGCAAAGAGGCGAGTAGTAATTGGTTCTCAATTTATCTCCCCAATATTCGGGCACACTGTATGCCTGATATGACTGTATCCTGAATCTCTTTTCCGCTTCGGGATAAGTATTACTCTGCAAAGACTTTGCCAGCACATTGAAGAATGCCGGAAGCCGATTGATGGTTTCGTCGGAAGCGTCCGGGCGGAGTTCACTGCATGAACGATCGGTGAATACAGTTATCAGTTGTTCGTCAAGCGGATTTTCCGCAGCATGGAAAAATTCCATCTCGTCGCAACTGACGAAATCATTTAATCCGCTTTTAACTTTGAATTGAACAGCCGCAGGTACAACCGGATCGTTCAGCAATATCCTATGGCTGCCTCCTGCTCCTTTAAAATCATAATCTTGTATATGAACAAAATCCGCACTTCCTTGAGGCTTGATGTAAAGTTCGAATGCTCCGAAATTACCGTTACCATTTCGACTGTGATACAGGATATAGTCTAGCGTAAGCTGATTCTGATCGAATTGATATTCAAGAGTAACGGGGAATTTTGCAGATTGACTCCATGTGGAATGATAACAGGTTCCGCCGAACTGACCGTCATAAGACTTCGATATATCCTGCCCCGGCTGATGGTCGGTGTCGTATCCGCCGGTAACTTTCAACTTTACATCCTTCTCCGGATTTACCCCCGAAATATCACTCGATATCTTTTGTTGTTTGATTTCCGACTGGTCATAAATGTTTGTATTTTCTTTGGATACAAACTTGATCGTAGCATTCCTTTCTGTAGTCAGAGGATTGGAAGCAATGGAGAATATTCGTGTACTGGATGCCAGATCGGCTCTTGTATCAGGTACTTCTTTCTCGGTAATCCAGTCTTTGGCTTCCTCCGGAATGACTACTTCATAGTCTGTATTGGAAAGCAAGTTGACTTCTATATGATCGTTTCCTGTTCCCGCCACCTGAATGACATGGCTCTCTTCAGCCACTTCAATGATCAGGTCACCGCCTGTCTGCACAACTCTGAGTTTAGCAGTCAGCGCATTATTGGTGATAGTAATATTTCCTTCTCTAACTCCTTTTTCGGGACTGGATATTGCCGAAACCGTCAGTTCTGTATCCGATGCTTTCCTTGCCGTCAGCCATTCTTTTCCCTCGGTTACCGATGCATTCCACTCCCGGTTCGATTTGACAGGTACGGCTACTTCCCCACCCTCTTTCTTGAATCCAATGGATTTCTGAACTTGCAGCACCGGCTCTCCCTGCAGCTCCTTATCATCACTCTTGCAAGCATAGAGAGTAGTGACTCCCACCAGCAGAATAAGAGAGATACATAGTATGTGTTTTACCTTATCCAATAACATAGTATTTATAATTTTTGTTGTTTTTCCATTTCGTTGACCAGACTATCCAAATCGAAGTCAATGTTATATTCATTCTCTATCTGAATCTTTTTGATTTGCTTCACCAGCGAATGCGGCTTCAGCCTTCGGATCATCTCTATTTCCAGAAGCCTGTTCGGGAAACGTTTGCGAATGCCATCGATGTCTTTCATATAAATACTGTCTGCTCCCTGATAAAGCGCATTGGCGGATTCTTCAAGAATAAATGCTCCCAAACTGTCAGGATATTGTTCGAGCACTGCCCGCAGAATTTCCAGACTTTTTCCGAAACTTTGATGCGCATCAGCATTCATATCTTTAGCCGCCTGAAACAATCCTAACTGAAACAGGTATTCTCCTGTTATCGCTTTTCTCTCCATTGCCAAAGTCTGGACATGCAATGCGGAATCCAGCTCCCCTATCTCAGCCAGTAGTTTAGCTTTGGTACCATAATAATCGGGGTTGAGACTGTCAATCGACAGTGCCCGGTCCAGAAGGCTGATACACTTCCGGGTGGAATCGACATCATAAGACGATTGCAGGATGGCGACCGCCTGTTGATAAAAACTGTCGGCACTGAGATTTACGGGATGGGGACGAATGTCCGGTTTCTGCCGTGAATGACAACCGATGGCTGTGCAAATTAGCAGCAAAACAAGTAATATGATATTCAGTTTCTTTGTTTTCATGTACATGATTCTCAATAGTCGGATAATATAAATAAAAAAAATGACTGACAGGGAGTTTTATAGGAAAATGTGTCTAATCTAATCTTATTTCCTCCCCGCCAGTCTTTTCATTAGTTTATCAGATGCCTAACTGCTCTTTGGCCCAGGCTTCATCATGCCTTACTCTGTAGAGATACATCTCAGCCATATTCCACCATGCTTTATTAGCGTTAGTATAGTCCAATGTGGCTTGATTACGGCGACCCGTAGGAGTAAATCGGATATAGTTGTAAGCTTGTTTACCATTCACATTGTTTTTAGCGGTAGCATGACCACCGTTTGATGTCGGTAAATTGAACTCTTCCGTACCCATGCTTTCAAAGTATTCACCGTTGGTACTTCCGTAAATAGTTGCGATCGTTACGTCGCCCCCATTATTTATGCCAGTCTGACGCGCATCATATTCAAAACGAAGCCCTTGCAACGGTTTGTTCAGTTTAATCTGCACGTAATGGGCTTCTGATACGACTGGATCTTGCCATCTGGAATGATAATAAGTTCCACCTTTGCCGTCAATCAAAGCAGGTAAGCCACCTCCATCACCGTCCTGTGTCGCATTAGCAGAAAGCATATCAACAGTGAGAATGACGCGTTCCAACTCGGAAGCTTCGCCGGAAGTACCTGTAATGATTACAGGACTCTCAGTCTCCATTCCCGTAGGACCGTAGGTCTTGAAAGTAAAGGAATATTCACCAGCACACTGATAGGTATCATCTATGATAGCCGATGTTGTCTTGAATCCATCTATTTCTATCTCTTTATTTTCTTTTGTGACCTTATCATAATACGTGATTTTCACTTTACTATAATCCACATCTTCCGGTGCTTCCCATTGCAGAGTGATGTGTCCGGCTCCCGGTGTAGCGGTAGCATTCACCACATTTACAGGAGGAACGGGAACGAATCCTGCTTGTTTCACAGTAACTGTAAAGCTGTTTGGATCAACCGGATCTTTACTTGTGAACGTTATCGTTCCTTCACGGGGTTGTTCTACAACTGCGGTGTTAGGCTCTATGATGAAGCTTTCGGAAGCATCACGCAATGCTCCTCTGGTGAGCGGTGCAGTTGCAGGCTTAATCCATGTTTGAGCATTTTCGTCAATCACATATTCATATTCCGCACCCGCAGGACCGTTCACTTTGAAAGGAATCGTGATCGTTTCGCCCATTGCTTTCACTTCAAAGACCTTGTGTGCATCGTCAATGTCAACAATATATCCTCTCGGCTGCTGCTTGATAATGAACGTGCCGACACAGTTGTAATTCTGTGACGACTGAAGGGTGATTGTACAATACCTCACAATGGTATCAGTATTCTGATCCAAACTGAATACCAGATTTTTCTTGACGATATCTTCCGCTTTTACAGCTTTTTGTCCTTTCTTTGCTTTCAGTTCTTTCGGTTCGTTAAAGCGTACCCAGTTACAGGTATCCGGTACAGTGATGACATCCAGATTCAGATTGGTATTCACCTGGATAGAAAGTGAAGTCGCTTTAGCATCCACCGCCTTCATTCCATCATCCGTCAATCCGGGTATATCGATCACCGGTTCCAAGCCGAACTGTTTCACACTTATGGAATAACTCTGGTGACCGTATGCTATCGTAACTTCTGCTATACGCTGTTTATAGCCTTCATTCTGATCGGCAGAAACCGTGACTTTACCTTCCTGCTTTTGTAGTTTGCACCATTCGGCATTCGAACTTACCGTCCAGTTATCGAGCGCCACGTTGGTCTCCACTTCTATCTCATGTTCGCCGCCGGAAAGCGGAAAAACAACAGCCGCCTGGCTCTCGCTGGGAATGGTCAATGTCAGTACATTGAACTCAGTTTCATAATCAGGACCACAGGAAGAGAGAGCTACGAAAGTTCCCAGGATTCCTGTCAGTCCGATGATTAGTATATTTTTTTTCATATTATTAGATGCATTACAAGTTTTCTACTCTTGGATTGAATTGGTATCTCAGTTTGGCATTTACCTCCCTGTAGAGGTCGGTAGACTTCAAACGGTATTTGTAATGGAGGCGGAACTCCTTATAATAAGTGGAGCGTCCGTCGGGCGTCCGGATGACATTCAATAAATACGTATTGTCATATTCGCCGATGGGTGTGAGCTGCACTACGTCGATGCTTTGATACGGCAGGATAGTGAGTTCCTTCGCCAACGGATTCTCGGGCAACTGTGCTCCCATTTCCAGAATGATGCTCCCCTTATTGATGATATCCAGCGCAGTGGTATAGTCAGTGAAATTTTCATCACCGGCCATCAAACGTACAGAGTTCTCAGAGATAGGAAATACACGGTTGGAATTGGTCGGACGGCGAACTTCACTATACCCATCCGGATTCGGGATAATGACCGTACTACTGGTGTAATTGTAGTAAGTTGCCGTCTGCGTGGACGCATAGTAATTCTCCTTGTGGATACGAAGCAGCACGTGCCTCTTTTTCGGATTACAGTCCGGTGTTCTCAATGAATCTATCTTATATTCGAGAAAATAGATGGAGTCGGGTGAAATCTTTTCCAGATTTTTCAGATACACCGGAAACATAGCCTTGGAAGAGCCGGCGGAAATGTTCATTTCCATCGTCGGAAATTCATAGCATTCTTCCGGCAAGTACTTTGCAAAACGGGCTTTATTGATATCAAAATTGGATTTGTTGTAAGCCCTCAACAGTGTATCGGAATGTTGCAGCACCACTGTTACCGGTTCGTCGGTAGCCTGCGATCCACTCAACGAAGCTACCACGAAAAGGGTATCTCCTCCCTGCTGCAACTCAGCTACCTGGCGATCATATACCAAGTTGGAATTACTGAGTAAATTTACTTCTTTGCGGAACTGTTCCTGATCGAAATCATACTTATCGCAACCACTTATCATAACCAAAGCAGAGCAAAGAATTATAGTTAATATCTTTTTCATATTATCTTTCTGTTATTCTTGTTTTTCATTATCTGTCCCATCCCGGATTCTGGTCCATGGAAGGTACTTTCAGTAATTCAGAGTGACTGATCGGCATAAATACCATTTTGGGCAGTGCGACGCGATCGCGGATATTCTGTTGGTCAATGGTCACGATGTTCCAGAATCCCGGATTGCCGGCGACGTCCGTACGGTCTTTTTGTACATCCAATCCCTGCCAGTTAGACGTATTGGCATCCTCGGTAAGGTAAGTACCCCATCTACGGGTATCGAAATAGCGGTAGCCTTCGTTGAAAAGTTCCACTTGTCGTTCATTACGGATGATCTGCTCAAATCTCTCCACCTCGTTGAAGTCACCCAAAGCCGGACCGGGTAATCCGACACGATAGCGGATCATATTGAAGTATTTAGCCATTTCCTGAATATCACGGCTGACAGTCACTTCGACATCCGTACCTGTCATATCAGGAGTAGTAACGGTGACCGTACCCGTCACCCGGTTCAACGCTTCTACATATTCAAGGAGTACTTCGGCATAACGGATGATGGCAAACGGTTTAGGCTGAGTAACAAATGCGCCTTTCACACTTCCTTTTCCGCTCGACCATGAATCGTCAGGATGGACAAACTTGACGGGAGTGTAGCCGCTGATATTGTAATCATTGACGTTATTTCCCGCACCGGCCAACCCGGCTTGCGTATCATCATGAGAATACCAGAACTGCTGGTTGACATAGGTTGCGTCGGAAGAAGCGGAACTCATAGTCCACAAGCGTCCGGGAAATCCGATGGAAGCATAGAAACGTGCCGAACGGTTGTCATACATCTTCGGAACATCACCTCTCAACTGATAGTTTCCCAGCACTTTATTCGTACCTATTGTCTGGCTGAGATCCGCTACATACGGATAGTCTGCCGATGCATTGTGGATGTCTCTGCCATCCATCATCAGGAAGCAATCGACCACTCTCTGAGGTACGGACATGCCGCCCCAGCCTCCGAATTTAACAGGGAACGAGTGGTGCGTGTAATTAGTCACATTTTGGGATGCCATTGCCCAGATAAACTCTTTATTGGTTTGAATAATACCTTCACCGTTGAACATATCGGCAAAAGAATGGTAAGGGTCGATACCACCCGCACCATCGGGGAAAGGAGCCGTAGGAACATTATCTGCCAACGGATAAGGGTATTGATTGTCCGGTGCCACTGTGAACAGTGAATAGTATTCCATATTGATCACTTGCTTTGCGGCAGCGGCTGCTACCGCCCAACGGTCGGGATCATAAGTCTGGTTTACGTAATCGGCACCGTCGCTTTTGCGCTTCCAATTGCTAAAGCACAGGCGGGCGGCATCACCGCCATTGAACAACGGAGAAGCTTGGAACAGGCGCAGACGGGCAATCAACGCTAAAGCTGCCCCCTTGGTAGGACGGTCGGAATAGCTGATACTCTGCTCGGTCGGTCCATAAATACCTTGTGTGGCAAGCTTGAATTCATTGCAAATATAATCCACCGATTCATCGTATGTAGACCGTTCCCTGTCATAGTATTCCGCAGATTCGGAAGTACCTAGTACTTCGTCTCCGACAATGAGCAACGGACCGTAGTTCATCAGTAAATGGTAGTAGGCATAACCGCGCATAAAGTGTACGTATCCGATGTAACGTCTTCTGTCGGCTTCTGTCATATCAGACACTTTATCGATATTTTCCAGCATCCGGTTACATCTTGCCACTACTACATACATGCTATACCATATATCCTGCCGCAGGTTTCTTCCGTTGACAGTACCAACACTGAATTGCGCTCCCCAAAACTCGTTGGTCTGCCATCTGACGGCAATCTCGTCCGAGGCAGTTTCTCCCGGATTCCATGAGTTTCCCCAAATGGCACCCGCATCGGGAAAACGGGTCGGGGTGTTCCAAAGGTATCCTTCGGCATTTTTCATGCTGTGGAAAATGGAATCTTCCTTGAATGTAGCCTGAAAATAATTGTCTACATCCAGAAAATTGCAGGAACTGAGCAGCAAAGAACTGCCGATCACGGCTCCCAAAAGTATTTTAATTCGATTTTTCATAAATTTTTCAATGTTATGTGATTAGAATCTTAAGTATACCTGGAATGAATAGGTAGCAGGTATCGGATAGACAGCACCATTTGCCGATGCTTGTTCGGGATCGAAATATTTCACATTGTCGAAAGTGCACAGGTTATTCGCCACAAATTCCAGATCGACGGAAGACAATCCTACCGCTTTAATCCATGGCAGATGTTTCAGGCTGTATCGCAAGCTAACTTCCTGAAGGCGCAGGAAAGAACCGTTCCGCCTCCAGAAGGAGGACAATTGAGAATTGTTCTTATTACCTCCGTAAGAGAGACGTGGAAATTCAGCATTCGGATTTTCCGTTTCAGTAGTTCCCGAATACCATGCGGGCGTCCATCTGTTCTTGGGATTGTTGGCTAGTTTGATCACATTTCCCAAGTCTCCATTATAGAACGGAATCCATCCGTTGTCGTTTCCAAGCCCTGCACGATAGTAGTCTACCTTGGCGGAACCTTTGAACAAGACACTAACAGTCAGATCTTTCCACTGGAAGTCACCACCGAATCCATACATCACTCTTGGTAACTGGTTGGAATAAGACAATGGCACCTTATCGTCTTCATTGATAATACCATCGCCGTTGACATCGCGATATTTGATGTCGCCCGGGCGTATCTTTCCGAATCCGCTTTGATCGGGGCTGGTATTGATCTCATCTTTGCTGGCGAATAGTCCCTCGGAGATATATCCGCGTAAGATGTTAAAGGGTCTGCCGGTCACACTGAGATAGTCGTAAGGTAATTTATTCTCTTCAAAATAGTCGATGATATTTTGTGAGAATGTATAATTGGCACGAACCGTAAAACTCATATCCTTATTAATAGTATGGAAAAACTCAATATTTCCGTCCGATCCTACACTGTGCATACGTCCGACATTCGACTTCGGATAAGTCACCATACCTACGTAAGAAGGTAACGTCACACGGTCCTGGAAGATGTGGTCACGAGTATCCCGGAATATGTCGACTGTCAGGGACAACTTGTCGTGAAAGAACTTGGCATCGATACCAAGATTCGCCTTCTTTGCTACTTCCCATTTCAAATTGTCGGCTCCGGTATGGGTTTCTGTGATACCCGCATAACGATATCCCCAAGCAGATCCGGCATGATTGTCTATCAGGGTCAGGTAAGGGAAGCGTCCCTGGCCGGTATAATCGTTGGTAGAAACAATCTGGTCGTTACCTACGATACCGTAAGAGCCGCGAATTTTGAGGAACGTAAACCAAGGTAGTTTCTCTGTCCACCATGCATAAGAGGAAGGAACCCATCCTGCGGCAATGGAAGGAAAGAAACCGAACTGTTCTCCTTTTTTGAACTGTGCAGAACCTGTATAACCGAAATTCGCATCGATGAAATAACGGTTTTTATAGTCATAGGAGATACGTCCGGAAAGGTTCTGATGGCGTTTGGGGATGCTGGCGATACCTAAATCATCATATTTGCCCCATAGAGAGTTTTTCTCATCTTTCATATAGTATTCGAGCAACGCGCCAAAGGTATGGTCTCCGAACGACCGGTTCCAGTTGGCTTTCGCCTCCATATAGTATTGCCTGTAAGAGTTTTCGCCACTTCCGTATGCCATACTTGATTGTGCTGAGCGCAGCGCTTTAATCAAGACTCCCTGTGCGGTTCGTCCGGTAGCACGGTAGAGGTCGGGCCAAATCCTGCGGTATTCGCTGAAGTAGCCGATATGTTCCGTCATCGCTTGTACCGACATCGTCAGTCCTTTCAGAAATCCTCCGAATTCTTGCGTCAGCTTCAGCGTCAGCATGTTTCGGTTGTCCTCGCTTTGCATGTATCCGGTATTATTCAGCATAACATATGGAGAAGCCAATTCACGTGATCCGCCATATACGGGCAGCGTGCCGTCAGAGTAAGTGACCGGAAACAGAAGGGGGGTCAACTGCTGGACGGCTGACCATACCAGATCTGTGTTCCCTCCGCCCGGACTGACATAAGAATTGACATATCCATCTACACCGAAGTATAGCTGGGTCGTCTTGGTCAAATTCATATCGATATTGGCACGATAATTCAGCTTGTTTACGCTCAATGGCTTTTTAAACAGATTTTCCTCTTGGCGATAGGCGGCTCCTTCATCCTGATACCCCAGCGACAAGAAGTATCTGGCAACGTCACCTCCTCCTTTAGCACTGACATAGTAGTTCTGCTGAATAGAATTCCTTTTCATGATTTCATCTATCCAGTTTACATCCGGATAAAGATCCGGGTCCAGCCTGTTTTTGATCAGATCCAGTTCAAGACGGGTGTACAGATCGTCTTCCCCAGACATCGCTCTGGCTTCATTGGCAAGGAGTGCGTAATCATATGCTCCCAGGTATTCGGGCAGACGTTTGATATGTGATATTTTCATCGTAGCACGTCCGGTCACCTCTAATTTTCCACTGGTACCACGTTTGGTAGTCACCAATACCACGCCATTTGCTCCGCGTGTTCCGTAGACAGCCGTTGCTGCGGCATCTTTCAGGATACTGAACGATTCAACGTCGTCGGTATCAATATCTTCCAATCTTCCTTCGAGACCATCGATCAGTACTAAGGCTCCACTGCTGGCTCCGAAAGTACTGATACCACGAATCCAGAAGTTGGAGATATTTTTGCCCGGTTCACCCGAACTCTGCATAGTGATAACACCTGCCATTCGACCTCCGATCATATTATTGAGGGAAGTGGCGGGAGTTTTTAGCTGCGCAACGTCAATGGTGGTGATGGCACCTACCACAGATACTTTTTTCTGGGAACTCATACCCGTTACCACTACTTCGTCAATCTTAGTCTCGTCTTCTTTCATGACGATCTTAAGCTTTTCTTCGTTTTTGGTAATCAGCATCTCGACATTCTTCATACCCACTGACTGGAATATCAGTGTAGCGTTTTTCGTTACTTTTATCTTGAACTTTCCGTCCAGATCCGCTACTACGCCGACTCCCGGTTCGTTCTTTACATAAACAGCCGTACCTACCAATGGCTCGCCGGTTGCATCCACAATCACGCCTGCCACTGTAAACTGTGTACTCGTTTCGTTCTGACTGTAGCCTGCCAATGGAATCAATGTCATAAGCAGTACAATCAATAAAAGATTTTTTTTCATATATGTATTATCAAAGGTTATTGTATAGACAATTTACGAATCACTTTATTTCCGGTATCTGCGACATATACAATTTGTCCGTCGGCACTAACAGCTACACCGAACGGATGATTGAACAACGCGATATCCGGACCGCCGTCTTTATAGCCCTTCATGCCCGGAAGTCCGATAGGAGTAGTTACCATAGCTCTATCCAAGGGCAATTTGGTATCGATTACTCGTATACAATTGTTACCACAATCAGCGATATACAATTTACCGTCTTCGGTAAAGCAGATTTGATGGGGATTATCAAACTTGGCATTCCTCAGCAAACCGTCTTCCCATCCTGCTCCTGCTACCTGTCCTTCCAATATGGCCTTTCCGGCATAACCTTCACCGGGATAGGTGTTTTTGTCTTTACCTTCCAGATTTCCCACATCCACTCGCCATATCTGATTTCCTTCTGCCATCGCGACATAAAGCATATTTTCCTGTCCTTTGACAGGGCTGAAAGCAAGGTATGAGTCACATGCATCAGGTCT
>ERZ839741.2529-NODE-2529-length-16559-cov-3.452557_pt1 | contig 16559 bp, 23 predicted proteins | sample MGYA00519880_ERZ839741 | MGnify/ENA primary metagenome ERZ839741 (study PRJEB31850, sample SAMEA3708851) | human gut metagenome | biome: human gut; feature: human-associated habitat; material: faeces | place: China | collected 2014 ...
GCAGTTCTTCCACAATGTTCATCAGAATTTCAGATTGGTCAGAATCATCAATGTCAATAAGGATGGTATCATCAGACAAGACCCCGCCAAAACCATTCAGGTTTTTAACTTCATCATAGGTTTTCCACTTGGTTCTGTTTTTCAATTTTTCAATGCTTGCCTTGCCTTTGGTTTCAACATAACCTTTATATAGTGGCATTTTTTATCACCATCCTTTAAGTGATTTCTTGCATCACTTTTTTATAAAATTCCTTGTTTCTGACATTACCGTCAAAAGCCTTTTGCCTTTGCCATAACAGGTTTTTCAAATTCCTAAGTTCTTCATTCTGTTCTTTCAAGGTTGCCCTTGGTTCTTTCAGGCGTTCCCTGTACTTTTTTACATCAGCATTGCGGTTCTTCCAAACCTTTGTGTTCTTCCTGTGTGAATCCCGGAGAAACCGTGCGTTTTTAACACCCGTCTGAATCTGTGAAATACGGTGCTTGGTCTGCATGATCTGCTGTTCCGCATACTTGACTTTTTGCGTGTACCCTTCAATGTAAATACTGTGTTCCTTCTGAACCTGTTCAAACTGTTCAGTTTGTTCCTGAATAAATTCTTTCATCTGCTGTTCACATTCAGGTGTGAAACTGCTTCTGATAACTTTCAGCAGTTTCCTGACCTTTGCAATTCTGCGTTCTGAAAGAAATTCTTCAAGATGAACTGTCATTGAACCATTTTCATATCTGATTTCTAAATCCATGAAAACCTTCCTTCCCGGTGTTACGCTACAACACCAAATTGTTTCAAGCGTTTCTTTGCTAAATCTATGTACCACTGCCTATCAAGTTCAGGCGGTGTCTTTACCCCAACAACTGAATCATTGAATATGAAGCAGTGGTCAGGGGTATTTCCAAACTTTTCACCCTTGGCTTTCACCTGTTTACGTTTCAGCAGTCTGCCGTGCTGCTGATTGTTGGATGCAAATACACGGTATGACTTATAGGTGTATCTGTCCTTATCCGGGTATTCATATACTGTCTTGATGACCCTTTTGCCTGTATGACTGATGACCGGGTTGCAATGCTCATGTTCCACCCAATCATACTTGTCTGATAACTTGACAATCTTCTGAAACATAATCAGGTCATCACACTGGTTGATAGTCTGTTCAACTGGTACTTTCTTGACCATGTAGTCAACCAGTGCTTTATTCAGAATAGGCAAGTCATTGTCAACTGCTGAAAGTTCCTTCACATACGCACCGATTCTTTCAACACCACCGTCAACACCCACCCAAAGGTAATTGTTCACATCCTTCTGATAGATTTCACTAATATTATCCAGTTCAAGAAGTATTGAACACTGTTCAGTTGAACAACGCTGTTCCCATTCCCAACAAATATCATCAACCATTTCAAAGGCTTCATCTGTGTCAGGAATCCAAATAATAAGACCGTCCGTGTTGGACTGAATCAATTCAAATCCCGGCACAACTTCCAAGTGTTCAATCAGGTCAAGCAACATCAACTGACCGTTGATGCACATACAGTTATTGTTTCTTGGGTCATACGCTGCATTGGTTTCATCCTTCATTGCACCTGACAAGGCGTTCAGCATCTTCTTATATGGTAACTGTGCTTTCTTCCACCGCTTGACTTCTTTCTTGTTTCCGGCGTTTTTTGCAGCAATCTGTTTTTCCTTCATGGCTTTTCGTGTGTTATACACCAACGGGTAATTGTCATTAGTTGCTGCCCTTGTAACCAGTCCCCAAGCAATCAGCATTGACGGGTAATAATTATTCACATCAACGTGCAGCAGTTGCCCGGTTTTATGTATTGGTTCAGCAGTTGCCCCGTGTACCCCACCAAAACCAAATGAATGGGGAATACCCGCAATTACTGTTTCAAGACCCTGTTCTTTGTACCAAGTACGTTTTGAGTATTTATCCATGTGTGCCAAGTCCATTGACAAGGCTTCCTGTCTTTTCTGTTCAAACCAGTCCTGAACATATTTATATTTTTTCAATCGCAAGCACGGCAAGAAGTAGAAATCAAATTCATCATCAAATGATCTGCGGGTACATTCAAGCACTTTTGCAGTGATTCTTGCTTCACTGTCCCCTATATCTGACAGGTTCACAATGTCCGGAAACGCCTGAACAATACCGTGCATTGCATTAAATTCATCTATTTTTTCAAGGAATACTTTGATTGTTTCTTCCACATCATGCCGACAGTAGAACACTGTCATTTCAATTTCTTCCTTGGTTAATTTCCTGTTTATTCTAAAATCAACATCCGTTTCCTTGATATTGCTGCCAAGAAAACCTTCCAGTGTTTTCAAACCAACCGGGGGGTTCGGCATAACATCATAGTTAATCATTGGAACTTTGTTGAACGCTGATGAAAATTGCCACCCTTCCTTTTTTTCAACAATTATCCAGTCATTGATTCTTTTGGGGTTCATTCCCAACAGAATACCTTTCATAATGTACTGGTCATAGTGGCGGTTGTTATAACCTACCCATATATCCTTGCTATTTGCTTCATATAAGGCTTTTAATTCATCAGGGTTATTGATTATCACATATTCTTTTTTGCGTGTCACATCAATGAAAACTGCAAGCCAATCTTCCTTGAAAACCTCAAAGTCATAAAATATCACTACATTCACCCTTTCTGAAAATAGCGGTGGAAGATGTGACCCCGCCACCGCCTGACATTTCTATTTTGTAGATATTTTATCTACTTTTCAAGTAAAAAATTTTAGCAGTCAAAAACTTCCTTGATTGTGATAGGGTTGAAAGCATCTGCCTTATAATCAACCTCAACTTCAATCGCACCCTGAATGGACTGGAACACATCAAGAATCTGATCTGCAAAATCCGCATAATTTACGAATGTGACAGGTTCTTCATCCTCTGCAATTAGATGATTAACCCATGTGCAAACACTCTTGATTGCCTGTCCGTCCGTCCACTTTGCGGAACTGTTGCCGGAAATGACACGGTTGAAGAAGATCATGCGGTTTGCCTGTTCACCTTCTTTGATCTTTGCCTGAACTGCAAACATCAACTTATCCTGTGCCTTGGTCAACTTAATTTCCATCTTCTCAATACCAATGATATATGTACCATCCGGCACATCAGCAAAATCATTGTCAGGTGCGTTCTGCACCTCATTCTGTAATTCCTGTAAATCAACCTTTTCATCAAATGCACTGAAATCAATAGCCATAATTTTTCACCTTTTACCTTTCTTATTTGCTTAATACTAACTTTAACAACTCAAACGCCTGAACCTCATTGAATCCGGCTTTTACATAGGAATCATAGATTTTCTTTGCAGCAGTTGCACCATCTTCCGGCGATACATCCTGTTTAGCTGCTACCGGGTGCGGGTTCTTCATTGAACGGTTGTTTGCTGTGTTCATTCCTTCCGTGATTGCTGATGCAAGGATTGCACCAAACAGTTCATCAGGTAAACCAAAAGGATTGTTCATGTTCTTTTACCTCACTTTCTTAGCGTGTTTTTCTTACTCTGCGGGTTCTGCCAGTCGGCTGTTCATCTACTGCCGGGGTTTCATCCGCTGTTGTATCTGCATTATCAGGCTGTGCCTGTGCTGCACTTCTTCTTGTTCGTCTGCCCTTCTCCGGCGGGTTCATTGCCCCATCAATAGGATTTTCCGGCTGTGGGTTACCCGCCTGTGCTAAACGCTTCACACCTTCACCAAATTCTTCCTTGCTGATAACCTTCATTACTTCCACACCGTCAACAATCAGGTCAACCTTGTCACCCTTATGCTTCATCACATAATTGTCATCAGCCAGAACATAGAAGTAAGTATCTGCATCCAGTACAACACTTTCAGAATCGGTGTTTGTTGTACTATCCTGTTCTGCTGCCTTTCTTTCCTTGCGGGTTCTTCTTGGCGGTGTTTCAAGTTCCGGCTGCGGTACAGAATCCGCTGCTGCACACGCTTCATCAAACGGGATTTCTTCACGCCCATCAGCAACCGCATCAATAGCCTTGTCACGCTCTGCCATATAATCAGCCATTTTCTGATTATTTTCAGCCACCACTTCATCATGTGTCTTGCGGGCGGTTCTGCCTGTCTTTGGTGCTGCATCCTCTGTTGTGGTAGGTGGTGTTGCTGTGGATGTGGTCTTTTTTCCACCCCTTGCCCGTCTGCCGTTTGCATCCGGCTTTTCAAGATAGGATGCAGCCTGTGCATCAGCCTGACCCATTTCTGCATCTGTCTTATACTCACCAACTTCATAGAAGTTGCGGATTTTATCGGCTACATAATTCAGGTCATTGTCAATGGCGTATGCCGGGAACATTCCCATAGGTGACTTCACGGTGTCCTTGCCACTGTTCTGTGTGTAAAAATAATATTTTCCTTCATTCACACCTGTTCTAAGTACAATGGTGAAAAGTCCTTCAATGGTGATCTTCTCACGAAGTAACTTTCCGATCAGCTTAATAGTAGTAACACCATTTTCAAGTGTTTCTGTGTGGGTCATATAAGCAACCACTACATCATCAGGAAGTTCCTTGCACACCTCAATGATTTCAAAGTAGTTTGCACCGAAGTCATTCCACTTGTCCCAACCGTTTTCTTTGATACGGTTCATGTAAGGGACTGAAAGAATATACTGGAAGTCATCAACCACCAGTAACTTCTTCCCGGCTGCTGCCTGTTCCTTCATAAACTTGCAGATTTTGCGTGATTCAACCTCACTGTTCAGCATTGTGAACTTACCCTTGAACGGTAACGGCTTACCAACCGGGTTCACAACGGCAGTTGTTGCCGGATCGCAATTTCTCATACTGGTACTTTTTCCTGTACCTGATTCACCCATAATCAAAAGCATCTGTGCCATATTATTTCACCTGTTCCTTTCTAATTTTTTCAAAGTTTCCCGCCATGTTAGCAGAAACATGATGCTGACCAAACTGTTTCTGAACTCCCGCACGAATCACTGAACGTAATAACTTTCTGTTATATACCGGGCGGGGATTGTAAACTTTTCCCTGTCTTTCATTTACCATACTCTTATACCTCACTTTCCTTGATAATGATTTTTAACTTTCTGCGTTCATCCATTGGTATGACTTCAACAGAATAGTTATTTGCAAGAAGAATACCAACTAAATCCTGATACGCTGCACTGGTGCGACTTCCTTCAATTACAATACAACCACATTCAGCAGCACATTCCTTTTCAATATCTTCACGCATAATATCATTCACTGACTGAATATCATTGATGATATATTTCAATTCCTGATTTTCAGCCATTAGCTGATTGCGTTCATTTTCTAACTGTCTGATTTTCTTATCTCTTTTATCCATTATTCTTCACTTCCTTCATCTGTGCTGCCTTCTGTTACTCTGCTTGACCATAAATCAGCATAGTGCAGAATCAAATATAACGGGGTTTCATTTCCCTTCACTGCATAGTTTGCTGATTCATACAGACCATCATGGTATCTGATCGCAAATTCTTCATCTTCCGTCAGGTCAATGAAAAGGGTTGCTAACTTGATGCTGCGGGTTGCGTGGTCAAGTGGAAGAAGTGCCGGGTTACGCTTGAACGGTTTGGCTTCTGATGCCTTGCCTGACTTCAAAATGTTAGGCACATACATCTGCTTGCCATAATCACCACACTTGCCAAGATCATGTAACGCTGCTGCAATGATGACTGAATCACGGATTTCTGCATACTTGACCTTACCAAGAAGTGCATAACCAATGTTTTCTGCTGCCATCATTACATTTCTGCTGTGGTGAACAAGTCCGAACTGACAAGCAAGATGATTTCCACCACTGCAAGGTGCTTCAAAGAATCCGATCTGTTCCATGTAATCAATCAGATCTTCCATTCCTTCACGCTTGGTTGAAAGTAAGTGGTCAACCACATACTTCTTATTATCAAGTTCCTTCTTGTTGTCCTCTGTCATCTGTTCAACCGTGTCCTGAACCTGTTCAGTTGTTTCCTGTGTTACTTCTGCGGTATTTTCAACCGCTGCATCTGCTTTCTTTTTTGCTGCCATGCTCTTTCACTCCTTTAATTATTTTTTATGTGATTCCATTCTGTCAGGAATGGATAGACACCATATAAGTTGACGGGTAATTCACCCAGTTCAAGGTGTTCAATAAATTCCTTGAATTGTTCATAGTCCTTTGGATATAACAGGATGCCGATACCGCCCGCCTTTTCAATCTGTCTAAGATTGTATAACTGCAAGTCTGACGGTCTGCCTTTTGGTGCTTTCAGTTCGATTCCTAAAAACCAACCGTTGAAACAAACCAACAGGTCAGGAATACCGCTTTTTGTATAAGCTGCACCACCCCAGTATTTCAGCACCCAAGCACCCTTGTCCTTCAGGAACTTCTTGACCTTATTTTCAAAGTTTTTTTCTGCTGCCATTTACTCACCGCCCAACTGTTCATTGAACTGCATCTGATAATTCAGAATCTTTTCTGTGTAGTCTGTGGAATAAATGCCTTTTTCCCATAACCGGGCAGCGGCATCTTCACCCATGTTGTACGCCATCAGTACCATGTTGGTATCTTGATACCGTTCATATAACTTTCTAAGTACGAATACGCCCGCCCTGATATTTTGGTATGGGTCTGTGAAATCCGTAACCCCAAGGGTATCAGTCAACCACTGGTGATTCATTTCATTGATCTGCATATAACCATAATCATGTGTTGCACTTACAACTGATGGGTCAAAACTGCTTTCATTCTGTATCAGTGCCATGACAAGAGTAAAATCAAGGTTGTACCCGGTACAAAGGTAATATGTAAATTCCTGTTGTTCTTCCGGCATCTTGCAATCAAGCGGTGTGAAGTCCAAGTCACCCGCACCCCAGTCAAGGGAAATTTCCTGTGTGAAAGTTCTGTTATCATACGCCCCATATACAAGGGTTTCTGTGCTTGACCGTTCAAGTCTGCGTTCCGTTGATTTCTCTTTGTCCTTGGCTGTTATATGAGTTTTCAGGGTATATCCTGACACACTACCAATCACCAAACCAATACCAAGTGCAGCACCAATCAGAATCAAGACCCTTTTGACCATTTCCGACTTTCTCATGCTCTTTGAATAGTTCAATTTTCATCACCCCTTTCAGTAATTTTCAAATAAATGATTCCGGGAATTATCAGAATCGCACCAAAGATGTATTCTTTCAGGTGTGCGGTAAGTGGTTCATATATTCCCATTTCAACCGCATAATCAGATGCACCAACTGCACCAATAATCAGGAACACACCAATGAACGCCATGATTCCAAATATCCAGTTAAGTATCTTTGAAAAGTTCATCTGTCAATTCCTTCCCTTCTTTTAATGCTGCAAGATTCTTTTCTTCAACCGTACCTTTCACCAGTAAGTAATAGTAAAAGCACGGTTTGGCTTGTCCTATGCGGTGAATACGCTTCTTTGACTGCTCCCACAAATCACATGACCCTTTGCCAAGTGGCAGTGTGTAATATATGATTTTGTTTGCTTTCTGATAGTTACCACCCATTGCACCCGCCTGATACTGAATGAATGTGATTGAATCATCTGCATTTTCGTATGCTGTCAGGTCTTTCTTCTGACCGTTTACAACGGAATAAGGTCTGTTCAGATCATTCAGCACTCGTTGCATTGCATCCAGTTCAGCGGTGAAGTTGTAAAACACAATCAGTCTATCTTCTGTTGATTCAACCAAGTCCCGCAAGCCTTGCAATTTTTCTTTGTGGTATTGCCCGCATAACTGCCGGGCATGTAACATTTTTGTCAGGCTGTTATCACCGACCAGTTCAATACACGGGTTTTCATTCTCACTGTCTGAATCATCAAACTTGCAGTAATTCAGCGTATCAAACAACAGGTAACTGTTCTTGGTAAAATACTTGTACGCCTGTGTGGACTTAAAGAATATTTTCTGTTCAGTCTGTTCAGGAAGTTCAAGGACTTCACTTGTTTTCATAAAGATGCAGCCATAACTTGCAAGTTTCTTTTTCAGATGTTCTGTGTGCTTGTACCCGGTGATAACTTCACGCTTGAACCCGTCCCCGTTCTCAACCCATTCAGTCTGAACGTATGATGACCAAAACGCTTTTTTTGTAATATTCCACCCAAGCAACTGAACCTGTGACCACAACCGTTCATACTTTCCGGCTGTTGGTGTTCCTGATAATAAAATCACGCTTTCCGGCTGCATTTTCAGAATGAACTTTGACCGTTTTGCCGTTTCATTGGTTATCAGGGAACTTTCATCAAGCATCAGTGTGAAATCTTTAAGTTTCAGCAACCAATCCCGCCGGAAAGCAGTTTCATAATTGATAACGCCTATCATTTGAACACCTTGGTTGTATAAGTCCTTGGTATCAAGTACCGCCCTGAAATTGATTGCTTCACTTTTCTTGGTCAGGTTCATCACCCTGTAATCAGGGTAATAATCTTTGAAGTGCTGAACCCAGTCATCAATCTTGGATTTCTGACAGATGACCAAGTTCACAGCATTATTCAGCAAATACATTTTTTCAGCACCCACAAAGGTCTTACCCAGTCCCATATCAAGATAATAAGCACAACGGTTGAACTGTTCAGTTCTGGTCAGTGCATCTTCCTGATGGGGCATAAGGTGCAGATCATTCATCTACCCTGACACCCGTACACTGGAAGAATATTTCAGCATCAAAGTTTGGTATTGCCTTGATGATTTCCTTTCTGCGGTCTGACAGGCTGCCCCACCACAACTGACCACATTCAGATTCATCAAGCACTTTGAGATAACCGCCTGTTGTTTCATAGGTTGGATGTGCTGCCTTTTCTTCATCAGTCATATCTTCTTCATATACCCATTCAACAACATCCTTTGGTATCTGATTCAGTAAATATCTTGCATCTGAATCTAACCATTCACTGTAAGTCATATTTGACGGCTTATTGAACAGCATGATCTTCTGTTCTTCTGTATTAAAACAACCAGTATTGAAAGAAGATTTGTTCCAGTCCCCGGTGTTCCAGTTCCCGGTGTTCCAGTTCCCGGTGTTGCAGTTCCCGGTGTTCCAGTTCCCGGTGTTCCTGTTCCCGGTGTTGCAGTCCCCGGTGTTGCAGTCCCCGGTGTTGCAGTCCCCGGTGTTCCAGTTCCCGGTGTTCCTGTTCCCGGTGTTGCAGTCCCCGGTGTTCCAGTCCCCGGTGTTGCAGTTCCCGGTGTTGCAGCGACCCGTGCAATTCTTTCCAAGGTTGACGATCCGCAAGACTTCATCCCACGGGATTTCACGCACGATCTCCAATTTGTCAGTACATGACTTGTCACCGTCTGTTCTTACATCACCATAAGCAATGACTTCTGCAACCTTGTTTTCACTGTTGAAACTGTAATAATTGAAACAGTCGGCAGCAGTCTGACAGAAGTGCATACCGTGACCGCAAACATCAAGTTCCCCTTCTTCCTCAAATTTTCCGGGGCAAGTGTACTGTTTAGTGTTTCCATTAGGTGAACAAGTCCAATCAGGTCTGAACACTTTGAACCCATGCACTACATTCTGAACGGTATTATTTTCCATTTTCTTATTCCTCACTTTCTAAAAATGCAACAGCCTTGTCATAGTTGCGTTCTATCATTCTAAGTTCATCTTTTCCTTTTTCTTCAAGGTCACATACTGCATGATAAATTTCATCATTTCTTAGTGCCGTGACCTCATTATTTATCAGATCAGTGATGACCTGTGGTTCAAGTGCATCCAATTCCCATGATTCATCACCATATTCAGCAATGTACTTTCCACAACGGGAATCTGTAATCTTTGCCGGGTTCGGCGGTGGGTTATATGTACTAATCTGATTCATTGTCAGTGCAACACGCTTTACATAAACATCTGCACCGAACATTGAAAGCCTTTCCTGAATGTCCCTTGTCATATCAATACCGCTTGGGTCATGGTCACCTAAATGAATGATGAAACGGTTTTCCCGGTCACCCTGTCGAATAAACCGTTGTGCTGCACTCCACATTTCTGACTGTGATGTGTAACCCCTACATGAAAAATAAGGTGTGTCAAGTGGTCTGCAAGCCTGTCCGACAATATCAACCAAGGCATCCTTTTCAACCCATACTTCAACGTAGTTCGGTTGACCTTGCCACTTATCAAGCATATAAGAATATCTTGCTGAACCAATCACATCTGCCGGATTGTCCCAGTGACCATTGCTTCTAAGGTTGCGGGTTCTGTCTGTGATGCTGTACCAGTCGATCAGTCCGGCAAGTCTGCCGTCATTGATAAGACTGCCTATGTTCTTATAACTGCGTTCATTGTTTGGTATATAACCACGGGCAACCAACTGATAATATGCTTGTCTAAGTGTCAGTTCATATCCCTGTGCCTGATATTCTTCAACCACCTGATTCACAAGGTTTATCAGTTCAAGACTTTTGCCCCTGAAATTTATTTCCTTGTATTGAATCTTAGGCACTGACCGTCACCCCCTCAATTTCTGCAAAACGCTTTGCATTGATGAAGTAAGACCAACGGTGTTCAGAAGTATGGATTGCATACCCCCAAGGAAAAACCCCCTGTTGTAAACCAAGTGCTATTGTGTTTGTGTGTTTATGCATCAACTTAGCAACTTCATGTATTGTTAAGGTTTGGATGCCATCTTCACACTTTGACGGTTTGAAGATCACCGGGTTTTCTTCTTGTTCAAAATAATCAGGTGCAAGTCCAAGTGACACTGCAATATCACTCTGAACCTGTTCTGACGGAACTGTTTTGTCATTCAGGTACATACTGATTGACCCTTTACTTTTCCCGGTCATTCCAACCACCTGTGCCTGATTGACACCTAACTGCTGCATAGCCTGTTTCAACTTTTCGCTGAATTTCATAATTTATCACCTATCCTTTCTTACAGTAGATATTTTATCTACTTTTTAGGCAAAAAAAATCTTAGTTGCATCATCATCTGTTAAATTTAACAGGTCTTTCAGTGCCTTGATTTCACTTGCCTTGAACTCTGTTTCATTGTTGACCTTCTTCATAAGTCCAAAGTAAGTCAACCCGCACTTTTCAGCCACAAACTGCAATTTATAGCCGGATGCATTGATTTTTTCCCTTAATAACTCTGTGTTCGTCATCTTACTTTTCACCTTCCTTTTCATCATCAGGAAACGCATTGTTATTGTACTGCTTCCTGATTGTTATTCTTACAACCCCTGATTCCAACTGTTCAAAGGATGTTTCCTTGAACTTCTGCGATCTGCCTTTTTTCAGGCTTTCCATATACGCAAGGTATTCAAGTTTGGTTGGAAATTCAAGAATCTGTTCAATCCATGCTGCAACTATTTTCTTCACTTCATCACCTTCTTTCATTGCCGGGTGCTTTCAGGCAGCGACCCGGCATCTTGTTAATTCAGTCTGTTTTATACCTCTAAACTCTGTATGTGCTTTTACTGTACCAGTGATTGACATTTCATCAACAGTATCATCAATATACTTTCCAGTTTTCCATGTATAAACATTTCCATCTGCACCTATGATCTTGTATATGTGGGTGACACCGAAATCAGTTTCCCAACTTGTTACACACTTTACAGACTGAACTTTTACTGTGATTCTGTCAGAAATTTCACCGACATATTCTGATGACTGTTCTATGTCAAGAACTGCTTTTCTCTTTGCGGTTCGTTCTAACCCCCTGTCATACGCCGGAAATAATGAAGCGTACAAGCCAAAATTCCCTTTGACATATTCAAGACTACAAGCCGTTTTTAAGTTATGAATGTAATTGCTGTTTTCTTCCTGTTCAGACACCCAATCAAGGGCATCTGACACAAGTTTTACTGTCAAATCACTGTCAATGTCAAAATTCACTGACCGCATCTTATCAAGTAAATCCTGTAAGTATTCTTTTGTTATTGCCCGCCCATGTGCTGCATCATAAAAATCTAATGCCCTTGTTGCGGTGCTGATACCTTCATCAGATGCTCTTGTGTAACCAAAATGACGGATTGTTTCAGCCACATAAGAAAGATATTCTTTTGTATTAACATACCGCTGATAACTGCATCCGGGTTCAGGTGTTTCACCTTCAATCAAAGTATCAAATAGGCTCATATACTGCGTAACTGCTTCTGCACTCATACCATGTGTGAAATCTTTCAGGCAAGATTTTCCAACCTGTTTGAACTCACCTGTTGTCTTATTCCTGACAATGTATGTGTTTTTGCGGTATCTCTTACTGTTGCAGTGTTCACATACAGGTGTGGTTGTATAGTATCTTTCAGGTACTTCAATCCCTGCAACACCTGTTATAATATTACCCTTTTCAGTGTGTTCCAGTTCAGCAACAAATTCCCAGTCATTTATGACTGCTGTTCCTTCCGCTTCCACCAGTACAAAACGGGCGGTGTATTTGTTTCCTTTTTCGTCCTTCAACTCTCTGAACTCTTCACCAGTCTGTTCATAGTGGAAATCACAACCGTATGCCTTGCACTTATTAAAAATACGCTTCAACTTCTTTTCAAGTCTATCAAGATTACCTTCATAGATTGCATACTTCATAGCCTTACCATTTCCTTTCCCAGTTCCTTCAAAAAGTTGTCTATTGTCAGCACACCTTATTACATCAGGGGTGTCTTACCTTTATCAGATTTCACATTAAAATCTGCAAACCTGTCAGCCAACATTGAACTTTTTGAACGGTACTGTTCAAACCGTTGATGATTTCACCTTAAAACCACCAAAACCTGTTGACCTACACACAATAGACAATTTTTTGAAAGAACTGAAATCCTATTCCTTGGTTCTTTTCCCCGGAACTGCTGCAACAGTTCTTTTTGAAGTAGTCAGGAAGTCGGGGAACTTCCTGACCTGTGAAACAAAGTGCTGTGTCATCTCGTGCGGTTGATTCTTCCACTTAACGGTTTCTTGGTTTAGGGGTAAAGTGCTGATTGGTTCAGCCTGTTCAGTTTTCTTCAAATAGTTCTGAATACTTTGCTTTCTTGCCCTACCGTTCCTGTTTTCTTCAACTACTTTGACGGGTCTTGTTTATTCTTCACACGCTCTATCTGCTATCCGGCAGCCTGACCACCATGTCACTTGCGTGTAGCCCTATCGCTTCACCCGTTCCTTCCTACTTGCTTTGTTTTGAGTAGATGTTTTATCTACTGACACAACAATACCATTCAGTAGATAAAATGTCAACACTTTTTTATAAAAAATTTGACAAAAGTTGATATTCAATCTATTTTATGGTATTCTTTAAGCATAACCAACCGGGAAGAAGGTGATTAAATGACAATAGGTGAAAGGATAAAAGCAAGGCGGGATGAATTAGGAATGTCACAAGAAGAACTTGCACATAAGATTGGATATAAAAGCAAAACTTCCATAAACAAAATCGAACTTGGTATTCAGGAATTACGGCAATCAAAAATAAAACAGATTGCTGATGCACTCCAAACAACTCCAGCTTATATCATGGGTTGGAAGGAAACAGAAGAAGATCAGCAGTTAAAAAAGTGTCGTGAACTATTCAAGAAATGTCACGGTTCAGATGCTTATGATGTGGTTTCCTTGTATCTCACCCTTGATGAATCCGACAAAAATGTTGTAAAGACTATGATTGAATCATTGCTTTCAGCAGAAAAATATTCTGTTAAAAAAGAATCATTGAACGCATAGGCAATATCATCATGGTTGATTTTTCAAAAAGGTAACTGTTGGTAACGGGTAACTGTTGCTTTTTTATACTGTATATTTTACTTTTTATATTCTTATTCATATAAGATATTTTATTATTAAGAAAAATACTACCAAACAGATACCAACCGTTACTATATTGAAAACACTGTATTTGCAACAGTTACTTGAACCGTTACCAACCGTTACGAACGGTTACCACAAAGAAGGGAAGGTCAGATTTATGAAAAAAGTCATTAAACTTGTCGTTTTAGCAATCGTTGTTATTTTCGTGATTATGGTTGTGAAGGATATTTCAAAGAATCCCATTCAGAAAAAAGAAACATCATCAGAAGAAATCCCGGTCATATTAGATGCAGATGCCTATTTAAGAATTTCATCTGAACAGTTGATTGAATTACTTGGTGAACCAAAGTCAACGGAAGATTGGAACAATGAAAATTCCAAAGGCACATTTCAAATGCAGCTTTATACTTATGACTTAGATGGAATGTATACAGAATTTATTCTGTATGAAGATGCTGTTGTCAAGATCAGATGCTTTGCAACTGAACCGTGGGAAATCAAGAAAGACTTTGACAATGTGTTCAAAATGTTCAACATTACGATAAAAGATAGTGCAAGGAAGGTTGTTGACACGGGTGTTACTTATAAGTTTTCACCAGTATCAGACACCGTTGCAGAATTTGAAGTTTATAATTTTGATTCAGAAAAGCACACATTTGATTCAGTCTATATCACATACAATTTGAATTATTTTGATGACCCTAATTAACTGAACAAAAAATGAACCCCAACCGTTGCAGCGGTCAGGGTTCTAATAACTCTATACCAAGGAATAGGATGATATAGGCTATGCAGATACAATTATATCATCCATTCCATGAAATTTCAATCAGGAAGGAATGATATACATGGGAAGAAGAAACCCAAACGGTTACGGATGTGTAACCAAACTAAAAGGTCATAGGTCACGTCCTTGGGTTGCCAAGGTGACAATCTATGATGAAGAAGGACACGCCAAACAGTCACCAATAGGTTATGCCGAATCAGAAGAAAAGGCGAACATCCTATTGGCTGAATATAACAACAACCCTTGGGATATTGACCGGGAAAAGGTGACCTTGGTTGTACTCTATCAGCGTTGGTCTGAAATCAAGTTGCCAAGGTTAGGAAAATCAAATCAGCAGTCCTTGCGGGCAGCGTTCAAGCACTGTTCCAAATACTACGGTGTGAAGTACAGGTCAATGAAATCCTATCAGATGCAAGACTGCATTGACAACTGCGGGTGTGCATACTCTACACAATGGGCGATCAAGAACTTGTTCGGACACCTTGACAGGTTCGCATTTGAAATTGACCTGATAGATAAGATGTATTCACAAATAACCACCGCCCCACCAATACCTGAAACAACCCGTGAACCATTCACCCAAGAACAGATTGATGACCTATGGAAAATAAAAGATGACCCTTGGGTGAATACCGTGCTGATTTATATTTACACCGGGTTCAGACTTCAAGAATTACTTGGAATGAAAACGGAACAGGTGAACATCAAGGAATGGTACTTTGAAGGTGGTATCAAGACCGCTGCCGGAAAGTGCCGTATTGTTCCGATACATGAACGAATCAGACCATTTGTAAAAGCACTGGTTGATGAAGGAAACAAGTACCTGTTTACATATCAGGGTAAAAAGTTCAGTCAGGCAAATTACTATAAGTGTTGGGGTGAAGTCATGGAAAAGATAGTTGCAGACAAGACCCCGCATGAAGCACGGCACACCTTTGAAACACTTCTTGACAATGCCAAAGGAAACAGGAAATGTATTGATATGTTAATGGGTCATAAGTCAAAGGATGTAGGAAACCGGGTGTATAATCACAAGACTATTGAACAGTTACGGGACACCATTGCCCTATTAAAATAATATTTTTTGCACTGAACCAGTAACAAATTAGAAACAAAAAAGGCGGTAAATCCTGTATTTTCAAGGATTTACCGCCTTAGTTTCTGTATTATATCATATATACATTTTCATCTCTTACATCCCAATAAAAATAATCACCACCTTCATTTCTTGCCAATGGATATAGATGCTTATCTATAATTCCATCTTCTCTGTCATTTTTTACTATTTTTTCAAAACTACAGTTTCCATATTTTAATTCAACAATCTTTGCTACCCCAAATTCTTCTTCATCAACTGTAAAAATACATAATCTAATCTTATCACCATTATGTTGTAAATAATATTCTTTAAGCATTGTCGGAAAATTAATATTATACTTATTCTCAATTTCCAATACCTCACAACTTGAAATATGGGTGTTTTCACTTTTTTCTTTTACAAATCCGTACATCTATCTCCTTTTCTTGTTATATGTCGGTTCGTTAACACTATCATACTGTGCACAACCTCCCGAATGTGGTTTCGATGCATTATGTGCTTCATCCATTACTAATTCCATTGTAATTGTATTTTTTTCAACATTATAATCATCCAAATGATGCCACACATAACCATCTGGTGTTTCTAATAAGCCCATTGCTTGATTTGCCATTTTAAAATCATTATTTCTATTATCTGTGGCTTGGATAACTTTACGAGCTTCCTGACCATTATGATAATACATATGCCGCCTTATTAGCAATATCTTGTATGGAAGAACTACCACTCTTGACAAAGACTCTTTACTCTTATAATTATCCAAGCCGATGCTCCTACCCCGAAAAATGAATACACTTCTCAAAGCCGACTGTTACATCTGCTTAAAAGTTTACCATATATTTGACATTTGCTCTACAACTTTCCGCCAGCATTTTCCACTACCGGCATGCGATACTCCGTACCGTTTTTTTACATTCC
>ERZ839741.2544-NODE-2544-length-16436-cov-2.598437_pt1 | contig 16436 bp, 13 predicted proteins | sample MGYA00519880_ERZ839741 | MGnify/ENA primary metagenome ERZ839741 (study PRJEB31850, sample SAMEA3708851) | human gut metagenome | biome: human gut; feature: human-associated habitat; material: faeces | place: China | collected 2014 ...
TTCCTACACCAATGTCCGCGACAGCTACGCCATGTGCAATATCGCGGGCGCGGAGTACGTCGGCGGCATCGCGGGCTACGGCACCGAGATAACCGATTGCCATTCGCTCGTCGGCGTCACGGGCGCGACGGCCTGCGGCGGCGCGATCGCGGGCTACGCCGATATGAACGGCGAGGGCGTCGTGGACGGCAACAGCTTCGTGCATGAGACGCTCGGCGCGATCGACGGCATCAGCTATAACGGCCGCGCCACGCCGATAAGCTATGAGCAGCTGCTCGCCGTGCCCGGCATACCGGACGAGTTCAGGACCCTGACCCTGCGCTTCGTCGCGGACGGGGAGACGGTCAAGGAGCTGAGCTTCAGCTACGGCGATTCGATAGACGAGAGCGAGATCCCCGCCGTGCCGGAGAAGGACGGCTACAGCGGCCATTGGGCGGATTACGATTACAGCGCATTGTATTTCAGCGACGTCATCGAAGCCGAGTACAGCTATAAGCGCGCGACGCTCGCCGTCGAGAATACCCGCGCGGGCTCGCCGATGTCAATAGTGCTCGTCGAGGGCAGCTTCAACGATGGCTCGCAGGCCATGCTCAACGAGTACGTGGGCGACGATCCGCATACCGACGGCACGGTGCTCGAAAAGTGGGTGCTCCGCATCGACGATATGGACGAGGACACCGCGGCCGGCAGCTATTCGGTGCGCTTCCTGCGTCCGGAGCTGGAACGCAGGTCGCATAAGCTGGAGATCTACACCTTTGACGGCACGGATTGGACACGTGTGTCCACCCGCAGCAGCGGCAGCTATACGGTGTTCGACTGCAATTCCGATACGGTCGTGTTCGCCGCGGTCGAGACGCGCGGCACACCGGTGTGGGTGTGGGTCGGCGTCGGCGTCCTCGCCGCCGCAGCCGTCGGCGCGTTCGCAGTCCTCCACCGCAGGAAGTCGAAAGCCAAGGACGAAGAAACCGCCTGAGCGGGAAGCGAAGGAAAGAGTTAAGTAATAAGTAATATGAAAAACACAGGGCGGCACCGTCCGCCCTGTGTTTTTCATAAGTTGCATTCTCTTTTACCCATTGGCAATTAATAAAGCCCGGCGACCCCTCAGTCGGTCTTACGACTACCCAGTGCGCACATGGGGGGCGCCGGGCTTAGACAAGCAGCAGAGTCAGACTTTGCCGTAGTTTTGACACTGGCGCCCCCATTACGCATTGAACTCCGATGGTGACATCGGAGTTCAATGCGTCGACAAAGTTCGACGCTTTGAAAACTTAATCAGGAGTATTTTTGAATACTCCTGATTAAGCTCGGATTGAACGCAGAAAGGGGACTCCCGTCCCCTCTCTGCACTCTCCTCATGCAATTTTATACACTGCCGACAGCTTTGTCTACAGTCTGAGCGCCCCGGAGGGGCGCCAAGTATATCCAGCGAAAAACATATTTTTACGCAAATTGCACAAAAATTATCCCCCCGGGGGGCTTGCTAGACAATATTATTCATGATATGCTCATTCCAACATCTTTAATCCGGTATCTTATTACCGAAATATGCAATATCGCCGCATTCGCTTATGCTGCGAACTCCCCTTTCGCAGCGGCGGTGCGGCGGTATTGCATAAAATTTTATTAAAGAGAGAGGAAGAGTCAAATTGAAAAAATCCCTGAGAAGCATCCTTGCATTCCTGCTTGCCATCACGACCATATTCGCGCTGGCCGCCTGCGGGAACAGCGCCGCCCCCTCCACCGGAGACGCAAGCACCCAGCCCTCCAATAACGCCGCCCCTGCCGAAAACAGCGCAGAGGCTCCCGCCCACAAGGACGAGGTCATAATCGGCTTCAACGCTGTCCCCTCCAACTTCGACCCCCTCAACGGCTTCTCCAACGGTGTTCAGATGCTCTACGCAGCACTCGTCCAGACCAACGCCAAGATGGAGGTCGTTGCAGACCTCGCCACCGACTACAGCATCAGTGACGACGCTCTGACCTACACCTTCAATCTCCGTGACGGCGCACTCTTTGCCGACGGTACTCCCATCACCGCCGAGGACGTGGTATTCAGCTTTGAGACCTGTCAGGCAAACCCCAGCGGCACCGACCTCTCCCGCATGGAGAGCATCACCGCTGACGGCAATGTCATCACCATCCAGCTCAGCAAGCCCGACTCCACCTTCATCCTCACCGTCTGCAACGTCGGCATCGTTCCCAAGGCCGCATACGGCGACAGCTTTGCCACCAATCCCGTCTCCTCCGGCCCCTACTGCCTCGTTCAGTACGACGTTGACCAGCAGTTCATCCTTGAGGCCAACAAGAACTACTACGGCGCAGCCCCCGGCATCAGCCGCGTTGTGTTTATAAAGATGGCTGACCCCGACACCCGCCTTATGGCAGCCCAGTCCGGTCAGGTCGATATCACTCTGACCTCCGCAGTTGTCGCCGCGAATAACTCCATCCCCGGATACTATCTGCTTGAGGAAAAGACCGTTGACAACTTTGGTCTTGCACTGCCCTACATCCCCAGACAGGCCGAGAACAATGAGTACGGCTACCCGGTAGGCAACGACTTCACCGCCGATATCAACGTCCGCAAGGCTATAGCATACGGCATCGACCGTCAGAGAGTCTGCGACGAGGCTCTTAGCGGCTACGGCGTTCCCGCATACTCCGAGAATGACGGTATGCCCTGGTACAACCCCGAAAGCGAAATCGAATATGACCTCGAATACGCTCAGAAGCTCCTGACCGATGCCGGCTGGGTCGATACCGACGGTGACGGCATCCGCGAGAAGGACGGCGTGAAGGCCTCCACCACCTTCCTGTACTCCGCAGGCGACGATGTCCGTCAGACCATCGCCATGGCAGTCAGCAACCAGATACTCGAAAACCTCGGCATTGAGATGATAGTTGAGGGCGTAAGCTGGGACGAGCTCCCCGCCCGTATGTACTCCGAGCCTCTGGTTCTCGCATGGGGCTCCTCCAACCCCAAGACCAGCTACAAGCTCTATCACTCCTCCAACGCCGGTAAGGACGACTGGTATAACCCCGAAACCTTCCCCAATAAGACCGTTGACGGCTACCTTGATGCAGCCCTCTCCGCAAAGAGCCTTGAGGAGGCCATTCCCTTCTGGCAGAAGGCTCAGTGGGACGGCGAGACCGGTACCTCCATGCGCGGCGAGTGCTCCTACATCTTCGTGCTGAACAAGACCCACGTCTACTGGGCACGCGAGGGACTGGACACCGGCATACAGAAGATACACGCTCACGGCGACGCATGGCCTCTCGTCCAGAATATCGCAGAGTGGACCTGGACCAAGTAATCGGTCTGCTCAAACAAGATATAAGCGTTCCGAACACAAAGCAATAATTATATTCTTGAGTATTCGGCTCGGACAAACCGAGCCGAATACTTGCTTGTTAAAAAGTCTTTTAAGACCTTTTGACAACTTGTCAAAATACTCGGCGGATAGCGCAGTCAAAAAGTCCTAAAGGACTTTTTGACAAGCTTATATATTCTTAAATGGAGGATGGAGATTGATATGAAAGCAACGAAATCAATCGGTATATATATTCTCCGTGGAATAACACTTTTGATTGCGGTAGCGATTATTTCCTTTATGTTGGCACAGATATCTCCGGTTGACCCGGTTCGCCAGTACATACAGGCAAACCCCGGTGTCTCCGAGGAGAATATCGAGGCAATGAAAGAATACTGGGGTCTCAACGACCCGCCGGTAGAGCGCTTCGTCAAATGGTTTTCCGCGGTGCTGCACGGAGACTGGGGCTATTCCACCACCTTCCGTCAGCCGGTTTTGCAGGTTATCGGGATACGCTTCAGGACAAGCTTGGCATTGATGATAACCGCCTGGCTATTCTCGGGCATACTGGGCTTCGTCATCGGCTGCGTCATGGCGCTGTTCCGAGAGCGGGCGCTCGACCGCATAATCAAGCGTATATGTCTTATAATGTGCTCTATTCCGACCTTCTGGATAGGGCTTATGTTCCTTGCGGTGTTTTCCTCTATGCTCGGGTGGTTCCCCTTCGGTCTCGCGGTTCCGGCAGGCGTACCCGCAGAGGCCGTTACGCTGGGTCAGCGCATACACCACCTCATTCTGCCCGCGCTCACCCTGAGCTTTTTGTCCTTTGCAAACCTCGCCCTGCACACCAGAGAGAAGCTTGTTGACGTGTATAACAGCGACTACGCCCTCTTTGCCCGCGCCCGCGGCGACAACGATTGGCAGATACTCATGAAGCACGGCATCCGCAACTCTTTGCTCCCCGCCATCACCATGCAGTTTTGCTCCTTCGGTGAGCTTTTCGCAGGCTCGATGTTTGCCGAGAAGATATTCTCCTACCCCGGTCTCGGCGCTGCGACGAGCGCTGCCGGTACGGGCGGCACGGATATTCCGCTTTTCCTCGGTATTGTACTCTTTACATCCATATTTATCTTTGCCGGCAACCTGATAGCCAATATTCTCTATCAGGTCGTTGATCCTCAGACAAGGGAGGGGGTCAAGAATTGAAAAAGACTAACCGCAGACTTACAAGTATTATAATCGCCGCAGTCATCGTTCTCATTCTTGTCGCCATTTATGTTTCCGGCTCCTTTTTGCCGGACAGCGCGCTGCGCGCTGACTTCAACCAGAAATTCCTCTCTCCCTCGCTCAGGAACCCCTTCGGCACTGACTACCTCGGGCGCGATATGTTCGTGAGAACCATCAAGGGTCTTTCGCTGAGCCTCATCATCGGCGCGACCGCCTCCGTCATCTCCGCCATCATCGGTCTTATCGTCGGCGTCACGGCGGCGCTCGGCAAGGGCTGGATAGACCACGCGATAAACTGGTTTATCGACGTATTCATGAGCGTGCCGCACACGGTCTTGCTCATACTTATCTCTATTGCTTTCTCGAAGGGCGCAACGGGACTTCTTATCGGTATCGCGCTGACGCACTGGGCATCGCTTGCCCGTCTTATCAGAGCCGAGGTGCTTCAGGTGCGTGACCAGCAGTTTGTCCTCTGCTCGCGCCGCTTCGGCAAGTCGCCCTTCTGGGTTGCGACAAAGCATATTATCCCCCACGTCCTGCCGCAGTTCTTTGTCGGTCTTATCCTCGAGTTCCCCCATGCCATCATGCACGAGTCGGGTCTTACCTTCCTCGGCTTCGGTATGCCGCCCGAGCAGCCGGCAATCGGCATCATACTCCCAGAGTCCATGCGCTATATCTCCTCCGGTGCATGGTGGCTGGTGTTCTTCCCCGGTCTTGCGCTGGTGCTTATCGTTATTCTCATCGAGGCGCTGGGCACTACGGTTCGCCATCTGTTTGAGCCGCGTCAGGCTCAGCTTTAAGGAGGGCAGTCATGAACGCACTTGAAATCAAAAATCTAAGCGTGTCCTTCCTGATGTACGACAAGGGCATAAAGAAAAAGGCGCTCAAGGTCATCTCCGATTTGAGCATAAGCATAAAGCCCGGTGAAATTCACGCCGTCATCGGCTCAAGCGGCTCCGGTAAGAGTCTGCTTGCGCACGCGCTGCTCGGAATTCTGCCGAAAAACGCCGTCACCACGGGCGAGATGAACTGGTTTGGCGAAAAGCTCACTCCCGCGCTGCAAAAGAAGCTTCGCGGCGAGCAGATGGTACTCGTTCCCCAGTCCGTAAACTATCTTGACCCGCTGATGCGCGTCGGAAAGCAGATATGCAAGGATAAAGCTCTTGCGCTTGAAACGCTCAAAAGATATGAGCTTGACGAGAGCGCGGCAAAAAAGTATCCCTTTGAGCTCTCCGGCGGCATGGCGCGCCGAGTTCTGGTCTCTACCGCAGCCGCAACGCAGGCCAAGGTCATAATCGCCGACGAGCCCACCCCCGGACTCTCCCCCGCCCTCGCGGAGGGCACCATGTCCCGCTTCCGTGCGCTTGCGGACGAGGGCGCGGCGATACTCCTCATCACGCACGACCTCGACCTTGCCATGCGCTACGCCGACGAGATTTCCGTGTTCTACGCCGGAACCACGCTGGAGACGGCAAAGGCCTCGGATTTCTGCCAGGAGGAGCTTCTGCGCCATCCCTACAGCAAGGCGCTGTGGCGCGCGATGCCGCAGAATAAATTTGAGCCCATTCCCGGAACTCAGCCCTACGCCGGCAATCTCCCGAGCGGCTGCGTCTTTTCCGACCGCTGCCCGCTGCGCACGGAGGCCTGCGATAAGAGACCGGAGTTCCGCACCGTTCGTGGAGGGGAGGTATGCTGTCACCATGCGGATTGAAGTCAAGGATATTTGCTTTAGTTATAATAAGAAGACCCCGCTTTTGCACAATGTAAATCTCAGCATCGAGGCGGGGGAAAAGGTCGCTCTGGTCGGTCCCTCCGGCTGCGGCAAGAGCACGCTCTCGCAGATAATGGCGGGTAACATCAAGCCCGGCTCCGGCGAGGTGCTGCTCGACGGCAAGCCCCTGCCGCACAAGGGCTTCTGCCCCATCCAGATGATATATCAGCATCCGGAAAAGGCGATAAACCCGCGCTGGAAGATGTACAGGACGCTCAACGAGGCGTGGCAGCCCGACGAGGAATTTCTGCACGATCTCGGCATAGAAAAGGCGTGGCTCACGCGCTATCCGGCGGAGCTTTCCGGCGGCGAGATGCAGCGCTTTTGCATAGCCCGTGCCCTCAGTTTATCATCGCCGACGAGATAAGCACAATGCTCGACGTCATCACGCAGGCGCAGGTCTGGAATCTGCTGCTCAAGGTGCTCAACGAGCGCAAGATAGGGCTTATCGCCATCACGCACAGTCCCGAGCTTGCGGAAAGAGTCTGTGACCGCGTCATCGATTTCAACACGATAAATAACGTCTAAGAGCTGAATATTGTATTATTAAAGGGCGTCGAACTTTGTCGACGCCCTTTCACTGTTGGGGGAGTCCAGCTCCCTTTACACAAGCCAAGAAAGCACGCACCCCAACCACCCCGTAAGGTGCGCCCCCTGTGCCCCTTGTCCCGTTCCGCTCTTCTCAACTTCGCAATTCACGGTATTGATTATTCCCGCGAGATGCGGTATAATATTGATGACAGTCCGGAATGATACAGCATTTCAGCAAAAAAACGATCAAAACTATGTGAAAGAGGTAACGAAATGAAGAAAATTATAGCCCTTCTGCTCGCGCTCGTCATGGTGTTCGCGCTGTGCGCCTGCGGCAAGACCGACAGCGCCTCCGGCGATAAGACCGTCGTCGGTCTCGTCGTGGCCGGTGCGTTCGGCGACCGTTCGTTCTACGACTCCTCCAAGGAGGGCGTGGACAAGCTCGCCAGCGAGTTCAGCAATGTCGAGGTCAAGACCATCGAGTGCAACAACGAGAACCATGACGCCCAGATGCGCAACGCCGCCGACGTTTCCAATATCGTCGTCTGCGTCGGCTGGGAGTTCTACAACATTGAGACCATTGCTCCCGAATACCCGAATGTCCACTGGATATGGATCGACAACGCGACCTCCGCTCCCGTCGAGAACGTCCTGAACATCACCTACGCCCAGAACGAGGGCTCCTTCCTCGCAGGCTACATTGCTGCCGCAATGTCTGAGAGCGGTGTCGTCGGCGCGGTCGGCGGCGAGGACTCCGACACCATCAACGACTTCATCGTCGGCTACAAGCAGGGCGCTGAGTACTATGCGGCCGAAAAGGGCGGCAGCGTCAAGGTCGAGACCAACTACTCCAACGACTATGACGACCCCGCAAAGGGCAAGGAGTGCGCCAAGGCTCTGCATGATCTCGGCGCGGACGTCATCTTCCAGATAGCCTCCAAGGCCGGCGACGGCGTGTTCGAGGCGGCGCAGGAGGGTAATTTCTACGCCATCGGCGTTGACTCCGACCAGAAGTACATCGCAGACGACGTCATCATCTGCTCCATGAAGAAGGAAGTCGGCACCTCCATCTATGAGGCCATCAAGGCGTACCTCAACGGCGATACCTCCCTGTGGGGCACCACCTGGATCGCTGATATGTCCAACGGCTACGTCGGTATCGGCTACGGCGAGGAAGGCTCCACCCAGCAGGTTCCCGACGAAGTGAAGGCCGAGGTCGAGGCTCTGGCGGCAAAGATCGTCTCCGGCGAGATCAAGGTCGATACCACCAGAGGATAATTTCCGCAAACATAAAATGGCGTGGCGTTATGCCGCGCCATTTTTATAATATCAACGCTCCTGAGAGGAGATACATATGTCAGAAACGGTTGTAAAATTTGAGCACGTCTCGATGGAATTCCCCGGTGTGCTTGCAAACGATGACGTGTCGCTTGAAATAAAAAAGGGCGAGGTATTTGCGCTTGTCGGCGAAAACGGCGCGGGCAAATCCACGCTCATGAACATCCTCTACGGCATCAATACGCCCACCAACGGCGAGGTCTACGTCAAAGGCCGGCGCATCGAGCACTTCAGCCCGAAGGCGGCCATCGAGCGCGGCGTCGGCATGGTGCACCAGCACTTCATGCTCGTCCCGTCGTTCACCGTCGCGCAGAACATCGTCCTCAGCCGCGAGCCGCGCAGATTCGGTGTGTTCTTCGATAACGCCGGGGCAGAGCGTGAAACGCGCGGCCTCGTGGAGGAATACGGCCTCGAGGTCGACCCTTCGGCGGTTGTGCGGGATATCAGTGTCGGGCTTCAGCAGCGAGTAGAGATACTGAAAACGCTCTACCGCGGCGCGGATATTCTCATCCTTGACGAGCCGACAGCGGTGCTCACCCCACAGGAGACGGACGAGCTGTTCGACGTCATCCGCCGCATCGTCCGCGAAAAGCAGATGACCGTCATCATCATCACTCACAAGCTCTATGAGGTCATGGCCATCTCCGACCGCGTCGGCGTGATGCGTCAGGGGCGCCTGGCCGGAATTGAAAATACCCGCGACGTGAACGAAAAGATCCTCGCCTCCATGATGGTCGGCCGCCCCGTACTCTTTGACCACCTTGAAAAGACCGGCGAGACGGGCGACGTTGTCATCGGCGTGGAGGATCTCCGTGTCGGCGATAACCGCGGGCTGGAGGCAGTGCGCGGTGTGTCGCTGTCGGTGCGCGCGGGCGAGGTGCTGGGCATCGCCGCCATCGAGGGCAACGGCCAGAGCGAGCTGCTGGAGGCAATATGCGGCCTGCGCCGCGCCGAGAGCGGCCATGTCCGCATCGGCGGCGAGGACGTTACCAACCGCAGCCCCGGCGAGATACGCGCCCGCGGCCTTGCGAACATTCCGGAGGACAGGCTCGCCACCGGCATCGATAAATTTGCCAGCGTCACCGATAACCTCCTCGTCGGGCGGCAGCGCGACAAGGAGTTCAACGCCCTCGGCTTCCACCAGAAGCGCTCGTCGATAGAGCGCTACGCGTCGGAGCTGTACGAGCGCTTCGACATCCGCGGCGCGGGCGTCGATACCGAGGTCGGTTCGATGTCCGGCGGCAACATGCAGAAGGTCGTCGTCGCGCGCGAATTCTCGTATGACACCCCCGCGCTCGTGATATCCCAGCCGACCCGCGGCGTGGACATCGGCGCGATGGAGTTTATCCACACGCGCATCATCGAAAAGCGCAATTCCGGCTGCGCGGTGCTGCTCTCGTCGGCGGACCTCGACGAGGTGTTCCGCCTGAGCGACCGGATCATCACGCTCTATGAGGGGCGCGTGACCGGCGAGTTCCGCGCCGATTCGATAACCAAAGAGGAGATCGGCTACTACATGACCGGACATCGCGGAGAGGAGGCGGCGGAATGAAAAAGCGCGTGAATTTCAGCTACCTCGCGGCGCTGCTGATAAGCCTTGCCGCCGCGCTCATCATCGGCGCGCTGATCCTGCTGCTGTCGGGCTATGACCCGCTGAAGGCCTATGCCGCCATGCTGTCCGGCGCGTTCTCGAACGGGCGGCATATCGGCGACACATTGGAGTACGCGATGGTGCTGTGCCTCTGCGGCCTCGCCTGCGATATCGGCTCCCGCGTCGGCATCTTCAACGTCGGCGGCGAGGGGCAGCTGCTGTTCGGCGCGATATTCTCCGCGCAGATCGGCGTCTGGATGACCGGCCTTCCGCCCGCCGTCGTCATCCCCGTGGCCGCGCTCGGCGCGGCGCTCGTCGGCGGCTTCTATGCGTGGATACCGGGCGTGCTGAAGGTGAAGCTCAAGGTCAACGAGGTCATCACCACCATTATGCTCAATACCATTGCCGCTTCGATATGCCAGTTCCTGGCGAAGGGGCCGTGGAAAAACCCGAACAACAACATCGTCGCAGGTACCGCAAACCTGCCGAACCGGTTCTGGCTCGGCAAGCTGGTGCAGGGCTCGAACCTGTCCACGGCGATATTCGCCGCCGTTATAATGACGGTGCTGACCTGGTACATTATGCAGAAGACCTCGGTCGGCTACGAGATGAAGCTGACCGGCCACAATCCGCGCTTCGCGCTGTTCGCGGGGCTGAAAACGGACAAGATAGTCATCGTCACCATGGTCGTCTCCGGCATGATGTGCGGCCTTGTCGGCATGTTCCGCGTCTACGGCGCGACGCATATCTACACCGCCAGCATCAGCAACGACTATTATTTCGAGGGGCTGATGGTGGCCATGATCGCGCAGTATCAGGCGCTGCCGACGGTCGTCATAAGCTTCCTGTTCGCGGTGCTGAAGATCGGCGCGCAGGGCATGGAGACCGCCGCCGGAGTGCCGAACCAGATATATCTGATAATCCAGACCGTCGTCATCTTCTGCATGGCGGCGGAGAAGGGGATACGGGCGTCCCTCGCCGCGCGCGGGGAGCGCCGCCGCGCCAGAGCCGCCGCGAAGGAGAGACTGAAGGAGGCGAACGAAGATGAATGAGAACATATGGGCGAGCATTTTCTCCGCCGGTACCTTCAATCAGATGCTCCGCAGCGCAACGCCCGTCGCGCTCGCCGCGCTGGGCGGGCTGATGACCGAGCATGCCGGAATAATGAACATCGGCATGGACGGCATGATCCTGATGGGTGCGTTCGTCGGCGCGGTCGGCAGCTATTTTCTGGCCTCCGCCGCGATGGGCGTGCTGTGCGCGATCGCCTTCGGCATCGTGATCGGGCTGTTCTTCGCGCTGTTCGTCGTGAAGCTCAGGAGCGACGAGTTCATAATCGGCTGCGCGCTGAATACATTCGCCGCGGGCGCGACGGCATACCTCTCGCGCGCGATATTCGGCCTGTCCGGCACCTCGGGCTATACCGTGCCGCACCTGCCGACCGTACGCATCCCGCTTATCGAGGACATCCCGTTCCTCGGCGAGATACTCAGCGGCAACTCGGTGTTTATTTATATCACGTGGCTGCTGGTCATTGTGATGTGGCTGTTCATCTATAAGACGCCGTACGGCTTCTGGATACGCGCCGCGGGCGAGCAGCCGGAGACGCTGCGCACCGCGGGCATCAGTCCGGAGCGGATGAAGTGGATCGCGAGCATATTGTGCGGCGTGTTCTGCGGCATGGCGGGCGCGCATCTGTCGCTGGGCTACCTCAACGGCAGCTTCGTCGAGGGCATGTCCGCCTCGCGCGGGTATATCGCCTTTGCCTGCGTCATCTTTGCCGCCGCGAATCCGAGCAAGGCGTACCTTGCGGCGCTGATGTTCGGCTTCTTTGACGCGCTGGGTCTGCGCCTGCAGAACTATATCAGCTCCGACCTGACCGCGACCATCCCGTATATCATCACCGTCGTGATGATGGTCTACGTCGTCGTCCGCGGGCAGAAGCGCCATGCCCACCGGATGAGGGCAGGAAATAGAATATAAATGAGAGTGAAAATACGTCGGCACGTGTAGTGCCGGCGTATTTTTGGTGTGGGGGAAGCAGATGCAGGGGTTAAAATCTTTGCTGCGAAGCGGCGCCCCTTTTAGGGTAGCGAAGCGGCGGCGCGGTAGTGAGACAGTGTCGCGTAAGCGACTGAGGGGTCGCCAGAGTATAGAGACGAGCAGAGTGCAAAAGACAGCACGTACCCAAACCAAAATCGTAGGGGACGGCCGCTGTGCCGTCCCGCAAATCCTCCCGCGCGTTTTCCGCGACTTTATGGGCAAGATAAAACTGCCGTTGTTGTGATTATAGTCAAAAACGATTTGTTCAATTTGGCTAATTCTCCGAACTTTTTCCACAGCACCCCGCAGATGTTGACATTTAGATTCCGAATTGTTATATTTATATTCAGAGAGACTGAAAACGTTTCCGGTAACGATTCCGGAAACGCTTTACGCCGAATTTCGGTATGTTTAGGAGAACTGTGGCGAAGTGACGATCAAGGATATTGCGAAGGCCTGCGGCGTGAGCGTGAGCACCGTGTCGCGCGTCCTCAATAACCACCCCGACGTGAGCGACGCCGTGCGCCGCACTGTGCTGGCCGCGGTCGAGGACATGGGCTATATACCGAACAACAGCGCGCGCGACCTTGTGCGCAGCCAGTCGGACAATATCGGCGTCGTCGTCCGCGGCACGGGGAACCTCTTCTTCTCCGAAATACTCAAGACCGTGTCCCACGAGATCGAGCGCAACGGCTACACCATGGTCCTGCACCAGATAAATTCCGATGCGGACGAGGTCAAGGCCGGCGCGATACTCGAGCGAGAGAAGAAGCTTAAAGGGCTCATCTTCCTCGGCGGCCGCTTCGACTACACTCCGGCGGGGATGGCGCTCCTCGGCGTGCCATACGTCTGCTGCTCGTACACCAATTGCTTCGGCTCCCTGCGCGAGCGGGACTATTCCTCGGTCTCCATCGACGACCACCAGACCGCCTACCGTGCGGTCGAGCGGCTGATAAGCCTCGGCCACCGGCGCATCGCCGCCTTAGTCCCCAGTTGCAGCGACCGCTCGATAAGCGAGCTTCGCTATAACGGCTACCGCGCCGCACTCCGCGACCACGGCATCGAGTTTGACCCGAGACTGCTGATGGAGACGGGCGGCTGCTTCGAGATGCCGGAGACCTATGAGGGCATGTGCCGCCTGATAGATCGGGGCGTCGACTTCACCGCCGTGTTCACCCTGTCGGACACCACGGGCATCGCCGCGATGAAGGCGCTGCAGGACAGGGGACGGCGCGTTCCGGAGGACGTGTCGGTCATCGCGATCGACGGCCTGCGCGTCTCGGAGTACATCACGCCGACGCTGACCACCATGGTGCAGCCGGGCGAAGAGATGGCGCGCGAGAGCGTACGCATCCTGCTCTCCATCCTTGAGGACGGCGCTGCGGCGCGGCATGTGCGGCTTGAGGCCACACTGCGCGAGGGCGCGTCCGCGAGACAGATCTGATTTTCCTGCCGCAAGGCATGAAGATACCACCCCCGATATGAGGGAATATTAATGTAAGGAGATTGCTAACAAATGAAAAAGATCATTGCACTGCTTCTGGCTCTGGTAATGGTGTTTGCGCTGTGCGCCTGCGGCTCTCAGCCTGCGAACAACCCCCCCGCCGAAGAGACCAAAGCTCCCGCAGAAGAGACCCCCGCTGCAAGCAGCGCGGAGGGCTCCGTTTACTACCTCAACTTCAAGCCCGAGGCAGATGAGGCATGGCAGAAGGTTGCCGCCGCCTACACCGAGCAGACCGGCGTTCCCGTGAAGGTAGTCACCGCCGCCTCCGGCACCTATCAGGAGACCCTCACCGCCGAGATGGACAAGAGCGAGGCTCCCACCATGTTCCAGGTTGGCAACCAGGGCGCCGTTGATACTTGGGGCGAGTACTGCTACGACCTCACCAACACCGACGTTTGGAATGAGATGACCACTCACGCCTTCGACCTCACCAATGAGGACGGCTTCACCTACTCCATCGGCTACTGCTACGAGTGCTTCGGCATCATCGTCAACAAGGCTCTTCTGGAGAAGGCCGGTCACAGCATCGACGAGATAAACAATTTTGACTCTCTCAAGGCAGTTGCAGACGATATCCACGCCCGCGCAGCAGAGCTCGGCTTTGACGCATTCTCCTCCGCAGGTCTGGACGGCTCCTCCAGCTGGCGTTTCTCCGGCCACCTTGCCAATATGCCTCTCTTCTACGAGTTCCGCGATGACGACGTGCATTCTCAGCCCGCCACCATCACCGGCGCTTACCTTGACAACTTCAAGGCTATCTGGGATCTCTACATCACTGATTCCGCTACCACCGGCGCTGACCTCCTCGCCGCCACCGGCGACGCTTCCGAGGCAGAGTTCGGCAACGGCGAGGCCGTATTCTATCAGAACGGCTCCTGGGAGTACTCCGCACTCACCGAGAAGTACGGCATGAAGGCCGAGGACCTGCAGATGATACCCATCTACTGCGGCGTCAAGGGCGAGGAAGCGGCCGGTCTCTGCTCCGGCACCGAGAACTGCTGGGCAGTCAACGCCGAGGCCTCCGAGGCTGACATTCAGGCCACCCTCGACTTCATGAAGTGGGTCGTCACCTCCGAGGAAGGCACCACCATGCTCGCAGAGCAGTTCGGTCCCTGCCCCTTCAATGCAGCCAAGACTCCTGCAAACGTGTTCTTTGCCGATGCTAACGCACTCACCACAGAGGGCAAGTACGTTGTCACCTGGGCATTCAACTACACTCCCGCAGTCGATGACTGGCGCGCAGCCGTTGTTGACGCTCTCGGTCAGTACACCGCCGGCACCGGCGACTGGGACGCTGTCGTCGCAGCCTTCGTTGACGGCTGGGCAGCTCAGTACGCAGCAGAGCACGCCTGATTATTTCGGGAAGCTCTTAGCATAATTAGACACAATTAAGCACAAGGGCGAGCTTTACCGCTCGCCCTTGCGTGATAAAAGCCGGTGTAAAAGAAGGCTCTGCGGGTGCTTCCGACGGCGCGGGAGTAGCCGCAGGTCCCTCTTGCATAATAAAACTGGGAGGAGATGGCTTATGCAAAACAAAAGAAATACAGGCGGCAGCAAGGCACTTCGGGTCTTGGCTGTCATAATCGGCGCGCTGATGATACTTGTCGGTATGCTCAGCGCCTCCGGCGACATGGATAAGATACTTGAGGGTATCGGCGTCGGCGGGGGACTGCTCAGCTTTGCAAAAACGATGGAGAAGCTGCCGGTGTGGAATAATACTACGCTTGCGCTTGTGGGTCTGCTGCTCATCGGCGGCGTGCTCAACGGCATCGACGTGAAAAAGCGCGACAACGCGGCGCTGAACTCAAAGCTTATCCGCCGCCCCGTGCAGCGGCTCTACCTTGTGTTTCTGGCTCCGACCTTTGCCGCCTTCTGCCTCGGCTTCCTCTACCCCTTCGTCAAGGGCATATTCCTGTCCTTCTGCCGCTTCAAGACGACGAGCAAGTGGACATGGGTGGGCTTTGATAACTATGTCAGCGCATTCAATGACCCGAGCTTCCTGCACGCCTTCTGGTACACGGCGATTTTTGCCGTTACCTCGCTCATTTTGATTAACGTCCTGTCCTTCGCCGTGGCATACGCTCTGACGCGCGGCATACGCGGGACAAATATATTCCGCACCGTGTTCTTTATGCCGAACCTCATCGGCGGCATTGTGCTGGGCTATATCTGGGCGATGATATTCGACGGCGTGCTCTCGCGCTACGGTACGTCCATACTGCTCAAGAGTCAGTACGGCTACTGGGGCTTGCAGATACTCATGGCGTGGCAGCAGATTGGCTACATGATGATAATTTACATCGCGGGTCTACAGGCCGTGCCGGAGGATATACTTGAGGCTGCGAGGATAGACGGCGCAAACGCATGGCAGCGCTTCTGGCGCGTTACGTTCCCGCTGATCCTGCCGGCGTTCAATAACGCGTTCGTAAACAGTCTGATCGGCGGCCTGAAAGTGTTCGATATCATTGTCGCCACCACAAACGGCGGCCCGGGCGTTACCACGCAGGTCATGAACACCATGATCTATCGCTCGTTCTCGTTCAATATGCAGGGCGAGGCAAATGCAGGCTATGTCCTGCTGGCGGTCATTGTCGCACTGTTTGCCGTTTCGTCGTACAGCATCATTCGCAAGCGGGAGGTAGACCTGTGAAAAAGAAATGGAAATCCATCGCAGCGGAGCTGGTGGCGCTGCTGGTAAGCGCAATCTTTGTCGTCCCGATCTGGATGATTTTTGTAAACTCCCTCAAGGACTCCAAGCATGCAAACCAGCTCAGCCTGTCCATGGCAGGCGTCAACCTGAAACAGGCGGCGCAGAACTATGCGGAGGTGTTCCGCGTATCCGGCCTGACCACGGCGTATCTCAACAGCACGATCATCACTGTTTTGTCCGTCGCGCTGATCGTGCTTACGGCAAGCATGGCCGCGTTCATCATCCAGCGCCGCAAGCAGAAATGGGTCGGCCGCGTCAACAGCCTGATTATCCTTGGCATGACCATGCCCGGCTTTACCGTTCCTACGTACTTTTTGCTGAAATCACTCGGACTGCTGCACACCTACCTTGGAATCTGCCTTGTCTATACGGCAAGCTTCTTCCCGCTCGCTGTGTTTATCTTCACGGGCTAT
>ERZ839741.2546-NODE-2546-length-16424-cov-3.106360_pt1 | contig 16424 bp, 9 predicted proteins | sample MGYA00519880_ERZ839741 | MGnify/ENA primary metagenome ERZ839741 (study PRJEB31850, sample SAMEA3708851) | human gut metagenome | biome: human gut; feature: human-associated habitat; material: faeces | place: China | collected 2014 ...
GTTCCGCTCGATATCGATGTCATAGATCTGCACGTTCTGCGATTTCAGCTGATTGATGATGGTACTGATGTCCCCGAGCGAATAGAACTCCATGTACAGATTGATGTCACGCGCGTTCTCCTGTATGTACGCATCCACAATTGGGAACAGGCGGATGCTGAGAAATATCATCGCGAATGCGATGAACACGCACTCGTAAAATCCTGCGCCGACCGCAAGGCCGGTGCAGGCCGACGCCCACAGACCAGCGGCAGTGGTCAGGCCCTTGACCTGCTGGCGGCCGGTAACGAGAATGGTTCCTGCGCCCAGAAAGCCGATGCCGTTGATGACCTGTGCGCCGAAACGCGAAACGTCGGTTTTTATGCCGATCTCTGCGCAAATATCCGACCACGGCCCTGTCACCATGGTAAATTCGTACAGGCTGAGCAGCACGGTCAGCGCTGCGCCAAGACAGACGAGCATATAGGTGCGGAAACCGGCCGGACGGCGCTTGCGTCCGCGCTCCAGACCGATGCAGCCGCCGAGCAGCATCGCAAGGGCGAGCCGCACTACGACCGAGGCGAAATGAAGTTCGCGCAGGTATTGTATCATTCCACTCATTTGATGTAGGTTCTCCTCACTCGATAAAAAGTGCACACGCTGCCAATATGTATGCAGCGTGTGCAGCTTTCTACAATAGATTTCAGTATTTACTTTGCGAATCGACAGTCTGCCCAGCAGGCGTTATGGTCGGACAGCTCGGGACCGGTGAACTTCGCCAGCGCGCTGCCCGGCTCGGCCCAGGTGCAGTCCTTCGTTTCGGTCGAAATCGTGCCGTGATCGACGCATTCCATGCCGCGCGCCATCAGCCAGTCCAGCTTGAGCAGCATGCTCTTGCCGCCCGGCATCGGCTTGCGGCGCGTGCCCTCGATGCTGCTGAACTCGCGGTAGGAGAAGCCGTTTTCCTCGGCCTGCGGCAGGACGCGCTCGTATTTCTCGACCGCCGCCATGTGCTTCGCGAGGCGCTCCGGGTCGTTGAACAGCGCGGTGAAGCCCGGAATATCGTTGCCGTCGAAGGTGTTGGTGTTCAGGTCGCCGCCGATCATGACCGGCGTGTCCGGCGCGAACGAACGGCGGATCTCATCATATACGACTGCCATCTGCGCCGCGCGGCCCTCGCTGTCCGCACGGTTCTCCAGATGAACGCTGACCGCGCCGACCTCGCGTCCGCCGATGTCGAGCGAGCAGACGATGGCGACACGTGCGCCGATGCGCTTCTGGCGGTCGTAGTACCAGTTGTACTGCTCGGGCATATGGACGACCTTCGCCCAGCGGATGGGCCAGCGGGAGAACAGGGCGTTGCCGTGGAAACCCTTGTTGTCGTCCGGGTTGACCAGCTCGATGAACTCCAGACCGTAGGCGTAATTCATGCCGATGGATTTCGCGATTTCGTAGGCAACGTTGCAGTTGCCCGAGCGGACCGCGCCGTCATCCAGCTCGTTGGCGTAGATGATGTCCATGTTTTTGAGGTCGGGGCACATATTGAGAAAGTCGATGGTTTCGTGAAGCGTCTGGCCGCGCTCGATGTTGAATACAACGTGGCGCAGCGTTTCGGGCACCTCGGCGGGCGCCTCCACGAGGTTGTGTACCTCGCACTGCTGATACTGCGGAATTTTATCCATTACCTTGAACTGACCGAGCGTCGGTACCAGATTGCCGAGGGCGATACGGTTTTCATAGGACATAGTTTCCATTTGTTTGTTACACGCCTTTCAAGTTTGTTATGCGCCGGGATAGGGCCATGCGAAATAAGGGGCAGCCGGCAGAATACATGACTCCGCCGGCTGTTGCCATATAAGGGAAGAAAAAGATGATTAGTGAGTGTCAGAGTCTGTCGGAGTTATGCGTTTGCAGCGGCCTTTTCTGCCTCAGCAGCTTCGCGCTGCTTCATCTCGGTGATAATGCGCGGATAGATCTTATCGAGCTTGTAGAACAGAAGCAGTACGCCGATGCCGCCCCAGGCGATGATGTTGCCGATGATGTAGATGGCGATGAGCATCTGAGACTGTGCGGCATTGATGGTTACGGTGCCGGCGAAGCCTACGAGGCTCATCAGGGCGCCGAAGATCGCGCTCGTCATGCCGGAGCCGAACTTCTGGCCGGCGGTGGTTGCGGAAACCATCAGGCCCTGTACGCGGATGCCGCTCTTCCATGCGCCGTATTCGATAACGTCAGCCAGCATGGAGTATTTTACGCCGCGGAAGCAGCCCTTGCCGATGCCGCGCATGACGCAGGCGAACAGCGCAAGATTGAGGGCGCTCGGGTTGATGAACAGGGAAACCGTGCCGATAACGGCGACGATCGCACCGATCAGCGCTACGTTGCGCTTGCCGAACTTTGCGATGAACGGAGAGAGGACAAGAACGGTAACGATCTGCGGAATGGACTCGAACGAAGCCAGTGCGCCGAGCAGGTCGCGGTTGCCGAGGATGTACTGCGCATAATAAGCGTTGCAGGTGCCGGTGACGGCTTCATAGAAGGAGAGGAACACGGCGAGCATGAAGAACATGATGAAATACTTGTTCGTCACGCACAGCTTGATGCCCATCCAGAGCGGAACGTTCTTGCCGTCCTTGGTCTTGGTCTCTTCCTTGACGCGCTCGTGGCAGTTCTTGAAGCAGATGAACAGCATGATGATCGAGACGATGGCGTAGAGAATGGAAACCTCGATCCATGCCTGCTGGGTGTCGCCCAGACGGGTGACGAGCGGGAAGGTAATGGCGGTGATGACCATGTTGCCGAGGGCGGACATACCGGTACGGAACAGGTTGACAACGGCGCGCTGGTCGGTGTCGCGGGTCATCAGGGTAGCCAGCGTTGCATACGGAAGGTTGAGTGCGGTGTAGACAACGGTGGTGCAGAAGTTATAAGTAATGAAAACGTAAATGCCCTTTACGATCGGCGTAGCAGGCGGAACGGTGAACAGCAGGATTGCTGCGATGCCGTACGGAATCATCATCCAGAGGATCCATGCACGGGACTTGCCGTGCTTGGAATGCGTGCGGTCAACCAGGTGACCGATCAGTACGTCGGAAATACCATCGAAGAAACGCGAGAACAGCATGATGGTACCGATCATTGCTGCGGAGATGCCGACTACGTTGGTGTAGAAGTAAATCAGCAGCGAGGTTGTCAGGGCGTAGACAACGTTGCAGGCAACGTCGCCGAGGCCGTAGGAAAACTTTTCTTTGAGATGGATCTTCTCAAATTCCTTATCACCCGCGAAGGTTGGGTTGCTGGATTTGCCCATGGTTTTTGCTCAGTCCTTTTTTATTTTTCTTTTCTGCCAGTTGGAGCTGCACGGCCCGTTATCGAGCACTGAACGTGCTTTTTCGGGGAACCGCAGTTTGAGAAGTTGTCCGGACGTAATCTCTTGCTTCAGCTTTTACCCTTTCAATGGAACTCCAATCCATTGACTGTAATAAGTATAGCACCGCGCGGAATAAAATTCAATAATTCATGTTGCAAAAAGAATAATATTCATTTTTGTGCATCCTTCACAAACCGGAAGAATTGTGTTACAATGAAAACATAATATGACACAGATAAAAGGTGAGCGTATGGATAAAAACGTTTATGCTGCAATTCAGTCGCAATATGCGACTTTTCCCAAGGTTGGGAAGCGGATTGCCGACCATATCATAGCCGATCCGGTACATATTACCTCGATCAGCATTCAGCAGATGGCCGCCGAGCTGGGCATCGCAGAATCGAGTATTATTCGATTTTGCAAGATCCTCGGCTGCGCCGGGTTCAGCGAGATGAAGCTGCTGCTCGCGAAGTATTCGCCCAAATCAGTTCGAACAATATTCGAAGATTTGTCTGAAACCGACAGTATTCAGACCATTTCCGAGAGCGTGTTTGGCCGCAACATCGACACGCTCGAGCGTGCGCTCCAGCTGCTTGACTTCCAGAAGATCGAGCAGGCGGTCGATGTGCTCAGTCGCGCTGAAAACATCCTCATTCTCGGTGTCGGCGCATCCGGCACCATCGCAGAGGACTTCTACATCCGTCTGATGCGCATCGGTTTCCGTGCGGTGTCGCTGACCGACTCGCATCTGATGCAGATTCAAGCGAGCCTGTGTATGCCGAATACCGTCGTGATCGCTATCTCGCACACCGGCAAGACACGTGAGATCGTTTCCGCCGTCCGTACGGCGAAAGAGCACGGCGCGCAGACCATCGGCATCACCGGTTACCCGGATACGCCACTTAAGCAGGTGTGTGATATCTGCCTGGAACTGTATTCTCCGGAACAGCTTTTCGTTTCGCCGCGTGTTGCACAGTTCTCGCTGATCGATTCGCTGTATGTCAGCCTTGCCATCCGCCAGAAAGACCGCGTTGTCCGCAATATCGAGCAGGTAAACGAGGCGCTCCGGCCGCTCCGCATGGAGTAAAAGACGAGAAAACACGGCTTTCTACAAACAAAAATGCAAATGTAACGCCGACGAATGAACACGGAACCTCTGAGATCCGTTGCAGCGATAGATAGCGCCGATGGCGCTGACCGTAGATGCCGATTGGTTCCAGCTCCGGTTCTTCATCACCGGCAACCAGATAATAATCTCCGACCAGTTCGTAAGTCCTGTGTGTTCGTCCGTTATGAATTTTTCCATTGTAACAACCTCCGCTTTGTTTTGTGATTCTATGATAGCGGAGATTGCTCAAATAGACGATGTACGAAAATCCCCTGCCGAGAAATATTCTCGGCAGGGGATTCGTGTCTTTACGGCCCTTGTGTGCTAATTTTGAATTGCTTCGTTATCAGCGCTGTCTGCATTGGACTTCACCCCCAATGCAGCTGTCCCATTTTCTTCTTTTCGATTTTCTTGAACTGCGTGATGGGACATTCCCTGTACTATTCGTCTGTCCCCTTCCCTCTCATACTTTGGGATGATTTACAGGTTCCACAAGAACGGTATACTAAGAATGGTGTTGCGGGACAGCAGGTCTCCGCCGGATTATATGTGGCGAATAGACATCAATATTATGCGAATTGCAAATTTTCCTCTTGAAACCTCGGTTTCGTTCATCTATAATTACAGTAAGATTTTTGGTCGATGCGGTGAGCAAAGTATCCGTCCCTCATCGGCAGCAGAAAGGATGGCGAAGTGCTTGCAAAAAACAAATTTTCTCACCATTACCTGCGATCGAAAGAAGCTTTCGATCGATATCCGCACCATTCTGTATATTCAAATGCACGAAAACATGGCGGAGATACACACCTCCAGCGGTAAGGTCTACAAGAGTTTGATCTCGCTGGAGCGACTGGAAAGCATACTGGGCGACTCGTTCCTCAAGGTGCACCGCAGCCGGCTGGTATCGGTGATGGCGATACACGACATTACGGACAAAGTAAACCTCAACAACGGCGAACAGCTCGGCTATGTTGCCCGCCGCAAAAAGGAGCTGACCGCAGCACTGGCTGAAAAGCGCTCTCGGCTGATTGACACACTGGACAGCGAAACGCTGTCTGTGCCCGATGACGAGCTGCACACACAGTACCGCTGCTTCGATGCGCTGCCGATTGCGTTCACCGATATCGAAATGGTGCTCGATGATGACAAAAACGCTGTTGACTGGATTTTTCGATATGCCAATCCCGCGCTTGCGCGGCTGGAAAAGACGCCGCTGCATGAGCTAATCGGGCGCTCGTTCAAGAGCGTGTTCCCCAACATGGACAGCAAGTGGCTGAAAAGCTACGAGCGTGCTGCGCTCTACGGTGAAACACTGGAACTGATCGCCCATAGCCCGGAAATCGACACGTATTTGAAAATTATCTGCTTTCCGACCCAGCCGGGACATTGCGGCTGCCTGTTGTTCGACATTGCAGAGATGAAATTCGCGGAGGACAGCGGTGACGCGCACAACGCCAAGCTGCGGTATTTCGCGAAAATACTGGAACAACTTGTCTGATTGCTGCGAAAGCAGCCGGAAATAGACTCCAAGGAGGAGAAAAATATGAGAAAGCGAAGATCGGCATATGAAATTCCATATGTCCCGACAGGTACTCGCTTGGGCAAAAAGGCTCTTGCGCTCTTTTTGAGTTTGGCGATGTGCCTGAGTATGCTGCCGACGGTGGCGCTGGCGGACAACAAAGACGCTGCCACAACGGATGAATACGGATTTGATCTGTCTACACCGAGCAGCTTTGATGCAACCGACGGCAAGCAGCCCTTTGGCAACAGCGGAGACATCAAGGGCAATCTGAACCCCACCAAGGAAATCAGTATCCTGGAGTCGAGCGGCAATTACTACAGCAGCCGCGTGTACGATTTTGACGAATCGAGCATTCTGAAAGGCTCGAGCGGCGGCGTGTTCAGTTCGAGCGACCATTATGCCGGTCTGGACGGCACGAAGTTTTCCACCTCGTCTGCGATGAGCAATACGATCAATAAAGGCGAGAGCTCGCCCTATCGCTATGTCAGTGCGGTGGCTTATGACCCAACCGGCAGCGGTCGAGACGATATCGTTGCGTATTGGGGTTCGTCGCGCGAATCCGGAACTTCTGATTATCAGATGAAGCTGTATCAGTTCTCGAAGAATAACGGCGCATTTAATTCCGGCAATGTGGTATATAGCAAGAGTGATCTGCAAGCAACGGATTACAGCTGGATGAGTAAACTCAACGGCTACAACGCCGAGGGTTATACCGCTATCACCGCAGGTGACTTTGACGGCACCGGTAAGGAAACGCTGATATTTTATGATCCGGCGAAGGGCAATTTGAAGCTGAAAAACGGTGGCGGTGGCGGCCACAATCATGAAGCTACAATGCAAACCACCGATGTCTTAGATATCGGCAATGACGAAACGCTGAAGAAGTATTTCGGCAAAACGCTGAATGACATTCAGCTTCTGGACAAAGACAGTCAGCAGCGTATCGCAGAAAACACCGCCATGGTACATCTGGAAGCGGCGGATCTGGACGGTAAGGCGGACAACAAGGACGAGCTGATCGTCACCGTTTCGCTGGGCAATCTGTATGGTGAGAACGGTGTCGGCGAGCGCGGCTCGGTTGTCATGGTGCTGTCCAAGAATGGCAACGGTAACTGGGAGACCGTCTGGCACTATCAGTTCAGCCATGTGTACGCCGCCAATCAGCCGGACAACAAGCACGATACCGGCTGGCATCTGCGCGCCGCGGCAAGCCGCGCGGAGGATATCGACCATGACGGCGCGATGGAGATCGTCACCGCCGGTGTCGGTGCAGACGACAACGGCAATGACGATAACTTCCATGACGAAGGCTATTTCGCAGTCATCACCCGATACACCGGCAACGGCTATAAGGTGGACACGTCGGAGCATGACAGCGTCTCCTGCCAGACCGGCTTCTATGTGAAGCAGGATGGTGACAACAATACGAACTGAGTCGGTGAGCAGGATTCGTACTTGCAGTATATGAACCCGTGCTCGCTGGGCATCGTGCGGTTGGACGGACGCGGCACTGTGCCGTATATCGTTATCCGCGGTCAGATTTTCAAATACAATTTCAAAAGCGGAACGCTGGACGGCGCAAAAACAAACGAAGTCGGTCTGGATAATGTCCTGAAGGACCGCACGATCATCAATCAGCCGATCGTCGGCAACTTTGACGGCAACGCGGCGGGTCGTGAGCAGATCCTGTTTACGGTATCGTCCGGAAACGGAAAAGCGGTCAACATCGGCGGCTATTACTACAAGCCGTCTGACTATGACGCCAGCAAAGCAACCGGTCCGTATCAACATACAGGCAAGGGCAAGAACGCCATGGATGACGCCAGCGGCGATCCCGGTGAAGGTCTGCGCAGCTGCCGCTGGGGTATGAACGCCTGGGGCATCGCCGAAATCGCGCTGGCGGCGCCGGACATCGACAATGACGGCCTCATTGCGGACTATCAGGGCAAGGAATACGCCTATAATGACCCGCAGGTGCTGGCCGTTATGGAAGCGCCCCCGTATTTCGAGGACATTGAGTACAACAACGCCGGCGAGACCGCAATCTCCTTCTCTAAGGGCAGCGGCTCCTCCTCCGGCACCAGCACCGCGAACCGAATCGGCGCCTATGTTTCCTTTGAGCAGGATTTCTCTTTTGGCGGCGTAGTCGATCTGGGCGGATTTGAGTTTGAAACCGCGTTTGAAGCCGAGTGGAACAACTCCATTGAAATTGAGAAGAGCTTTACCATGACAAACAGCTTTTCCACCGAGCAGGCGGAAAGCGCCGTGGTGCTGATCTGCATTCCGGTCACGGTCTACCACTATAACACCACGTCGGCGGACGGCTCCAAGAGCACGATGGACATCACGGTAGCGGACGCGCCGATCTACAAAACCATTCCGCTCTCGGAGTATAACGCGGCGGCCGGACAGCGCGGGGATTCCCAGATCGGCAGCGACATTATCGCCTCCACGGCGGGTCAGCCCTCCACCTACCGCAGCACGACGACCGGACTCAAGAACGCCGTTACCACCAACAAGGGCACCAACGGCGGCTGGTTTGCAACCGAGTCCGGCGAAAGCTCCAAGTCCCAGTCCGTAGCGTTCGACACCACGAAGACCAACACGAAGGAGCTTACCTTTAATGTTGATGCCAAAGCCGGCGCCGGTGTGGGCGGATTTAAGTTCGGTCTGAGCGGCGGCACATCCACCGGCAGCAGCACGAGCAGTATCTCCACCGAGGGAATCGAGCGCAGCGGCACCGTGCACGATCTGCCGAAGAGCACAGAAGGATACGGCTTTTCGTGGCAGTTTGTCGGCTGGGAGACCACGCTGAAGACCGGCGGCCTTTCGTACAATGTTCCGGTGCTGAGCTATCTGGTGCAGAACGTAAAGCAGCCGCCCAGCAAGCCGCAGAATCTGGAAGCCAAGGAAGTCACCACCAACAGCGTGACCCTGGAGTGGGAGAGCGGCTTTAGCACGGCAGCGCAGTATCAGGTTTACCGCTATATGCCGAACAACACCAGCGGCACGAAGTATGCCCTGCTGGGCACGGTGAGCGGTCTGGCAGCCGATAAGGACGGCAAATACACGCTGACCGACACCAAAGTACAGCCGAGCACGCAGTATCAGTATGTACTCAAGTCGGTCGGCACGGACGGAAGATCCACGGATTATACCGATCCGCTGGCGGTCACTACGCTGTCGGACGGCGATATGCCGAAAATTACGCAGCAACCGGAGAGTACGAGCGTTCGCCCCGGTACCGATGCTGTATTTACCATTTCTGCAACCCCGACCGGAGGAGCAAAGAGCGTTACCTATAGCTGGCAGAGCAGAACGGACGGCGGACGCTGGACGGATTTAAACAAGACCAGCTATCAACTGACCATCGAAAACACCACAAAGGATATGAACGGTACGGAGTACCGCTGCATCGTTTCGCAGACCGATCTTAGCACGGAAAAGTCGTCGGTGGTTTACTCGAATATGGTCAAACTGACGGTCGGCAAGGCGGACAGCACAACTGAGCTGAAAACCAGCCGTACCGGCGGCAATGCAACCCACGAAACAACAGCAGAAGGCACAACGAAAACCGTTACCGCACAGTATAATATCACGTCTAATGGCACGTCCAAGACGTACCAGAAGTATAATAATGCGTATACCGGCGACGATGCGCTGACCGACGTATATGGCGCTTCTGACAGCACCGGCTATCACTATTATGAGATGAAGCCGACGCTGAATCCTGCAACACCGAGTGCTGACGGCGTGTACACCGGCACGGTTTCTGATACGCCCACAGAGCTGACCGTCGCAGCGGATCGTGTAACACTGGACGGAACGACGTATGAAATCGGCAGCAGCGGTTTCCAGAGAACACCAAAGACTGAAACGCTCAACGACGGGAAGGAATATAAGGTTTACACCGCAATCGGTGTTGCCGGAATGGCAGGAACACCGGATACGCTGACGCTGTATCTTGGTGCAGATAGTAAATATTATCGCAAGAATGGCGAAACGCCCATTCCAATGACAGCAGCGGACACCATCAGCGATAAGGGCACCAATACCTACGGCAAAGACAGCTTGACGCCCGTTTATGAGACCGATGGCGACTTTACGGTTCTGAAGTTTACGCCGACAGGTGAAGGTGCAACCGAACTCACCATCTACGAGCGGAACGGCACCTACTACTCGAAGAATGGAAACACCTACACCAGTCTGTCTCTGGTAACCGGTCTGTACAAGGAGAAGACTAGCGGCAAGCTGTTCAAGCCCGGCGCAGCCGAAACGGCGACGGTCAAGACTACCGGCAGCAAGACGCAGGTAACGGGCAATGAAGTCACGCTGACCGCAACGGTAAACTGCACAAACGATTCGACCGCTGCCACCAACGGCACGGTCACGTTCGAGATCACGAACACGACCACCGGCAGCGTGACGCGCAATTCGGTCAGCAAGTCCACCAAAAACTCCGAGGTCACCTACAAATGGACACCGAGCGAGGCGGGCGTTTACAGCATTGTGGCGATTTTCGGCGGCAACAGCGAGACGGCGACTTCGCGCAGCGGCGCAGTCACCTACTATGCCAAGGCGGCAGACGCTCTCTATGAGATTGAGGTGAGCGACTGCACCTATGGCCAACTGATTTCTCCGACTCTCAAGAGCGTAACGATTAGCAACGACTCCGCCAGTGCTTCCGGTACAGACAAGTCCGTCACCTACACCGCCCACAAGGACGGCTCGTCTACCGCAGTAGAAAACTGGGCACACGGTAAAACGCTGGTTCCGGGCACCTATCGCATTACCGCTACAGCAGACGGTAAGCTGCTGGCCAGCAAGTATATCACCGTAAGTCGAAAACCGATCACCATTACGGCTCCCTCGGCGCAGGATGGTCGAATTACCTTTACGGACGAGGATGGAAAATCAGGTTTCGTAACTGGTGACAATTATACGGACCTGTTCAAGACAGAGGGTATGCCATCTAGTACTGTTCCCGCCGCCGGTGTATACAATGTCAGCGTGGTTTATAACGAAGACGCCGATGACTTTACCAACAAGCAGGCGGAATTCTTCTCCAAGTACACGCCTACGCTGAAAAGCTCCATGGTGCTTGTGAAGGCGAATGCCTACAAGGTAACCTACTCCAATGGTAACAACGGCACATTGAAGGGTTATCAAGGCGATTATTCGACCTTCATTAACAGCGGTGCCCAGATCGCCAGCGGCAGCAATGTGATTTTCACCGCTACGCCGGCAGAAAACTATCAGGTTTGGAAATGGACGGTGAAATCCGGCGATCAGGAGCTGTCTGAAAATACAGACTACACCCTCTCGACAGATAAGAAAACACTGACGGTTTCGAGTTTGCAAAAGAATCTGGATGTACAAGTTGAATTCTCCAACCAGTTCTACAAGGTGTCGGCGCAGAGCAATGGCGGTAAGGGCACTGTCACCGCCGCAGTGGGCGATGTTCCGGTCTTGACCTCTTCTGTACTCAGCGGCACCGAGGTCACCTTTACCGCAGCGCCGACTAACGGCTATGTTGTAAATCAGTGGACGGTTACGCGCGATGGAACATCCGAAACCCAGACGAACACGGACGGTTCTGTTTTCAGCGGCAAGGAGCTGAAACTGACCATCACTGCGAATACCACGGTCACTGTAACCTTTGAGGAGACGGCACAGTACACCGTATCCTATTCCGCTGTAAAGCAGGAAGATTACACGTCTGTTCCTCTGAACTTTGAAACGACCGGTCTGACCGGCGGCAAGGGCGAAAAGGGCTCTACGGTTACGCTGACCGCGAAGCCGTCCTCCGCAATGGGCATTGCCGGCTGGCAGTACAAGACCAAGCCAGACGGCGCCTGGACCAACACGAGTGTTACCGGACTGAGCTACACGATTCAGAATCTGCAAAGCGATATCTGGGTACGCGCACTGGTCAACGACAGCGCAACGCCGACACCGGTATCTTTTAGTATCGTAAACGAGAGCGGTAAAACTGTCGAGGGCGGCACGCTGACCGCAAAGTATACCGCAAACGGTGCAGAAATTCAGAGTGGCAACGATTGCACGACCTACAGCAGCATCACTTTTACCTATGAAGAGCCGACCGCGTATGAGGTCGTAGGCTGGAAGATAAGCTGGGAGGCAAACGGTAAGGTAAACAGTAAGGATGTACCTGCAAACCGCAACGGCGACAGCAAAACCTTCACCTACACCATCGACAGCCTGACCACGAAAACTACGGTCAACATGGTGGTTCGGCCGAAACCTACGGTAGCAATTACACCGCCGGAATCGCCGGAAATCGGCACGTTCAGCGTAACATACACGCTGAAAGATAAAGAGGTAAAGCCGGAAGAGGAAAACGGCACAAAATATGTCTACTCCGGCACGAAGGCAACCGTAACCGCAACGCCGGGCAATAATTATGTTGCAACGGATGTAAAGGCGGATTGGGGCACTGGAAACACCAGTACACCGAATGCCGGCAAGGTGAACGGTGAACAAAAGGTGGAGATTGCTGCAATCACCGCAAACACTATCTTCTCTGCAACCTTTGTGGAAAAGCCTAAGGTAACGATTGAGACCGCTACGGGCGGTACCGTTACGGTCAAGGGCACTGTAAACGGCAAGGCAAATACCACGCTGAAGACTGGCAACTATGTAGACTTCGACACCGACTTGACCGTTACGCTGGCACCGGGTAAGGGCTACGAGGTCGGCGATATTACCGGAGCCGCTCCGCAATACACCGACGGCGACGGCACTACAACCGATAACAAGTCCTACACCATCAGCAAGGTGCAGGGCAACCAGACCATCAAGCCTGTCTGGTCGGCAATCCCGACCACTACGGTCAACTGGTCTGTCATCGACAAGACGCCGGACACGGACGGCGGCACGGACGGCACGCTCACGGCGACTGTCACCCGCAAGAACATGGACAGCTACAAGGTGACCGACTCCACCGCTGGTACACTTACGGTTTACCGCGACTCGGTCGTTACCTTCACCGCAACGCCGGAGACCGGCTATAAGACCGGCGGATGGCAGCTCAACGGCGAAAAGCAGGGCAGCCAGCCGACGCTTACCATTACAAACGACATTGTAAATACTACGCAGAAGGTTGAAGTTCAGTTTGACCCGCTGGGCAAGCAGGTGACCTACGGCTTCCAGGCAGACAGCGCGAATGCTGCGGCGCATAAGGCACAGCTTACGGCGCAATTCAAGCCGAACAGCGGCACGGAAACCAACTTTGAAAGCGGCACCACGCCGACCACCGATGGTTCCATCACCTTTACCGTTTCCGGTCTGGATGACGGCTACGAGGTAGAAGGCTGGTATGTGAACGGCAGCAAGCAGGATGGTGAAACCGGTACGACCTTTACCCATGAGGTAACGCACGATGTCGGCATGGATGTGCGGGTCAAGATCGTCCGCAAGTCGTATACGGTGAACTTCTCCGCAACGAACGGCACCGTAACAGCACAGGCAAACGATGCACAGCTTGCAACGGGAAATTCCGTTGTCGGTGACACGAGCGTTACCTTTACGGCGGCACCGCAGAGCGCCACCGGCTATACCTTCGACGGTTGGACGGTAAACGGTAAGACGAACGAAGAACAGAACGAAACACTCACGCTCAACATTACAGAGAACACCACGGTTTCCGCAGCATATACGCTGAAAACCGTATCCTACGCGGTAAACTACGGTGTCACTTCGGAAAACGGTAACGGTACGCTGACTGCAAAGAACGGCACGAATGCGTTCGACTCCGGCGCAGAGCAGCCTGCCGGCTCGACCATCGTCTTTACGGCACAGCCGAAGGACGGTTATCAGGTCAAGGGCTGGTATACGGCGGCTGACGGCACGACCGCAATCACCGGAACGACATCCGAGCAGAACAGCTACACCATTACCAATCTGACCGATGAAGCAACGGTATATGTAGCATTTGAACCGATTCCGACCTATGATATTACGCTCAGCACGACCGGTCTGGGCCATATCACCGCAACGGTAAACGGCAAGGACGCTAAAATCGCGGACGGCAAGCTGACGGTAAGCCGTCACGACAATGTAGTCCTCACCGCAGTACCGGATGCAAACCAGTATCTGACCGGCTGGACGCTGGACGGCGAAACCAAGGGCAACAGCAGTCTGTCGCTGACGCTGGACGATGTAACCGAGGGTCACGCAGTTGCAGCAGACTTTGCGGCAAGCCAGCTTGTTACGCTGAAAACGGTCTGCGGCGCAAATGGCACGCTGACCGCTCAGGCTGGCTATGGCGACACACTTCAGACCATCGACGCCTCCTCCGAATCCGGTATTCAGGTGGAGAAGGGCAAGAAGGTCGTTCTGACTGTCACTCCGGGAACAGACTACATGGTAGAGAAGTGGATGGTCAACGGCACGGTTCAGGATAACCTGTCCAACACGCTCACCATCGAAAATCTGAACGAGAATACCACGGTTGCGGTTGTGTTTGAGACGCCGCTGACGCTGTATTCGATTCCGCAGAGCGACAAGGGCTACACCGTAAGCGATGTGAAAAAGACCCCGAATGATTACGGCAACGAGAATCAGATCCGCGCAAGAGGCACGGTCACCTTCACCGTAGCACCGGTAAGCGGACAGTATCTCACCGCACTCACGGTAAACGGCAAGAATTGCCTCGCTACGATCAGCAACGATGGCAACGAGAACAAGCTGACGGTCGTGAACAATCGGAACGGCAGCTACACCATCACCGTTGCGAATGTCACCAAGAATATCGAACTGACGGCAGCTTCCATGAAATTCCGTACGGAGAAAACAGAACTTTCCGTTCCGAAAGAGCTGAAGGAGCAGTACGCCGATACCGATGCGCGGTGCAAGCTGGTCGCACTCACCGCCGAGGGCGATGTGGTTTCCATGACGCTAAGCGAGCTGAAAGCGCTGATTTCCGCTTAAAGCCTGCAAAAAAAACAGACCGACATTCACTCTGTCGGTCTGTTTTTTGCGATTTACAAATAATACTTCAACAGCTTGAGCTGCGTCAGCGGACCTTTCGCTGCAATCACCATCGCCCAGATCACCGCGAGGTGCAGCGGATACGCCGCATAAAAGGCTTTGTTCAGCTTCGGGTGCGGTTTCCGGCTGCGCTCGCCGTTGTACAGCAGCAGAAGGAGCGCTGCCGCCGCCGTGCCGCAGATCGAACCCCAATCCGGCATACCGAGCGAGGAATAAAACAGCGCACCCCAGAGTAAAACAACAAGCGCGCGGCTCCATCGGCTCTCGGCATACGACAGGCACAAAATCAGCAAAATTCCCCATACACCGTAGTCGATGTTGCACCGGAGATGCGCAAGCGGATACCGCTCAAACAGCAGCACAGCAAACACGAGCACCGCAAACCGCGCGAGCCAATCCCGCAGGGCAAGGTGCTTTCGCCAAACGTGCAGCAGCGCGACCGCGATTGCCGAGGCAAGGAGCAGCACGGTGCACAGCCGGCGGAAGCGCGAGTCAAACTCCGGCTCCGCCGTATAGACCGCGAAGCCGCTGCAGGCGAGCAGGAGCACCGCAAGCCCTTTGGACTGAATCACCCGCGCCAGCGGCTTTTTACGAAAGAAAACCAGCAGAACCAACCCGATAAACAGCGTAAACAGAATATTTAAGCTTCGGAACGCCCGACTCGGGTTAATGGGAAACACCTCTCCGAACGCGGGCTCGAGATACCCGCGGTTGAGCGTAAACGAATACGTGTGTATCCCATATTTTCCCGTAAACAAGTAAATCAAAGGGAATTTCCGAAATCAAGGCAAATACACCAAGACGCAGCGCATAGCGCCTGCGGTTTCTGGTGTGACAGAATCCTTCTGTCAGCAGGAACACATAAATCGGAAACGCCATGCGTCCGATTGCTCTGGAAATCATATACACCTTGCTAAACGCCGGAAAAAACACCTTGTCCAGACGGCACGCCGCCGCATGGTCGATCACCATCGCAAGGAACGCGGCAAGCTTCAGCATCAGTTCGGTCATAACAGTCCCTCCTTTCCGACTGTTGCGGAAAGCGGCATCCGGAGGAGTATTGACGCTGATCGAATGCCGCTTTGTTTCCTATGCTTTTACAGTTCTATTATATCGGTTTCCGCAGATTGTCACAATATGGAATTCCCACAAAGTCGGAGGTCGGCTGTCGTGCAGATTGGATAAGAAAAACGCCGCCTGCACACATCATTCCTTGATGTAGCGTGCTGAACGGCAAGGGCGGCAGTCTTCTTGCCCCGACCGGCACCGCAACTCGTGCCGAGATCGCCGCAATCATGCAGCGCTGGTGCGAGAAGATCGTTCAAAAGTAAAACCAAATACGCCGGGTGGCATGAAAAAGGAGCAGTCTATGACTGCTCCTTGTATTATAAAATAGTAGTTTTTAAAGTCCCTCTCCAAGGACTGTGCTACAC
>ERZ839741.2551-NODE-2551-length-16398-cov-4.027902_pt1 | contig 16398 bp, 10 predicted proteins | sample MGYA00519880_ERZ839741 | MGnify/ENA primary metagenome ERZ839741 (study PRJEB31850, sample SAMEA3708851) | human gut metagenome | biome: human gut; feature: human-associated habitat; material: faeces | place: China | collected 2014 ...
TTTTTAAATTTATAAATTTAAAGTTTTCAATTATGAACAAAAAGTTTCTAAGTGTAATCCTGTTCAGCGCCTTAATGGTGGGCACTGCAGGAACGTTCACTTCTTGTAAGGACTATGATGATGACATCGAAAACCTGGACAAGAAGACCAGTGACTTGAACACACAGCTTACGACTTTGCAATCTGCTTTGGATGCCGCTAAGTCTGATATCGCTGCTGCCAAGTCTGCTGCTGATGCTGCCAAAGAAGCTGCTGCCACTGCAAAAGCAGAAGCTATACAGGCTGCGGTTGACAAGGTTAATGAGATGTTGAAAGATGCTCCAAGCCAAGAGGCATTAGATGCATTAAAGACTCAAATTTCTGCCATCGAAACAAATTTGGCTACAATTTCAGGTACAGTAGATGCTAATGCAGCTGCCATTGCTCAGTTAAAGATTCAAATGGTTGCTGTTGAAAAGTACAAAGAGCTAATCGATGCTAATGCTGAAGAAATTGACAAAATCAATGTTGCAATTACAGCTATCAACAAAGCAATGGAAGACGTGGCAACTACAGCTGATGTAAAAGCCATAGATGACAAAGTTACCGCTATTGCTGCCCAAATTAGCAGTATCAATGATGGTTTAGTAACTCTGCTTACTAAAGAATTAAGAAGTTTAGTATTCTATCCCGAGCTGTATGTAGGCGGTATTGAGGCTACTGAATATGAAGCGATGCGCTATACGTATAAGAAAACTTCTACTACTACTGAAATAGAGTTTTATGACGAGCACTCGCCGGCCGTAAAATGTGTAATTACAGAACCTGTGGCAAATTGGAACTATGTAGATGACAAAAAAGATGTATTTGCTCCGATTGATACAGTTAAGTATCACATGAATCCTTCAAGTGCATTGATTGATAAGTTGGCTGATCTTAGCTTTGTCTCAAGAGAAACAGAATACATTACACGTGCAAATGACTCCAAGTTGAAATTTAAGGTTGAAAACATGGAGCAAAAGAAAGACGGATTTATCAGTGTAGGATATTCTCTTGATAAGACTGTTATCTATGACAAGAAATACGATAACGCTGAAAAGGGAGAAGCTTCTATTTTTGCTCTGTCCGCCAATGTAAAGAAGGCTGACAAAGACACTACCATTACTTCTGATTACGCAATGGCGTACATTTCTGAGGTAACTCCTATGGCTATTGCTTACAAGAGCAATGACCTTGTTGATGGTCGTGTCAATACTGCCGTTGAATGTTCTACAGCTAATAACCCTGATGAATTATGGACTAGCGTAAAAGATGCAATCACACATGCTCCAACTTTGCAAGTGGCATACGATGAGTCCATTGACTTAAAAAAGGTATTGGCCACCCATTATGATTGGAACACTGAAACAAAGAATAAAGGTACACATAAAATTTGGCCTTACGGTGCAGAAGCCAAATTCGGTTTGAAGTATGACTTTGCTTTAATTCAGTATAAGACCGGTAATAATGTGACTTCTGACAGCAAATATGTACAACAAGACATTACAAGTGGTGTCATCACTCCTTCTATCGTAAATGAAAAGGGTGAAACATTGAATCAACAAGGAATCTCTTCTGTAGGAAAACGCCCGTTGATCCGTGTTCGCGTACTTGATAATCAAGACCGTGTTGTTTTGGTTGGTTACATCAAATTGCAAATCATCAAAGAAGCCGGTTATAAGATTACGGACGAATTCCCGAAAGACGCTAAATTCGGATGCGACGGAGTTAAGCTGGATTTGACTTGGGCTGAAATCTCTTATCAGTTGCTTGAGAATACCGCTACTCAATCCAAAGACGAATTTGATGCTCTCTACAAATTTACTCAGAATAATTCTGTTGGTACACAATTTGAATTGACAAGCAGTAACGAATGGAAGGCTATCACAGATGCCAAGAAGATTTACGGAGAAGTTGAGGAAGTTGCAGATCCTCACGGAACTACCAATACAATTTTGCGTTGGACTCTGTCAATAAGTGATATGCAACGTATTTATCAAGAAAGCGATTCTCACTCAAAGACTATCTACGTAAGATATGAAAGTAAGCAGGGCGAAACAGCAAATGCTCCGATTTACATGCCATTGAAGGCCACTGTTCTGAAGCCGGTAGGTGCTGTTAAGACCAAGATTGCTGAATACTGGTACGAAAATGGTACAACTACTCGTTTGAATGTGGCTTATCCGAAGGATGACGGTAACACATTGCAGTATGTAGTTGAACTTGATCAGGTATGGGAAGTAGTAGGTGATGCCAACAAACCTCAATTTGGTCCGACTGCAGGTTTTGCTTCTTATACAGATGCTATATTTGCTAAACAAGCTGCCAATAGTGCAGCCGGTGGTTACAAGTACTTCTTTGCAGCTACTAACGACGAGTACGAATTACCTGCAACTGGAACATTAGCTAAACCTGGTTATTTCTTGTATGTTGATAATACAAAGGCGACAGATATCTTCGCAAAACAATATGATGCAAGCTATGACAATACATTGGAATATGCATTAAAATCAGATCAGGGTGTCTATACGAATACAAAACTGTATGCAGGAAAGACCCGTGCAGCCAAAGTAGAAATTGCAGAAATTAATCAAGCAACAGGTAAGATTACATACAAGCAGAATTCTACATCTGAATTCTTGTTGAACTATTATGGTCACTCCAATGCACAGTTGGTTGCACAAATCGGTGTTGTACCTTATACTCCGTGTGCTATAGCAATGGCTACGCAGAACAGTGTATATCCTGCCAAGTTCTTGCGTCCTATTGATGCCAACCCGGTAGAAGACGGTGAGTTTACTGATGCCGAGGCAAATGGTTCTAAATTGAATATCGCAGACTTGTTCCACTTCTCCGACTGGCGTGATAAGAAGTTTGTTGACTTTGATGCTGATCCGGTGGACTACTCAAACGCTTGGTTGTTTGCATATTATAATGTAAAACAAGTTAAGGTGCTGATTGATAAGATCACTACTGATATGAACGGTCACGATATCAACAACAAGTTGTTGTCTCAGGTGTCAACAAAAGTTAAGTTCTCTCAATTGAATCCATCTGGCGCAGATGTGACTGGTACTGGTGTAACTGTTAGTTTCGCTGCTTACAACAAGCAATCTGCTGGTACGAAAGCAACTTACGATGCTATCAAGGCAGCTATGGGACAAATCAAGTATGAGAACAACGGTAACAACGTAGGTACTTTCAAGGTACGTATTCCGGTTGAGTTCACTTACGATTGGGGCGTTATCCAGAAAGTTTGGGTAGATTGTGTGGTTAAAAACACCATCGGCAACAATTAATGATGTAAATAGTTACATTATACTACACTAATGAAAGAGGGGTATGTTCATGAGGGCATACTCCTCTCTTTATAAATAGAAATGCAATGAAAAAAAGAGTAATAAATCTCACGCTATTTATTGCGACTGTTCTTATCGGTATGAATTCATGTACCAATAGAAAAGCGAGTGTAACAGAAGACGTTTATAATATTAGCTCCCAAGATACGGCTGTTGTCTTGAAATTAGCTTCTTCGTGTATGGACGCTCTGCAAGAAGGCAGAACAGAAGCCGCATTGGAAATGATGTATGTTACACGGAATGATACTCTGATGCCAATCAGTAACGAACAGAAAGTGAACATGGCAAGACGATTCAAGCTTTTCCCTGTATTGGATTATACTCTGGAAAGCTTCGGTTTTTCTCAGTACACCGGAAATGAAGTGAAATTCAGGGTGAAATTTGCTGAAGAAGATGCAGCGGACAATAAGCCTGCTGCCTATACCAGCCTCAGATTCTGTCCGGTGAAGTATAACGCAGACTGGTATCTGACCATCGAATCCGAATAAACGAGGTAGCAATTAATAGGTTGGAGGATGTTTCTGAATAAACATCCTCCTTTCCATAGAATTACTATTGCATGTTTTCTATCAGCCGTTCTTTAACAGCTTTATAGCCTTCAATAGGGTCAAAAGGCTCATCTGGACGAAGAAGCAATTGAGTATCACCCAGAAAATCCGGATCAACCATCTTTTCTTCCATATTGGCAACGAATTGTTTGTATGTGGGAGGTTGCTGAACTGCAAAACTCATGTAGCGATGATAGCAGCGCATGAGTTCGTTTACATCAACTTCTGCTTTTGTCAATGCCACATATAAGTCAAATAAGTCACGCCCTTTTTTACGTTGGTATAATGCTCTCAGTTTCGTGCCCAGAAGTTCATTAAGCCGATAGGTTGTAATCTCACATTCTCCCGTGAACCAACTATTCTCAACTATAAAAGGAATCTTTACCAATCCCAGCTCATTGAAGTGCTCAAAGCAATTAATTTCAATCTTCAATCTTATCTGGATTGTTGGCGGAAACTCTGATTCCATTCTGAACAGCATTGTATTATTATAGCGTTTCTGTTTAGTAACACGATTCGGTAAAAAGTCCAATACTTCTCCTAATCTGAACATAATGGGCTTGATTGGTCCCGGATTTATTTGTACTAAATCAATGTCTTCACTATAGCGTGGCTGTGGAGAAAGATAAAGTTTGTGTAATGCCGTTCCTCCACGAAAGGCTAACTGTGAAGAAAGGAATTCATCACTAAAAATGGCAACCAATGCACGTGAGATGATTAAATCCTGCTCGATTTGCGCATTATCATTCCACGGCACCTGCTTACTCCATTGTATGATAGAGGCTCTGTTAATCATATGTCATCAACTTCTATATTTGTATTTATTTTTATCTTCCAGCGCGTATTCTTCTCCTGGACATCAGCACTATGGCGCGTGCTGAGGAATACGTATTTGAACGTTCTGGTGTATTTGCATAACAAATCATATAAATCATTGGCTCGTTGTTCTTCTTGCAGCACTACATCTAAAATGAATCCAAGCCGCTGAATTGCCGCTAAAGAGGTGTATGCAAACAAAGATTCTGAAATCTTCGAAAAGTCTATCAATTCCGACAATTCTTCCAGTATGGTTGCCGCACGTGACAAGCCACCAATATGTTGTTCATATTGTACAAGATCTACAGCCGTCAGCTCTGCATTCGAATAGCATATGGTACCCGTTTCTGAATTTCTTGTTAGAAGAAACTCAGAAGGCATTTTGTTTCTATAATTCCACACCAACAGATTATTCTTTGTAGGAGATACTGAGGACTTAGGCAAAATTGTTGTGACAGAAAATCTCTGTGGACGTTGATGGGCTGAACCGAGAAGCTCTGCTGCATTGAGAAGACTTATATAATAGGGCTTATCCAAATAAGACATGAGTTGGTCAATGTAGTATATAGGAGGAATAATACCTTTTGCCGCATATTGGGGGGGCATAATTACATAGAACCCTCGATATACAGGTACTATGATTTTTTGCGTAGAAAGGCGGAACAAATCATTTTTGATAGATTGTTCTGCTATATTGGGAAAAAATCGTCTTACACTACTAAAGGAAAATGTAGGTGTTCCTCCAATTTCTAATTCTCTTATCCATTCTCGAATTGACATACCCATCCTTTTTGGTGCAAAAGTAATCAAAAAACGATTATCTTTGCACTATTTCGGGACAAAATTTAGAATCATGCCAAACAAATTAAATCTCATTAGTTTCAAGTAGAAGTTCCAATAAAAGTAATAGGTTGATTTTATTCTAATTTGCCACACTCATAATTTACTTTATCATATCCAACTGTTATTATAAAACATTTAGTCCGATATAACAAAAGTATTCAATGGGAGAGCACTCTTTTTTTATTTCTCCTCCCAATTGTATATAATTGCAAGATAAGTCTTTTATAAATTATTTCGAAATGAGAAAAAATGAAATTACCTTACAGGAGATGTTCTCGACAATCGTTGAAGAACTTCGGGAAAGCGGGAGATGGGGAACGGCACACATCTATCAGGCCTCCTCAAATGCGTTCTCCGCATTCACCAACTATCAGGCGCTACCTCTGCGGAAGTTAAGCCCTACGGTACTCAAACGCTTCGAAAACCACCTGCGACAAAGGAACTGCAGCTGGAATACGGTATCTACTTACATTAAGACAATCCGCTCCACCTACAACAGGGCTGTGGATATGAAGTGCGTACGCTATACTCCCCGGCTCTTCGAACATGTATATACGGGTACACGGGCCGATAGGAAGAAGGCTTTGGAAACATCGGATATCAGCTATCTGGTACGCGAAACGGAAATGGGGATGCAGGAAAAGGCATTTCCTAATAACCTGCAGAAAACCAGGATATTCTTTGTACTCATGTTCATGCTGCGAGGCATTCCGTTCGTCGATTTGGCCTATCTGCACAAGAGGGATTTGCAAGGCAATACACTATCGTACCGCCGCCGAAAAACGGGACGCGCCTTGACAGTGGCGCTTACCCCCGAAGCCATGCAGATGATACGTCTGGTGGCCAGCAGGAATCAGGATTCGCCTTATCTATTTCCCATACTGCACAGCGAGGAAGGCACCGAAGCGGCATACCGGGAATACCAGTCCGCTCTGAGATGCTTCAACCAGCGGCTGGCTGTACTCAGGCAGTGCCTGGGCATGAAGTCGGCACTGAGTACCTATGCGGCAAGACATACCTGGGCCACAATGGCTTATCATTGTGAAATTCATCCGGGTATCATTTCGGAAGCCATGGGACACTCGTCTATCACGGTGACGGAAACCTATCTGAAGCCTTTCAGCAACAGAAAGATTGACGAGGCCAACCAGAGGGTAATTTCTTTTGTAAGAAGCGGAGCGTGTACAGTATAAAAGACGTTACTTCTTTTGATAGGATAGAATAGATTTGTTGCGCATTTTCCGGAGTCTTCAAAATGAGTTTTGAGGAACGGAATGGTGTTGTCTTTACGGAGCTCCCATTGGTGCTATCAATGGACTGTCATTCAACCTTTTGAACTGAAAAATACATACTTTTATTCTTTGAGAGCCTCATTTCATCCCTTTCCCACTGTCATCTTTCTGGACTTCCAATCCTCTTTCCAATATCCCAACGGACTGTTTTTTACTATTCCAAACAAAACCGGTCTATTTTCTCCTTATTCCCTGATTATTAACGAAATTAACAAGATTTCATTACCTGCGAAGTAACGGAATACTTAGTAACAAAAGAAGTATGCGAAAGGGATTCAAAATGAGAGATTATTCACTTTTTTATTTTTTAAATTTATAAATTTAAAGTTTTCAATTATGAACAAGAAGTTTCTAAGTGTGATCCTGTTCAGTGCCTTAATGGTTGGTACTGCAGGAACTTTCACGTCTTGTAAGGACTATGATGATGACATCGACAACTTACAAGAACAGATTACCTCTAACAAAGATGCTATTGCTGCTTTAGAGAGTCAAATCAAAAGCGGCGAATGGGTGTCCGGCGTGACATCTACTGACAATGGTATTGTCGTTACTTTGGGTAATGGAACCAGCTACACTATCACCAATGGTGAAGCAGGTAAAGACGGTGTGACTCCGAAAATTGCAGTGAACAATGACAAAATCCAAGTAAGCTATGACAATGGCACTACTTGGACTGACCTTATTTCACTGGAAGACTTGAAGGGTGAAGCAGGTGATGCTGCTGAGACTCCGATTTTCTCTGTAGGAGAAGACGGCCACATCTATGTACAATATGGCAAGGATGGCGAGAAGCAAGACTTGGGTGTTTCTACAGGTGGCATCTACTATGTAGAAGATGGTGCTAAGTTGACTATCCATATCCCGAATAAAGAAGGTGTTTACGAAGATATCGTATTGCCGAGAGCTGCTGCTATTTCCAGCATTAAAGCTGTTACTGTAAAAGATACAGATGATAAAGCTACAATTGCTGAAGGTGCAACTGTTAATTTGGTATATGGTGTAGCTGCAGATAAAGGTGAATACTTTGATGGTACTCCGTTTGCTAAAGGTGACATCTTGTTGCCTACTAAAGAAGCTAATGGCGTACTTAACGCTCAAGTAAATCCAACAATTGCAGATGCAACGGTTTATAAATTCCAATTGGTTGACTCTAAAGGATTCTCTATCTTTAATTTGAACGCAGCTGTTCCCAATATGACAGAGAATGCTTTGACTACTAAGGCTCCTACTGCTAATAAGGGTATCTATGATATGGCTATTTCTTTTGCAGCTGGTGTTACTACTGAGGAAATCAATAAGGTTAAAGGTCAAGCTTTTGCTATTGCAACAAAAGATGCTTATGACAACGAAGTACTGTCTGCTTATGATGTAACGGCTACTGCAACAAAGGCTGGTACCTCTAGTTTGACAGTTAAAAAAGCAACAGTAGAAGCAGAAATTAATCAAGATTTTGACTTGAGTGCCTGCGTTGATATGGAGAATGTCATTGATGTGAAATATTTCATCGATACAGACCAGACAGCTGCTGCTGATGCTGCTAAGGCTAAGATTACAGGAACTAATATTAAGGGCGAAGTTGCTGGTAAGACAGTTGTAGTGAGTGTTAAGTATTTGACTGCTACAGGTAAAGTTGACCCTACTGCTACTAAGAAGATTTCCGTTAAGTTTATCAATCCTGCTATTGAAAATGCCTTTACTCAAGAATTGGTATTGAAAGCCGATAATAGTAAGAATGTATTGGTATTCGATTTAACTAGCTTGTTTGATAATACTACTACTGATCTTAGCTCTTATAAGATTGAGGTTGGTTATGCCAAATTTACTGTAGATGTCAAGGATGCTAATGGCACAGTGGTATTTGCAAAGGGTACTGAAGCGAAAGCTATAACAACGGGCAAAATTGTATCTGGCAATGCTACGGAAAAACCAAACGGTTATTACAAGCACACTTTGACTTACTCAGTAAATAATACAAAGGTGGTCCCTGGAACCTACGAAGCCGAAGTAACTTATGGTTCAAGCCCGAAGAATACAGTTAAGCTGACTTTGATTGTAAAAGAAGATGCTACTTCTTATGATTTCAAACCGCTGCCTCTGTACTTCAATGGTAACGCTGCTGTAGCTTATGGTACTCCTGTTAATGATAAGATCAATTACAACTTGAAGGGGCTGTTTGGTGTAGAAGACTGGACAAATGTTACATTCTCAGAAACAGTTCCTGCAGAGTATGAAAAAGACGGTGTTAAATGGACTGCTAATAAGTGGATTGTTGATGCTGAAGCTGCCAATTCCGGCGACATCATTGTAGATAAGGTGGCTGCTAAAACCGGCGATAAGACTGGTAACTTCGGTGGTGCTTACGAACCTCGTTCATTGAAGGCTATTTACACTCCGTATGGTAATACTTACTTGACAGTTGTAGAATATGACTTTACCTTGACCATTAAGTCTGCTGTATTCGAAGGTACACTTGATTATGTGAAGTATGATACAAAAGCCAAGAAGTATGTGGCAGGTACTCCTAAAGAAATTTCAGTTGCTGACGAAGAAGCAAAAATAACTTTGAAGGGAGATGAAATCCGTGGTGTTACTAAGACTAATGTAGAATATCTCGGAAATAGCGAAGCTGACAAATTTACTAAAGCTGGTGTAGAAACTGTTTCTATAGCTTTGGATGACACAGCTAAGAAGTATTTGAACATAAGTGCAGCTGATTTCACAAATGAGATTACACTCACTCCAATTGCCGATGTTACTGCTCCTGCTACTACACTGACTTGCAACATCGTAGTAAGTGTTGTTGACGAATGGGGTAAGACTAAGACTGTCAATGTACCTGTAGTACTGAAATAAGCCGAAACAAGTTACTTCTCTTAATTTGAGGAGTCCTTGATACAATATGAATAGGAGGAAAACAATAAAACGTTTTCCTCCTATTTTGATTTTAATAAATCCACTCTGAAATTTATTTTCCATCACTTTGCTTCCACACTTCCACCCATCTCCTGCATCCCCCTATCCATCGGCATTTACCCCGCTGTGGAAGCAACCAAAAAAGGTGGAAGCAAAATTTGCTTCCACCTACTCAAAACGCTATAGTTTTACCGTAACCTACTCGTCTCTACCGTAATACCCCGTACAAGGCACATAAATCGGTTGGTTCAGTTTTCCCACATTTTCGAGCTTACCCTCGCTGCGGAGCAGGCGAATATGAAGCTGCGCAGTGGAACGCATCATCCCGCAGAGAACCTGAAAACTCTCGCGCGTAAGGAACTGATGCGTAGAGAAGTAGCCCGTCAGTCGCCTGTCAATCTCCTTGTCACTCAGCTTTTGGGAATGCTCATTCAGCCCCAGCGGTTTAACTTTGATGGCACCTATCTCATTCTTCAGCACCTGGTCGGCACGAAACTTGATGCCCTTCAGCTTAATCTTGGTGGTTTTTCGTTTGGTCGCAGCGGTCACCGGCTCCGTGCTCGTCAGTACGGGATGAAAATAGCCGATACCGTCCAGATGCACCTGCCGCCCCTCGGCAAGGTCTTCCCCCATGACGTGCGACAAGGCATCCAGTACCGCCGAGACATCAGTCTCCGTCAACGAGCTGCGTTCCTGAATTCTGCGACGCAGTTCGTCGGTAGTGGTAGAGCCGTTCAAGCGGATGCGTGGATGAAGTATCTTTTCTTCCCGCTGTTTGTCTTTTGGTTCCGGAAGTTCATACCAATCAAATAAAATTGCCATAGTTCAATGTCTTTTAAGTTGTTATATAATAAGTTTGCGCCCTATGCGGAATAGGTGCGGGGTGCGTACTTCATCCGTAAAAGCTATGGAAAGAGAGACGCCTAACGACCATGAACAACTCTGCTTACGGTCGTCAAGCGATTGCTTCATGGCCGTAAGCAGAGTTGTTCATGGTCGTTAGGCGTCATCTATTCCCTATACAAAAGTAGACAAACAAAGGGAGAAAAACAAAGGAATGCCTATGTTTTAAAAAAGAAATCCAAAGGTTTCCGATACCACGCTGTATAGTTTGTGGAAGCAGGGATTTATTTAATAATTATTCTACTGAATACTTGTTTTCCGCCTTCTGATATCGTATCTTTACGAGAATTATATTTACCCAAACAAGCTGACAAACAGAATGAAAATTACCTTGATTGGAGCAGAAAAAGAGAGCGGAAAGGAAGCCCTCAGCACCCTGGAAGCGGATGCACTGATTAAAAAACTGAAAACCGAAACCAAAGCCGGACATGTATCGACCCTCCGGGCCATCCTTCCTCAACTGGAGGGTACTTGCGCCCAATACGAACATATAGACAAACTGCCACGCATCTACCCTGCCGTGGAATATAGCCGTACACAAGAGGGAGAACGGCGGATGAAGAACTATAACGGACTCGTACAACTGGAAGTAAACCGTCTGTCGGGCATTGCCGAAGCGGAATATGTAAAGCAACAAGCCGCCCTGCTGCCACAGACCTTTGCCGCTTTCTGCGGTTCCAGCGGACGGAGTGCCAAGATATGGGTATTGTTTGCCCTGCCCGACGGCACGACACCGAAGCGGGAGAGCGATGCCACCTTGTTTCATGCCCACGCCTACCGTATGGCGGTGAAGTGCTACCAGCCCTTACTGCCGTTTGCCATTACATTGAAAGAACCTTCCCTTACCCAGAGTTGCCGCATGACTCTGGACGGATATCCATACTACAATCCTGCCGCTGTACCTTTCTGCCTGGAACAGCCCCTCGGCATGCCCGAGGAAGAGAACTTCCGGCAACGAAAACTCGCAGAAAAGAACCCGCTGTTGCGGCTGCATCCGGACAGTAAAGCCTCGGACACCTTCGCCATACTCTTCGAATCAGCCCTTGACCGTGCATTCCGCGAATTGGACGGCTGGAAACGGGAGGGGGATTTACGGATACTGCTGGTGCCTCTGGCCGAACATTGTTTCAAGGCAGGCATCCCCGAAGAGGAAGTAGTCCGCCAGACATTGATGCACTATTACCGGGAAGCGGATGAATTCATTGTTCGTCAAACGATTCATAACCTATATCAAGAGCTTAAAGGCTTCGGGAAAAAGAGCAGTCTGACGCAAGAGCAGGAGAGCGTTTTCCGGCTGGAAGAGTTTATGGGCCGCCGGTATGAGTTCCGCTACAACACCGTTCTGGATGATTTGGAATACCGTCAGCGCGACTCCGTCCATTTCTATTTCAAGCCTGCTGACCAGCGTGCCCGCAGTACGGTCTCCATGAATGCCCTGAAGGAGGGTATCCGCGTATGGGACCGCGACATCAATCGTTTCCTTACTTCAGACCATGTGCCACTCTATAATCCCGTCGAAGAATACCTTTACGATACCGGCCGCTGGGACGGGAAAGACCGCATCCGGGCGTTGGCCGATCTCGTCCCGTGCCACAATCCTCATTGGCGGGAGTTGTTCTACCGCTGGTTCCTGGGCATGGTGGCACACTGGCGTGGAATGGACCGGCAACACGGAAACAATACTTCTCCTCTGCTTGTCGGTTCTCAAGGGTTCCGGAAATCCACCTTTTGCCGCATTTTGCTGCCACCGGAGCTGCGTTTCGGCTATACGGACAGCATCGACTTCAAGAGTAGGCAGGAAGCGGAGCGCAGTCTGGGACGCTTTCTGCTCGTCAACATCGATGAGTTCGATCAAATCAACATCAACCAGCAGGGCTTCCTGAAGCATCTGCTGCAGAAACCGGTTGCCAACCTGCGCAAACCCTACGGCAGCACCATCCGTGAGATGCGGCGGTATGCCTCCTTCATCGGCACCAGCAACCAGAAGGACTTGTTGTCCGACCCCAGTGGCAGCCGCCGTTTCATCTGCATTGAGGTCACCGGCCCCATCGATACAAATGTCACCATCAACTACCGCCAGCTCTATGCACAAGCTCTGAATGCCGTAGCCAAAGGTGAGCGCTACTGGCTGGATGATGCCGATGAAGCCATCTTGAAGCGGACGAACCGGGAATTTGAACAGCTCACCCCACTGGAACAACTCTTCCACAGCCATTTCCGTGCGGCAGAAGAGGATGAAGAGGGGCAATGGATGATGCCCATGCAGATTCTTTCCGCTTTACAGACAAAGACGCGTGACCGTCTGGCAATCAACAAGGTTGCCGTATTCGGGCGGACGCTCAAGAAGCTTGAAATACCGAACAAGAAGTCAAGGCAGGGGACACTGTATCATGTAATGCCGCTGGATTAAATGCTCTGCAGTAACCCCGCACAAGCATCTTCCAGAATGTCCAGCACATACTCAAAACCTTCGGAACCGCCGTAGTAGGGGTCCGGTACATGGTCGGCATGGGTAAACTTTGTACAGTATTCCGTCATGCGGTGTATCTTGCTCCATTCGGCGGTTGAAGGGGCACGATCTTTCAGGTCGTCGATGTTGCGGTCATCCATACCGATAATCAGGTCGAAGTTGTAAAAATCCTCGGTACGTACGGGTCGCGAAAGATGCGTCAGATTGTATCCACGGCGGGCGGCATGGGCACGCATCCGGCTGTCCGGCAGTTCGCCCTGGTGATAGGACAGAATGCCTGCAGAATCGATTAAAAACTCATCCGCACGTCCGGCTTCTTCTACCAGATGCTTCATGACTCCCTCTGCCGAGGAGGAACGGCAAATGTTGCCGAGGCAAACGAAAAGTATCTTCTTCATATTTCTTTAGTTACGAGTTATTTACATCGGGTCTACATCATAATACACTATCAGCGACTTGAAGCGGTCTTCCGCCACCATCTCCTTTTGCACCTGGACGAGCAGTTCGCGGGCACGGGCCATCGGGGCATTGGTTTCTATCTTCAAGACAATCTTTCGGATGAACAGGGTCTGTACGCGTGCTACGGGCGGCTTGTCCGGTCCCAGTACCCGGTTGCCGAAGACGGTGCGGAGCTTGGCGGCCATAGTCTGTGCCATGAGGTCGAGCAGGGTCTCGTTCCGGTTCTTCAGGTAGACATACACCAGGCGGTAGTAGGGCGGGTAGTGGAACATCTGGCGTTCGGCAAGCTGCCCGCCTACCATGGCTTCGTAGTCGTTGGCAATGACTTGCGGGATGATGGGATGGTCGATGCTTTTGGTTTGTAGCACCACCCTGCCGCGCTTGTTCTTCCGTCCGGCGCGTCCGGCAACCTGCGCCATCAGCTGGAAGGCGCGCTCGTAGGCGCGGAAGTCGGGATAGTTCAGCATGGTGTCGGCATTGAGTATGCCCACAATGCTGACGTGGTCGAAGTCCAGACCCTTGGACACCATTTGCGTGCCTATCAAGATGTCCGTCTTGCCTTGCTGGAAATCGGAGATGATGCGCTCGTAGGCGGTACGGGTGCGGGTGGTGTCCAAGTCCATACGGGCTACGCGGGCGTCGGGGAAGAGGGCTTTGATGTCATCTTCTATTTTTTCCGTGCCGAAGCCGCGGTTGCGCAGGTCAGTGCCCTCGCAGGCAGGGCAGATGCGGGGCAGTTGGTAGGTGTAGCCACAGTAGTGGCAGGTCAGTTGGTTCAGCCCCTTATGGTAGGTGAGGCTGACGTCGCAGTTCTTGCACTTGGGTACCCAGCCGCAGGTGTTGCACTCTATCATGGGGGCGAAGCCGCGGCGGTTCTGGAAGAGGATGACTTGTTCTTTCTGTTCCAGCGCTTCGCGGATATATTGCAGGAGCAGCGGAGAGAAGGGACCTTTCATCATCTTCTTGCGGTGCAGCTCCTTGATGTCTACGGGGATAATCTCCGGCAGTTGTATCTCTTTATAGCGTTCTTTCAGTTCCACAAGGCCATACTTGCCGGAGGTGGCATTGTGCCAAGTCTCTACAGAAGGGGTTGCCGTACCCAACAGAGTTTTGGCGCCGTACATGGAGGCGAGTACAATGGCTGCATTGCGGGCATGATAGCGGGGAGCAGGGTCTTGCTGCTTGTAGGTGTTTTCGTGCTCCTCGTCCACAATCACAAGACCGAGGTTGCGGAAAGGAAGGAAAACGGAGGAGCGGACGCCGAGAATAATGTCATAGTCTGCTTCCGACAGCTGCTTCTGCCAGATTTCCACCCGTTCGGCATCGGGGAACTTGGAGTGATAGATGCCCAGTCGGGAGCCGAATACGCGTTGCAGGCGCTCTGTGATTTGCGCAGTGAGGGCTATTTCGGGCAGGAGATAGAGCACCTGCTTTCCTTGCCGGATGGTTTCTTCTATCAGATGAATATAGACTTCGGTCTTGCCGCTTGCCGTGACACCATGTAGCAGGCAGACGTTCTTGCTTTGAAAATTCTCTAAGATGGAGTGATAAGCGCGTTGCTGGTGCTCGTTCAGCGGGTTGACGGGGATGACTTCTTTGAGGAGTGCTTTGTCTATGCGACCTATTTCCTGCTGGTAGACTTCGAATACACCACGGTCCACAAGACCGTTGAATACGGCAGGGGTGGCATAGGTGCGTTGCAGCAGTTCGGCTTTGGAGACTTCTTTTATATCTCGTCCGCTGAGGTAGCCGGAGAGTTCCAGATATTTCATCAGCAGGTCCAGTTGCTTGGGGGCACGGCGCTGCAACTCGTCGAAGAAGATGTGCAGGCGGTGTTCGTTGCGGGCGGCGGCGGTGAGGCGTACACGGGTTTCGGTCTTAGGCTTGTAGGTGCGGCGCAATTCTTCCTTTACGAAGATGGCCTCTTTGTCGAGCAGTGACTTGATGACAGAAAGTATGTTCTTGATGCCGGTCTCCTTCTCCAGTTTCGTCACGCATTGCTCCGGGTCGGCAGAGAGCATATCCAGTATCTTCTGTTCCTTCTCCGGCAGGCAGACATCGGATTCGAAATCGGGGTTGTACTCTACGATTGTTTCGCTTTCCAGCTTCAAGCCAGAGGGTAAGGCAGCTTTGTAGACGTCTCCTTGCGTGCAGAGATAGTAATCGGAGAGCCATTCCCAGAACTTGAACTGCCGCGGAAGCAGTATCGGGCGGGCATCCAGCAAAGCGGACACTTCCTTTACTTCGTATTCGGTGGGGGCACAATAGTGCACGTTGCGCACGATGGCTGTATAGTATTTCTTCCGTCCGAATGGTACTACCACCCGGCAACCAATCTGCACTTCATCCGCCCACTCGTCGGGCAGGGAATAGGTGAAGCAGCTGTGCAAAGGCAAAGGCAATATGACGTCGGCAAACTTTTTCATCGTGGGGACAAAGATAGTGGAAAGTGGAGGGAGAATGAAATGAACGGGGGCATTTTTTATGCTGAGGAGAGGAGGAGGCTGTTGTGGATTTGGGATGAAGATAAGGGGGGGTATGGGTATTACAGATTTTATGGGTAGGATGGGTGTAGAGGTATGGGGAAACTGGTGTAAGCGTTTTATAAGCTTTGTTCGATGTATTAAAATAAGAGTGAGTTAGTTATGGTAAAACTATGGCATTTTGAGTAGGTGGAAGCAAATTTTGCTTCCACCTTTTGGAGTTGCTTCCACAGCGGGGTAAATGCCGATGGACAGGGGGATGCAGGAGGTGGGTGGAAGTGTGGAAGCAAAGTG
>ERZ839741.2553-NODE-2553-length-16382-cov-6.692105_pt1 | contig 16382 bp, 15 predicted proteins | sample MGYA00519880_ERZ839741 | MGnify/ENA primary metagenome ERZ839741 (study PRJEB31850, sample SAMEA3708851) | human gut metagenome | biome: human gut; feature: human-associated habitat; material: faeces | place: China | collected 2014 ...
GCTTCATTTCGATGCGTTCCCGGATACGTTCCTTTGTGTATTCCTTACCAAGCGATTTCGTACTGCCACGGACAAAACGTTCTTTATCCAGAGGACGGAAAGAGATGTATTTGGCAGCACTTTCTTCAAAAGATTCCCCTTTAATTTCATATCCTTTGGCTCTCATTAAAAGTAAGAAATCTTCGTATGTGGAAGCTGACTTGGTGCAAAAATTGATGTCTCTTCTAAGCTGGGTTTTCCAAGTAGAGCCATTCTGCTCAGACTGCCATTCTTTATATTTTTTACCACGTTCACCACCCGGAATGATGATGGAAAGGTTATGCTCTTTGCATAGTTCATCACTTAGTTTCCGGATGTGGTAATACGACTGTTTGCAGTCGTGATATTTGTTATGCTCGATGTTATCAGCAGCACAAAATATGATTTGATTATGAATATGTCCTTTATCAATGTGTGTGGTGAGAACATACGAATATTTCCCTTCTAAAACCTTGTCAGTAAGTTCTTTTCCAATGCGGTGAGCTTCCTCATAACTGACTTCTCCCGGAGCAAAAGCCTGTATCAGATGATAGGCTTTGTTAGGACTGTTCTCCCTGCAATGGTCAAGGGTGTACTTAAAGTCAATCGCTGCTGTTTCTGGCGCACACGCATAAGATGAAACATAGATTTGCTCATCTGTTTTGTCGGGATTGCAGATGTAATCTATTGCTTTATCAACGGTTGCTTTGATAGCATGGATTTTTGTGTATGCCATACTTTATTCATCAACTCCTTTACTTCATTCATATCGTCCTGATAGATGTTTCCGGTACTGTTTACCCGCTTTGCAATCTGATTCAGACTGGAGCTGATTCGTCCAAGCTCTGTATTATAATTTCGCAGATAACTGTAATCGACATCATACACATATCCATATAAAATCAGTTTGCGTAAAAAGGCTGACATGCTTTTCATGCCGGATGCTTTGAACTTGGTATTGAGAATGTATTGCTCATCATCACTGAGATAAAATTGTACCGGATTGGTACGGTTTCTGTTTGCCATTGAGCCACGTCCTTTCTAAATTTTGGTACAAAAAAACTGCTGTAAAATGTTCGATTTTTACAACAGTCTGTTTCATGTTTTATTCAATTTTGGGTGTAATTACCCATAGCAAATTGTAGCAAAAACGGCAGGAAAGGTCAATGCATTTCGACGGTAAAATGAAGAGTAATCGAAGAAAAATCGAGAGAGGGTTAGGGATACTTCCCTATGGAAATTCAACTACACAGACGATAGGAAAGTGTGGGGGATTTCGCCTGTGTCATGACACAGGCAGTGCTTGCTATGGTTGTTTGCGACACTCCCAAAGGGTGTGGCGGTGTCCTTTATTTAAGCGGTTTTACAAAAGAATGAACCTATTTTAATGAAAGTGTAAGGAAAAAAGTAGCTCCGCCACCTTTTGTATTTAGCAGTCCTACTTCTCCAGACAGAGATTTTGCCAATTCCTTTGCTATGCTGAGTCCAAGACCAAAATGGGATTTATCTGTATGTGATTTATCTACGCAATAAAAGCGATCAAAAATATAAGGTTTATCCTTTTCTGAAATCCCTTGCCCGTGGTCAATGATAGATAGAATTATTTTTTGGTGCGAAAGAACCGCTTTTATTTGGATGAATGTTTTGGTGTTGGAGTGTGATATGGCATTATCCATAAAAATGCGTAAAATTTGGAAAAGACATTCCTGATCTGTATATAGCATTGGAAAGTGAATATCCATAAAATTTGCATCTAATGAAATTCCTTTTTTGACGCATACTGGCTCGTAGGATTCATAAAGCGTAATCAGTAAAGTATCAAGATTTACCATAGTTTTATTGATATTGCGAGTTCCGGCATCTGAGGAAGCTAGCAAAAGCATATCTTTAATTAATTTTGACATTCGCATGGTTTCTGTATCTATAACATTTGCAAATTTTTGAATATCTGACATATCTTTGCTAAATTCCCTTATTTTGTCATTATTGGCAAGTATGACTGCAAGTGGGGACTTTAGCTCATGGGAAGCCGAGGCGATAAAATCTTTCTGACTTTTCAATACTTTCTCGGTTGGTTCCATGGCATGCTTTAATAGAAAACGGCTGACAATTGCAATAAATAGCAAGGAGATAAACCATATCAGTATATAAAAAGGTAGTTGCTTCCTTATCAGTTCAAAAGTTGTCTTTTGCTGATGCAGCAGACTCAGATGAAATATGGTTCCGCTTTTGTCAACGACAATGGCTGATGTTCCCCAATATTTATCATGGCAACTACCAGCAAAGGATATAACCCCACTTTGTGTCGTAGAAACTGTCCGGTCTAAGTTTATGATAGATTCAGCATTTGCCTTTTCTGTAAATTGTTCTAATAAAAAGTTTATATCAGTTGGAAAAAAAGGAGTGCTTTGGTAGACTGTGTTTCCCTGGGCATCCTTTAATAAAGCAAAAATGGAATAATTATCCTCGTAAGGATTAATAACCGTCTGAGGATTTTTTTCTGGATTTTCTAATTCATAAATCATTAACGTAGAAAGCCGTTGGAAAAATATGCTGTCGTTATGCTGCTTATCATCAATAGAATTAGTGCATAAAATTCCAATAATGACAGTTATTATAAACATAATGGAACTGATAAAAATGATATATAGTTTTTTGTATAAATTATCCAGCATCTTTGTCCTCCAATTTATAGCCAGATCCATAGACCGTTTTTATTTCGCAGACACTTTCTAGCTCTTTTAAACGTTTCCTAAGAAATGAAATATAATTATCCACATTTCCGGGTACGATATCTGCATCGGTTCCCCATATTTTATATATTAGATGCTCTCTGGAAATGAGCGTTTGGGGATGGCTGAGAAAAACAGATAATACGTCGGACTCTCTTGCGGTTAAAAGAAGGGAATTTGTACCACACGAAAGAATACGTTCTGTTTGGCTGAAAGACAAATCAGAATAGTAAATAGGCACTTCCTGCTTGATTTCTACCGGACGTCTGGTTAATGCCCTGATGCGTGCAAGCAGTTCGGGAATATGGAAAGGCTTTACCAGATAATCATCTGCACCATTATCCAGCCCCTCTATCCGATCATTTAGCTCTGACATCCCTGTAATGATAATGATGGGGATTGCGATTCCCTTCCGGCGCATTGCTTTTATGATTGTCATTCCGTCAATGATGGGTAGCATACGGTCAATGACTGCCAGATCATAACAGTATTCTATATTCAATGCATGGAGCATGGCGGTTTCACCATCGTTGCAACAGTCAACTACATATCCAGCTTTTTGCAGTTCGTCTTGTATGGAGTTACAAAGTTCTATGTCATCTTCAAGCAATAGTATTTTCATAATATCAAATCCCTTTTTATTAATTGATGTTTCACTTTAGTATAGCAGATAATTCTATAAAAATCTTAAAAAAAATAGAGTATAAATTTATTCTGCTTACAGGATTTTTTTAGGACTTTACAGTTAAAATGAATTTACAAAAAATGAAAGGAAGATTTTATCATGAAAAAACAAAAAATTTGGAAAGGCTTGACTATTGTATTATGTGTATTAACTCTTACCGGATGTAGTATGGGAGCAGATGAAAGGACAGGGGAGAAAGATGTGTCTGTAACAGAGCAGTATCAAAGTAACATATCTAATACAGAAGATATGTCATCAGATGAAAACGAAAAGGAAAACATTGTTCCTGAAACAGATAATACAGATGGTAACAAAGAAAATTCCTTGCTGGATGAAAGGGAGACTAATAGTGTAGATAATTCGACAGAGAATCAGAATAATGCCACGGTAGGCGATACAGGCGACAAAGTAGATGCAGACAGCCTGTATGGGTCAGCGGCTATAACAGGGAGTGTTGTTGATTTTTCGGATAGTAGCTGTACGGTAAGTCCTGCGGTAACGGAAGATGATGGAAAAACTGGTGTAATTGCTGCACCTGGATATGAGAGTGAGGATACAAACGTAACAGTAACATATGATGAGGACTGTGTGGTTCAGATTGCAACAATCCACACTTCAACTGGGGTTGCAGAACTGAAACAATCATCAGTATCCGACATCAAGAAGCAGTCGAGCGTAATTATTTACGGCAATTTTGAGGACACATATCATATTTCAGCAACAAAAATTATCATTTGTCATAGAACAGCTTGAACAGGAGGAGGTCATTTTGAAGTTTTATCAGCTTGCATTCCGGTATTTATGCCGGAAGAAATCTAAGACATTTATTTTACTTCTGGTATTACTGTTTATTAACAGTATGATTTTAAGTTCCTACATAATTTTGCATGCTACAGAAAATTCTCGGCTTACTATGCAGGAAAAGACAGGAACAAAGCTGGTACTGGAAGTTAAAGACAGAAATCACTATATTACTGAGAATGAGATAAAAGTGCTTGAGAATATGGATGGCGTGACATATATTAACCGTTTAACCAGCAATGCAGTTTATCCAGTTAATTTTAATCCTGTTACAAATAGTGATTCTGAAGAGGAAAATAACTGGAAGGTATCTTTGTTGTCCTATGATGATTTGGATCGTGACAGTGCCTTTAGTGATTTGAGATACCGTTTGCTGGAAGGAAGTTTGATTACAGAAGGTTCTGAAAAAGGCGCTGTGGTTAATTTTGTGTTGGCAGATGCTAACGGTCTTGAAATAGGGGATGAGTTGAAAGTAGGAACGGAAACCGGGAGTGTGATTAATGTTAGAATTATAGGTGTCTTTGCGGCAGGAAGTGAAAGGAAGCAGATGGACACTCTGGCATCAGTAAATCGTGTTGAAAATCAGATTTTTATTGGCAATGAATCCTATATGGAACTGTTTGGTAAGGCGGAATATCACAAGATAGCAGTATATATTAAAAATCCGGAGCAGATGGATGTTTTAGGGCAGAGACTAAAAGAATTTTTTGGTGACAGAGTGGAAATCACAACTGCTGATACATTGTATCGACAGCTTGAAGTGCCGCTGAACCAGATTGTTCGAATCATGCAACTCATGCTGATATTCACGTTGATTGCGGGGGTAACTATTATTTCATTATTGCTTTGCATGTGGATGCGGTCAAGGAAAAGGGAAATTGCAGTTTTTGTCAGTATGGGAAAAGGAAAGATGAGTATTTTTATGCAGGCTTTCTTGGAAACAGCAAGTATCTTTTGCTTATCTGTATTTGGAGCTTGTGCAATGGGTAGTGGAATTGCAGGTATTTTGGAAAGTGTATTGACAGAAGGAAATACAGCAGTTATCTTATCGGTTTCTTTACAGGTACGGGATATTGTAGCAATGTTTTTTGCCGGTGGCTTTATAGTAGCCATTGCTGTGTGTGTTTCGTTACTGCCCATTATAAGGGCAAATCCAAAAGATATCTTATCGAAAATGGAGGGATAGGAAATGAATTGTTTTAGTTTGGCATTGCGTTCTGTTATAAGAAAACCTGTAAAAAGCATCTTGTTGTTCGTGGCTGTCTTTATTATCAGCCTGTTGCTATTGTCTGGAATGGGTAGTGGGAAAGCCAGTATAGTAATGCAGGATAATACCAGACAGGCAATGGGGGCAGGTCTGCTATTGGAAGAAAATGAAGCAGACCGACACCGAAGGATTGAAGAGCTGTCTGGGCAGCTTGACCATAAGGAAGGCAGCTTAGGTGGATATCATCAGGAAAAGCTTACGATAAATGGAGTGGAAAGTTGGAGAACATGGACAGATAATTCTTTTGAAACTTTGTTAGTGGAAGATATTGAAAAAATAGCGGATACAGAGGGAATTGCTGATTATAATATTACAACAGTTACAACGGCGGCGAATCCAGTTGGTTTTATGCGTATTGAGGATGAGGAAGTGGATCAGTATAGTGATCTTGGCGGGGTATCACTTATTGGGAATAGGGATATGTTTATGGATTCCAATTTCCTTTCTGGCAATGCTTTTATTACGGATGGCAACATGATAGGAAAAGGTGAGGAGGATGTTTGCGTCATTTCAAAGGAACTTGCGGATAAAAATGGGCTGGAAATTGGTGACAGAATAAAACTTAACAATTGTTATGATAAAGAAAATTCTATGGTTTATGAAGTTAAAATTGTCGGTATCTATCAGGTAAAACAGCCAATGACACCTTATATGTTTGGGGATACTTACCGTTCTGAAAATATCATTTTTACAGATTTGGATTTCCCTGAAAAAGTGGAGGGAAAAGAGGGAGATCCTTTATATGAAAAGGCATATTTTAAAATTGCCGATGTGAATGAATACGAAACTGTAAAAGAGAGAGTAATGGGGGTAAATATAGCATGGGAACGATATGATCTGATTGACAACAATGGAAATATGAATACAATGTCTGCAAACTTTAATGAACTGGAAAAGTACAGCATGATTTTGGTTTGGGCAATTTCAGGAGCAAGCTTAATTATCTTATTTCTTATTTTTTTATTCTGGATAAAAAATCGAACGAAAGAGATTGGAATTATGCTGTCAATGGGAGTTTCTAAAATTCAAATTTTAGCGCAAATTATGGCAGAAGCACTTATGATTGCGGCAGTGGCTATGCTACTCTCCTTTTTAGCAGCACCTGAAGTATCAAAGTTGACAACGGACTATCTTGTAGAGCAACAGATACAGAATGCGGAGGAACAGGATTTATTGGATGAGGGGAAAGTGGCATTTTCCTACGAAAAATCAGAACAGAACGTGGTAGGTGTACGGACAGAGATTACGCCTCAGATGATGGTACAGGGTATATTAAGCGTTATTGTTTTGATTGAGATATCCGTATGTGTAGCAGGAATTACTATATGGAAAAGAAATCCTAAAGATATATTGAGCAAAATGAGTTAAGGAGGATATTAAAAATGATTTTGGAAGCAAGAAATGTGCAATATGCATACAAATCACAAAGGGAAAGAAAAGTTTTAGACAATGTTTCTGTTCGGTTTGAGGAAAAAAAGTTTTATGCCATTATTGGTACCAGTGGAGCCGGGAAAACAACTCTGCTATCTTTATTGGCAGGGCTTGATAGTCCAACAGGAGGAACAGTTTTTTATGAGGGAGAAGATGTGCTTAAAAGTGGTTTGAATTATCACAGAAAGCATCATATATCATTGGTTTTTCAAGAGTACAACCTGATTGATTATCTTACGACAGAGGAAAATGTAAAATTAGGAGGGACAGATAAACCAGAGGAGTTACTTTCAAAAGTTAATATTCCGAAGGAAACATGGAAAAGGAATGTGATGCAGTTATCCGGCGGACAGCAGCAGCGTGTAGCGATTGCAAGAGCGTTAGCCAGTGATGCGAAGGTCTTATTGGCAGATGAACCAACTGGAAATTTGGATGAACAGACTGCAGCGGGGATTATTGAGTTATTAAAGAGAACTGCACATGAGATGGGTAAATGTGTAATTGTGGTTACACATAGTAAATTTTTAGCAAGTGAGGCAGATGAAATTATACAGATCAAGGATGGGAAAATTGAATGGCAGAACATATAAAATATGCGTGATGAAAAGGTAAGAGAGCTGAATCTTACGGACAATGATATGCCGGATGGCTATTATATATACAATCCCAATACGGAAACTATTGCATGGAAGCGATTTACGATATAATGGCTATGGTTGTGTGATGATAGGGAGATGATTATCTTGGGAAAATAATGGTTTTGACATTTAATGATAACGAGGAAGATATGTTTCACCACATTATGTCTTATGTTAAAGCAGGGACGAAATCTTTTACGCTTATGGAGGCTCCAAAAGATATTTTAAGTTTTGAAAAATTAGAAATTAATAAGAGTAAGCATATTGTGATTAAGAAAAACGCAGAAATTGAATTGACCTTTATCGAATTTGAAATCTTGTTACTACTCGCCCAAAATGCGGGAACAGTATTTAGCAAAGAACAGATTTATGATATTGTCTGGAAAGAACCCTATTCCGGCGATTATAATATTGTTATGAGTCATATTCGGAACATAAGGGAAAAGATAGAAGATAACCCCAGCAAGCCTATTTACATACAGACAGTATGGGGTGTAGGTTATCGTTTTAATCAAAATTTAAGCAGCGGTCTGTGAAAACTACAGATCACTGCTTATTTTCCCTTTTTGACACCTAAAAGATACTCACATGATACATGAAAAAATTCAGCAAGGGCAACCACTTCATAATCCGGCACAAATCGTGTGCCTTGTTCGATTCGTAATACGGTCAAATCGCTAAATTCGTATCCGGCAAGCTGGAGCTGTTCTGCCAGTGCTTTTTGCGATAGCTGCCTTTCAGTTCGCAATTCCTTTACTCTCTGACCTATCAGATTTTTGGAATTGCTTTCTTTATTCCAGTAAATTTTCATATTATCACCAACTTTCTAAAGATGAAGTGCGGAAAAATATTTTTGTAAGAAATTTAAGGATTGATAATACTGCCTGTAAAATACAATACTTAGGGATAGAGAAAATTGTGTGGTGTGGGAAGTATTACTCTAAGCGGAGAAAAAGGTAGAATCAGAGAAACCAAAGACCAAGAGTCAGGAAGCAAGTTTATAAAGGTTTATGGAAAGAGCAGGTAGCAATCTATCTGCTTTTTCCTGTTATGTGGTTATCGTAAGCCGAGAAGGTTAAGTGACGAACAAAGGGAACAGGCAAGGTTACGGATGGAGAAAATCAATTCAGATGATAATTGTCGGGAAGATTAGAGTCCAGTCGCAACATTCAGAAGTCCAGTCACAACATTTCCGAATTTAAAGAAAGAAATCTGCCGATAATATAAATGAACAATAGATGATGTTATCCATATTTGATAATGAGCCATGAAAATGAGGTGGAACAGTTGAACATAGCAATTTGCGATGATGAGGAAAATATACGCATTTACATACGCAAGCTGATACAGAAGCAGGAACCTTTTTGTAAGATAACAGAGTTTTCATCGGGCAAGGAATTATTGGAGTTTCAGGATGAGACAAATGCAGAAGAAATAGACATACTTTTTCTGGATATCTCTATGGGAGATGAGGATGGAATGACTGTGGCAAAGCAGCTCAGGAGCCAGATGGAAAGCAAGAAAGAAGCAGTGTGGGGAAGCCTGCCGCTTCTGATATTTGTAACGGGATATCCGGAATATATGCAGGAGGCTTTTTCCGTTAATGCTTTTCAGTATATTGTAAAACCGATTCAGGAAAGCAATTTTGAGCAGGTTTTTGCACAGACCATACGGGAGTATCAATATTTGATGGCAAAGAAAAAGGAAAAACCAAAAGAAGTATTAGTTCGGAATGGAAATAGAACAAGAAGTGTTTCAGCAGATGATATTTACTATATTGAAAGCAGTAATCGAAAAGTGACCTTGTATTTGCGGCATGAAAAAATTGAATATTATGACAAGATCAGCTCACTGGAAAGCGAGCTTAAGCCGGATTTTTTCCGTATACACAAAGGGTATCTGGTCAACATAAAATATGTGGAACGATATGACCGGACAGAGGTGAAAATGAGAAACGGGGACAGTCTGCTGATATCCAAGTATAAATATCAGGACTTTGTAAAGCGTTATTTGGAATACATTTCGGAGGAAAGATAATTGAGTCAGGTTACATATGAAATCATTCGCAAGCTTTTTGAAATCTATCCTATTATTCTGCAAATCGTTCTTTTTCTGGTATTGTGGAATGTATTTTTTCGGTGGGAGAAAGGGATATGGATTGTTGCAGGAATATTGGCAGTGATGAATATCTGCATGGGGCTATGGCTGGAAAAGCCGGGGGTAATACGATATACAATGTCCGCTGTCATTGTGTTGGGATATTGTTTTTGCAAATACCAAAAACATTTGGAAAAGGCGGTATTCATACTGCTGCTGTTTTACAATTTTCATGCGTTAAGTTATTTGATTGCAGACAGTATTTATCAATGTACAGTGGAGAGCATATTTAGAGGGTTGGATGTTCTGAGTGAGGAATATATATTTCGGGTTTATCTGGGTATGGCGATAGGTATGGGCATCCTGCTTTTATCGTACACGTTGGTATTCCTGATTATGACAGGTGTCGTGATAAAAATCGTAAAGAAACCGTTTATGCTGAGATGGCAGGAAACGATATTCCTTTCAGTACTGAATATTGTAGGGAGTATGATTGTAGGAATAAGCGTAGACCTTTCCGTAGTGCAAATCGAGGGTGGAGTTTTTCTGTTGTATGATGACAAGCAGGAAATGTTGTGGAAATTACCGATAATTGCGGTTCTTATCTATGTGGGGGAAATTTCGGCAATATACATCTACCAGAATTACAGGAAGCTTCAAAAAGAACGGCAGAAACATTTTGTGGAAGAACAACAGGTCAAAGCCATGAAGCAGAGACTGGAAGAAGCAGAGAACTTCTACGGGAGCATTCGCAGAGTAAGGCATGAGATGAAAAACCATATGACGAATATAAAAGGGCTGGTGGCAAGTGAGAAATATGATGAAGTAGAGAATTATATCGAAAAACTGGATGAAACCATACAGACTATGGACTATAAATTCAATACAGGAAATGCGGTCACAGATGTGATTATCAATGATAAATACCAGAAAGCGGAAAATGCAGGTATTTCGTTTCAAGTAAAATTTAACTTGGGGGAAACAGACACAATTTCTGCATTTGATATAGGTATCATTCTGAATAACCTTTTAGACAATGCCATAGAAGCCTGCGAGAAACTGGAGCAGGAACAGCGATATATCAATCTGACTTTAAAGAAAAAGAATCATTTCCTACTGATTGAAGTGGAAAACAGCTTTGATGGGAAAGTGATATGGGAAGATGGAGGTATCGTCCCGATGACAACGAAACAGAGCGATCTGCCGGATATTTTGATGGAGCATGGAATAGGGTTAAAAAATGTAAAGGATGTGGCAGACCATTATCTTGGAGATATGGATATCAAAATAAAAAACGATGTGTTTAAAGTCACAGTAATGCTGCAGCAGAAGGAAATAAAATAAAAAAATATGAAAAAGGAAGGAGAATGTAGTAATGGATGTAGGTTCAGTTTATGGCAGTTATTATGAAACAGCAAAGAGTTACATGGGTTTGAGGAAGGAGGAAAAACAAGCGGGATTTGCGGAAAAGGTCACAGACAAAAGTCAGGTTTCCTCGGAAGATATGACCTTGGAGGAATACAAGGAGTATTTTAATGAAAAGATGAATTCATTATATACACATCCATCGCAGCGGAATAGAAATGATATTATAGATATTACGGATGCCGCTTATAAAAGAATGCAGACTGATCCGGAATATGAGAAGAAAATATTAGACGCTTTAGCGAAGAATAAGGCAGTTAATTTTGGAAACTATATTCCACAAATATCATATATGCATATAGATGATACATATGAGAAATGTTACGGCTATACGCAGGGCATGAAGGAGAATGACGGTTATTCCGGGAGTTCCTCCGCAAAGGGAACTGATGCCGGACGGCAGAAAAAGGCAAGGCAGAAGGAACTGCTGGAAGAATATTTGGAAAAGCGGGCGCAGATGAAGGAATTTCAGCAGGAGGCGTTGGAAGAAAAGATTGCAAAGCAGGAATTGGAGAGGAGCAGGCTGACAAAGGCATGGAGCAGTAAGAGGCAGATGGCGATGGCTTCCAATGCTTATGACGCAAATGTTATGACGGAAACCGCGACAGGCAGTGAGGTATAGTGTAATGAATGGTGTATCATTATCAAACCAAGTAATCCATTGGAATCCGAAGAAATTTGCCGTGAAGCAGAATTTCAATAAAGTTATCAAGGAAAATGAAAAAGTTTTCAATGATTATTACTGAAAGAGTAATAAAGCTGAAGGCGTGGACTGCTTTGGGAGGACGATTGACCTGACTTCGCTTATCAACAAGCCGGACGGATATCTGCAGGGGAGCAACAGCAATCTTGCTGAAAAGAAGTTTACCCTGGCAAGGGGCGGTACGCTTACCTGCTCGAGCAGGCAGTTACATAAAAACAATTTTGCAGTGGACTGTCTAAAATGGCAGGATTAGTAAATGGTCAATCATACGAGGAGAAAAATGTATGTCAATTAGTATTTCCAATTATCCTGTACATTTGCAGGATGGCTTTAAACCTAATAGAGAATGTTTGAAATCTCAGGAAAGTCAAAGTGAATACCAGAAAGTATTTCATAGGGATTCCTTAGAAGTTTCCCAATTATCGAAAAACAGGGAAATCTTAATGGATAAAATTAAGCATACAGTGGTGCAGTCGGCGGCATCACTCAGCGATATGAGAGCTGGAATATTAAAGGAAATCAGGGAAGAAAAAGGGCAGTATGGCTATTCGGATGTTGTGAATGCTTGTGGGCTGAGTTATGCAAGGCTGTATTCTGAAATTGAACAGCGCTATGAAAATGAACAGTATTATAAGGTAGATGGGACGCCGCTGACAAAAGAAGATGAGATAGAGTGGCTGGATATACAATTTGAGCAGGAAGTGGCATGGCAGAAATCCTGTGCCAGAATAACAGCCCAGGGGCAGGTCATTCAGGGGAATATTCCTGAAATGCCAACAGAGGAGATGGAAGAATTGGAGGACAGCTTTTATCAGGCTAAGGATGCCTATATGAAGCTGTACCGAGAAAACAGACGGGCAGAGAGACCGCTTGTTTTGCAAAGTTATATGTTTGGCAATAGCCAGATGTATCAAATATTGAATAGACTAGGAAATTTACAGGAGAGGGTGGTATAATGCAAGTTAATTCGTCCAATGGTTCATTACAACAAAGGTTCTTTTCTGGAACAGGCAGTATAGGCGGCATCCATCTGCCGGACTTCAATGACAAATATATTTTCTCTAAAAAGAAAAGCGGTGTCAGTGATAAAGAATACCGGAAGCAGATCAGGGAACAAGCTTATGAGGATTTTGAAAAAGGGCAGTTCCAAAACAAATCCGAAGGATTTAATAGGCTGATGAAAAGCTACACATCGGAAGTGTCCCCGGACAGAAAAGGGATTATTACTTCCGGGCTGAAAGCTATTTCAAGGAACAGACAGAATGTGCTGAAGCCAATAGATTTTGTGGCAACACTGCTTGAAGGGAAAGTGAAATATCAGAAACTGCCGTCAGGCAACAGCGATTACATAGAGTTTTACGATAAAAACGGGGAGATGGTGGCGACTTATTCCAATAATGGGTGGACGATGTATACGACTAATGCAGAGGCCGCCAGACAGACGGAAATGTGCATGATCTATAACGAGGCATGGGGAAATGCCAAGAGAGGGATTCCGATGGCAGGCGAAGAAATGGTAAACGTGGTAGATATGCAGAGTAGCTTTGATGCCAAAGCATAGCAGGAAATAAAACCCACAGCCCCGTATGCAATACTGCAAACCGCAGGTACAAAAAAAGATGAACCGATTGCGGCTGATAACTTGATAGAAACTCAGGAGACAAAAACTGGGGAGAAACCAATTACAGCTGAAGAAAAGATTAAACAGGCAGATGAGTTTTGGGCTCAGCATAGCAGGGGGGAACAAGGTCAAACTGACTGTTCACATGGGAAAAGATAGTTTCATTGAAGTTATCAAAGAAAAACCAAACAGCAGATAATGTACTTCTTGGCTGGACATAGGAATTATTCTTTTGTATTGACCAAAGCTTCAGCAGTAGATAAATGTAATAAGGCAGGTGATGTGTATGGGAAAATGTTAGTTCTGACATTTGAGGATAATGAGGATGCTATGATGAACCGCATATTATCGTTGATAAATACCAGAGAGGAAATCATTCAGATGTCAGGTTTGAATAATCATCTGTTGAATTTCAAAGGTCTTATGATTGATGAAGTTCAACGGGTGATCATTCGGGAGAATCAGGAGATAGAGCTTACATATACCGAGTTTGAAATCTTGAAGTTTCTTGCAAAGCATCCGGGAATAGTGTTCAGCAAGGAACAGATTTATGATATAGTCTGGAAAGAATCCTATTCCGGTGATTACAACATCGTCATGAGCCATATCCGGAATATTCGGGAGAAGATAGAGGATAATCCAAGCAAGCCAATCTACATACAGACTGTTTGGGGAGTCGGCTATCGTTTCAATAAAAATTTAATAGCATAGAAACAGGCAATTAAGAAACAAAATCTTGGTTGTCTTTTTTATTTGTAAAATACATTTACAGCGACAGGGGCAGAAAGGAGACAGGAGTAAATTGCAGAAATGGAAACGAATACGGGCAGTCATTTGGGCGGTGTTATCCAATAAAACGGAAGCGCCGCTTTTCTGTTTTACAGATAAGAAATACAAAGAAAGCAGAGGTAATGAAAGATGAATTTAGAGAATAAAATCGAAGCACAACGGAAACGCATGGAGCAGGAAAAGAACAAGTTGGATATGCTGATGAAAAAGGCAAAGATGGAGCAGAGGAAAGCAGATAACCATAGAAAGATTGTGGTGGGTGCGAATTTTGAAACATTCCTTAATGAGCCGAGGAGGTACAGCGAGGAGCAGACCAGACGGATTATGCAGGTGGCATTTGCCACAAGAGAGGTCAAGAACTGCATGGAGCAGATTGAACGGGAGCTTGCAAGGGCGGAGGAAAAAATGCCGGATACGGCGATAAATGAGGAAGCAGACGAGGGTGAAACCGAAGAAGAATAGGGAATGTGCAGCGTTGTAGTCAATTCCCTCAACTTTGTTGAGGGCGCACAGATACACCACCCTTTGGGGCGGTGCTGTGCGTTCTCCGAAGGCTCTTGCAGAGGGCAGTCGGCTACTTCGTATCCGATAACAAGGTCCAGGCACCTTGTTGAACAAAAGGCAAGCAAAGCGGATTGCGGTGCAGGAAAACATGAGCGAGAGCCAGACCTTAAAGACCATGATCCATGAGGTGGCTCACTCCAAGCTGCATAGCAAGGAAGTGGAGCAGGATGAGCAGATGAAAAAAGACCGCAATACCAAAGAAGTGGAAGCTGAGAGCATAGCTTATACAGTATGTCAGCATTTTGGTATAGATACCTCTGATTATTCTTTTGGGTATATTGCCGGATGGAGCAGTGGCAGAGATACCAAGGAACTGAGAGCTTCCATGGATACGATACGGAGGACAGCTTCGGAGTTGATTACCGGAATAGAGGAACAATTACAGGAATTACAAAGGAACAGGGAAGTATCACAGGAACAGACAAAGGAAAGTATTCTCCTCATACAGAATACTGACCTTTCAGAGTTCAGTCTGCTTGATGTATATGGCATGGACAGACCGGAACTGATGCAGGCATTGTCAGAAATGACAGACGATGACAAGTTGAGCATACAGGCATATTTGGAAAGCAGGGGTGCATGGACAACGGAAATCGGCAATCAGGATTCCAGAGAGTACGGAGAGTATCATCTGGATGTGCGTTATAACACAGATACAGATGAGCTGATTGATATGAAGGAGAGAAAGGCGGTCTATGATAAGGCAATGGAGCCGATCAATGCCGATGATGTGGTTGTTAAGTTCGCTTCCATTTTTGAAAGAGAATGGGAGGTTTTGAAAGTCACAAATATGTTGAGGGATGATGTCGGAAAAAGGCTTAAAGATATGGCTTCTCTTGATGAAAAAGAATGGGATGGCCATTACCTTTCATATATGGAAAAACAGGGAGCGGAAATCGCGTTACTTGCGTCCAGTAGTAAGGAATTAAATGGAAATATGCCGGACTTTTGGGATTATGAATACGATTTTGATGCAGGTCTGACGGATGCGGAGAAATTGTCTGTCATTCAACAGGCAGAGCATATCATTAACCGGTTGGAGCATGGACAACCTGCCTTTTCCGATGATGAAAGAAACCTGATTGTAAATTATGCTTATAAGCTGAGTAATGTGGAGAAAACAAGGGAGCTTGCAGAACATATCTATGCACAGGAAGTGGATGGAAATCAGGATGTTGCGTTAGCAATGGTTGATGCACAGGCAGAAATCGACGCACTTCCGGATAGCATGGTCGGAATATCTGAAATGCAGGAGTATGGCTATACGTGGAATGAAATGCTTCCGCTGACACAGGAAAGGGCATTAGAACTATTTGACCATGATCTGCCAGTGTATCTTCTGCATACAGACGGTTCAGAGACAACCGTATCCGACAGAAAACAGATTATAGAGCATGATGGAATGTGTGGCATTGAAAAAGGAAACTGGCAGAATGAACGGAAACTTCTCATGATGCAGGAAGAACTTACAGAGAATGATTCCAACAGGGAAGCACAGCTTTTATATGGAAATACCGATAAATACGGTATTTACCAGTTAAAGGATAATCCCGAACTGGACAAGTTCCGTTTTGAGGGAACGGAAAGCCTGAAGCGTATGGGAATAACCAA
>ERZ839741.2556-NODE-2556-length-16353-cov-5.247086_pt1 | contig 16353 bp, 11 predicted proteins | sample MGYA00519880_ERZ839741 | MGnify/ENA primary metagenome ERZ839741 (study PRJEB31850, sample SAMEA3708851) | human gut metagenome | biome: human gut; feature: human-associated habitat; material: faeces | place: China | collected 2014 ...
GGTACCCCGTTCCAGATCTTCAGCCGCGGCGTTGCCGGTTTCTTTGAGATGTTCGGCGTGCCCGTTTCGATTGCAACTGTCTTTATGACGATGTGCGTTTCCGCGCTGGCACTGACCAGTCTGGACGCCGTGGCCCGTATCGGCCGCATGAGCTTTCAGGAGCTGTTCAGTGTCGATGATATGGAGCATGCAGAGGGCTGGCGCAAGCTGTGCTGCAATGTCTACTTCTCCACCTTCATCACGCTGGTGTTCGGCTTTATCCTGACCCAGATCGGCTATGCCAACATCTGGCCGCTGTTCGGCTCCGCCAACCAGCTGCTCAGTGCGCTGGTTCTGGCTACCCTGTGCGTCTTCCTCAAGGTCACGGGCCGCAACAACAAGATGCTCTTCCCGCCGCTGGTCATCATGCTCTGCGTCACCTTCACCGCACTGGTGCAGCGCCTGATTGCGATGGTCAAGGCCATCTCCGCCGCTGCGTCCACCGCCATCCCTGCCGGTGAGACCACTTGGGGCGCTGTCTTTATCGCCAACGGCCTGCAGCTGATCCTTGCAGTGCTGCTGATCGTGCTGGGCCTGAACATCGTGTTCCACAGCGTCAAGAGCTACACCACCTGCGATGCGCCCGAAGCAAAAGCCACTGTTTGAGTGTAATCGGCACTTGACAAACCGGCTCCTATAGAGTAATATTTATACATAGCCGCAAGGGCGCGGCCGCACGCTGCGCTATCCGGCAAAATCATGCTTCAAGCTCCGGTATCCGCAATCAGGACGCCGGGGCTTTTTGCATGAATATGAGGGAAACACTTATAAAGGTAAAGGAGAGTTCAAGATGAAGCTCAAAAAAATGCTTGCCCTGACCATGGCCGGTTTGCTGGCCGCCGGTCTGACCGCCTGCGGCTCCAGCGCCGCCACCTCCGCCGCCCCTGCTGCCGAGAGCACTGCGGATGCTGCCGGTGCCCCGGACGGCGACGGCGACCCCACCACCCTGACCGTTGCGATGGAGTGCGCTTACGCCCCCTACAACTGGACCCAGAGCGATGATTCCAACGGTGCCGTTGCGATCCGCGGCTCCAGCGACTACGCCTACGGCTACGATGTCATGATGGCCAAGAAGATCGGCGAGGCACTGGGCCAGCAGGTCCAGATCGTCAAGCTGGACTGGGACAGCCTGATTCCCGCCGTCATGAGCGGCGATGTGGACTGCGTCATCGCCGGTCAGTCCATCACAGCTGAGCGCGCTGCACAGGTCGATTTCAGCAACCCTTACTACTACGCCTCGATCGTCACCCTGACGAAGAAGGACAGCGCCTACGCCAATGCGGCGAGCGTGGCCGATCTGGCCGGTGCGACCGCTACCAGCCAGCTGGGCACCATCTGGTATGATACCTGCCTGCCCCAAATCGAGAACGCCAACATCCTGCCCGCGCAGGAGACCGCGCCTGCCATGCTGGTGGCCCTGAACAGCGGTGCCTGTGACATCGTTGTCACCGACCGTCCCACCGCGCAGGCCGCGCTGGTCGCCTACCCCGACTTCACGCTGCTGGACTTCGGCGGCGGCGACAATGACTTCAAGGTCAGCGAGGAGGACATCAACATCGGCATCTCGATGAAGAAGGGCAACACCGCCCTGCAGAGTGCCATCAACGAGGTCCTGTCCACAATGACCGCTGATGATTACAACGCCATGATGGACGACGCCATCAGCGTTCAGCCCCTGAGCGAGTAATTTTGCCCGCCTGCCCCTGCCGTTTTGTGCGGCAGGGGCTTCGGTGTTGGTAAAGTGAAGAAATCACAAAGGAGAATTTCATGCAAGACTTTTTCATGAACTGTGCCACAGTGCTGCAGAAGTACGGCTTTTCGTATCTGCGCGGCGCGGGCACGACCCTGCTGCTGGCGCTGGTCGGCACATTTTTCGGCTGCCTGATCGGCTTTGCGGTCGGCGCACTGCAGACCATCCCCATTGACAAGCAGCGCGACCCGGCGTGGAAGCGGGTGCTGCTCAAGATTTTGCACATCTTCCTGCGCTGCTATGTGGAGCTGTTCCGCGGTACGCCGATGATCGTGCAGGCCGTGTTCATCTACTACGGTCTTTTGCAGGTGTTCGGCATCAAGATGGGCATGTGGCAGGCAGGCTTCTTCATCGTTTCCATCAACACCGGTGCCTATATGGCGGAGACGGTCCGCGGCGGCATCGTGTCCATTGACCCGGGCCAGACCGAGGGTGCCAAGGCCATCGGCATGAACCACTGGCAGACGATGCTCCATGTCATTCTGCCGCAGGCGCTGCGCAACATCATCCCGCAGATCGGCAACAACTTCATCATCAACATCAAGGACACCTCGGTGCTGTCGGTCATCTCGATCACCGACCTGTTCTTTGTCCACAAGAGCGTGGTCGGCGCACTGTACACCTACTTTGAGAGCGCTGCCATCGTCATGGTCATCTACCTGACGATGACCCTGTTCGCCAGCTATCTGCTGCGCCTGTGGGAGAAAGCGCTGGACGGCCCGCAGAACTACGACCTGAACACGACCGACTCGCTGGCCTACACCAGCGGCATGTACAATGCCCCGGACCCGAACCATGAGTCCCAGAATCTGGATATGAAGGGAGGCGCAGCCCATGTCTGAGCCTGTTATTGAGGTACGCCACCTCTCCAAGAGCTTCGGCACCCATGTCGTTCTGCGCGATGTGGATTTCACCGTCAACCCCGGTGATGTCACCTGCATCATCGGTGCGTCCGGCAGCGGCAAATCGACCCTGCTGCGCTGCATCAACCTGCTGGAGACCCCCACGAACGGCAAGGTGCTGTTCCACGGCAATGACATCACGGCCAAGGGCAGCGACCCATGCGCCTACCGCGCCAAGGTGGGCATGGTGTTCCAGAGCTTTAACCTTTTCAACAATATGACGGTGCTGGACAACTGCACGGCGGGTCTGCGCTATGTGCTGCACATGGACAAGGAATCTGCCGAGCGCACCGCACTGGACAATCTGGAGAAGGTCGGCATGGCCCCCTATATCCATGCCAAGCCGCGCCAGCTTTCCGGCGGGCAGAAGCAGCGTGTGGCGATTGCCCGCGCGCTGGCCATGCAGCCCGAGGTGCTGCTGTTTGACGAGCCGACCTCCGCGTTGGACCCCCAGATGGTGGGCGAGGTGCTGGCCGTCATGCGCCAGCTGGCCAAGGAGGGGCTGACGATGCTTGTCGTCACCCATGAGATGGCCTTTGCCCGCGATGTATCGACCCATGTAGTCTACATGGCGGACGGCGTCATCTGTGAGGAGGGCACACCCGCCGACATCTTTGAGCGCCCGCAGAACCCCAAGACTGTTGAGTTCCTGAGCCGATTCCGGCAGGCGTAACAGCATAAAAAACGACCGATGGTGCAAAAGCCATCGGTCGTTTTTTGGTTATGGGGCTGTAAAAATAAGGCTGCGGGGCATCGAGGATGCCGCTCCTCCTTTAGCCAAGCGGCACATCAATCTCATCTCCGATGGCAAAGCTGTAGATCGTCAGCTTCGTCACCGGCACGCTCAGCCGTTGGGCGAACGCCCGGCGGTAAAGCCGCAGCTGGGCGGCATACTCGTCAATATAATACTGCGCATCGCGGCTGCGGTCGGTCTTATAGTCAAGGATCTCGGCATGCTCATCAAACACCAGCACAAGGTCGGCAATGCCCTGCACCAGTACCTCGGCCCCGGCGGCGCTCCCCTGCTGTGCGGCGGGGGTAATGTCGGCGGCGGGCAGGGCCGTGATGAACGGCTCCTCGCGCAGGATGCGGCGAGCCAGCCGGATTCGCCGCCAGACCGCACTGTCAAAGAAGGGGCGCACGGCGTCCAGATCCAGCTTATCCGCCAGCGCGGCGTCCAGCAGCTGCAGCCCGGTCTGCCGCTGTACCTCGGCCGTCAGATCGGGGGCCGGGCCGTCAAAGGGCACGCTCTGCATAAAGGCGTGGATGGCGGTGCCGCGCTCGGCGCCGGTCATGCCGCTTTTTTGCAGAAAGGCCGGGCGCTCCAGCGCAACCGGGCGGGCGGCGTGGGCCACCGCGCTGACGCTGACCTTGGCGGGAACCTTTTCGAGCGCGGCGCGGGGGCTTTGCCACGCAAAGCTGGCCTGCAGCTGCGCCACCAGCGCGGGGTCCGCCGCAGCGGCGGGCGGCGCAGGCGGCTGCTCCGTCTGCTCGGGCAGGGGCAGCAGCCGAATGTCCAGCGGCACACCGGTTTTGCGGTGGTGCGGCAGAAAGTTCGTGCGCGCCCAAAGCACATCGCTGCCCGGGTGCAGCATTGCAGCGGTCAGCAGCCAGCCTGCCCAGCTGCCCATGCCGCGCATCGACTCCGGGCCGGTGGCCTCGGCTGCGGCGCAGAGGGCGGGCAGCTTCAGCGCACTGTCGGTCCGCTTGAGCGGCACCGTGATGATCAGCGCGTCCTGTGCGCGGGTCAGCGCAACATACAGCACGCGCATCTCCTCGCTCAGTGTCTCGGTACGGATAGCCTGCGCCAGCGCCGCATAGGGCAGCGTTTTAAACCGCTTGGCCGCCCGCGGCGCACGCAGCATGACGCCCACGCCGAGGCGGCTGTGGGTCAGCACCGGCCGCACGGCGTCACTCTGGTTGAACTGGTGGGCTGTGTCCGCCACAAAAACGACCGGAAATTCCAGCCCCTTGGAGCGGTGTACCGTCATGATGGAAACACAGCCGGGGCGGGTCTGCCCGCCCGCACTCTGGTTCAGTCCGCCGTTGTGGGCGGCAGCGTCCATCGCGCGTATCAGCGCGGGCAGCCCCGCGCGCCCAGCCCCGGCAGCCCACGCTGTAAAGCTGAGCAGATCCTCGCGGCAGCGCAGGCCGTCAGGCAGCGCACCCACGGCGGCAAGATAGCCGGTGCGGGCCAGCAGCTCCCCGAGCAGCTCCTCCACCGGCAGGGTGCGGGCGAGGCGGCGGTACTCGGCCAGTGCCTCGATAAAGGGGGCAAACCGCGCCTGCTCTCCGTCAAGGACCGCCCCGTACAGACTGCCGTTTGGCCTTGCACGGCGCAGCACAACAAGGTCGTCCGCCGTGTAGGGGAACATCGGGCTCAGCAGCACAGCTGCCAGCGGAATGTCCTGCGCCGGATTGTCGATGACGCGCAGCAGCGCCGCAAAGGGACGGATATGCGGCTCATCGAGCAGATCGGCGGCGGAATCCGCAAAGACCGGGATGCCCGCCGTGCGCAGCGCACCCTCATAATCGGCAAAGCCCTTGCGGCCGCGCAGCAGGATACAGAAGTCCTCATACCGGCAGGGGCGCACCCCCTCCTTGCCGCGCACGGCAAAGCCGGTTTTGACCATCTCGGCGATGCGCCCGGCAATGACAGCGGCATCGCCTGCGGTATCGGCCTCGTCTATGACATCAATCTCGCACAGGCCCTGATAGGCGGCGCTTTTATCCCCGCCCACGACAAGCCGCTGGCCGTCCCCATAGGGTACACCGCCCAGCCCCTGGGTGAAAAACACCTCAAACAGATAGTTGATGCCCGCGATCACGCCGGGTGCACTGCGGAAGTTCGCATCCAGCGCCAGCGTGGCAGGGCTTGGGGCCGGCTGCGGGTGGGGCTTCCACTGCTGCTGCTTGCCCACAAAGATACCGGGGTCCGCCAGACGGAACCGGTAGATGCTCTGCTTGATGTCGCCCACGAAGAAAAGGTTGTCCGCCTCGGGGCGGGCCAGCGCAAAATAGATGGCGTCCTGCAGGGCATTCGTATCCTGATACTCGTCCACCAGCACCGCCGTGTAGCGGCTGCTGACCGTGCGGCACAGCGGCGTGCGCTCGTTGCGCTCATTGACGAGCAGATCAAGCGTCATATGCTCATAATCCGCGTAGTCCAGCACTTTTTCAGCACATTTCGCGGCAAAGCAGTTGTCGGCAAAGGTCTGCGTCACCCGCACAAGGGCTGCCACCAGCGGCGCAGCGCGGCGGCGGTCAGCGGCAAATTCCTCAGCCGTGCAGAGCAGTGCATCCCGGCGCAGGCTTTCAAGCTGCTTTTTTGCGCGGTCGCGCAGCTCGGACGCAGCGGCGGCGGACTGGTTTGCGTCCTTGCCGCCCTTGATGCGCCCCGCCGCACGCCAGCCCGACAGAACCAGCTCAAGCGCCGACAGGCATTTGTCCCAATCACCCTGCTCCAGATGGTAGCAGAGGTTCTCGACCCGGGCGGCATCATCAAGCATGACGGCCGTGTAGGCGGCATCGGCCTTTTCGTCCCGCGCTGCGATGGCTGCGCCGCTGTCCAGCAGCGCCTTGACGCCCTGCGCCCGGGCCAGCGCGATGCCCAGCAGCTCACGGCCCCATTCGGTCTGCTGCGGCGGGGCCTCCTGCTGCCACATTTCGGCAAACGCAGTCAGCGATGCCGCCGGGTGTGGCAATGCCCGGGTAAAGTGATAGAGGTCGAGGACCGCATCCCCGGCCGTGCTGTCGGTACGGCCCCGGTCGTACAGGTCGGCAAAGGCGCGGAAGTCGGCGTCCTGATAAGCTGTCTCCAGCGTGGCGGCCAATGTTTCCTGCTCAATACGGGCAAGGTCGGCCTCCTCGGCGGTCGTAAAGTCAGGGGGTACATCGAGCATGGCAAAATGCTGCTGCACAAAGTGCAGGCAAAAGGCATCCACCGTGCCGATGGACGCGCGCTGCAAAAGCAGCTGCTGGCGGCGCAGGTTGGTGTTGCCGGGGTGGGTGCGCACCTCCTGCGCAAGGCGGGCCGTGATGTCAGCCCGCAGCTTGGCCGCCGCCGCATTTGTGAAGGTCATGATCAGCAGCGAATCGGCATCCGCCGGGTGCTCAGGGTCCGTGATAAGCCCCACCACGCGCTCGACCAGCACACGGGTCTTGCCCGAGCCGGCAGCCGCCGACACCAGCAGGCTGCCGCCCCGTGCCTTGATCGCTGCCGCCTGCGCCGGGGTGAATTGTATCTTGGGTTGTTCTGGCATGGGGTGTCTCCTTTATGTAGAAAAGCTTTCCTCTGGGGGGAAGGCGTTCTCATTCCGCAAACGGGTCGTCCTTGATCGAAATCGTCCGTTCGTGTTCCCCGTCGCGGTGGGTGCAGGCGCAGCGGAAATCACAGTAGGTGCAGGGGCTTTTGCCGCCGCCGGGGCAGAGCGGCTCGGCATCAATGCGGCCGCTGTACAGGTTTTCCGCCATATCGATGAGCAGGCCGTCCAGATGATCCCGGATGCGGCCCAGCTTCGCCTCATCGGCCAGCGTGCTTTTGCTGTTTAGCACCTTGCCGGTTTTGGCGCTAAAGCTCAGCGGCACAAACTCACCGGTGCCTTTGGTATCCATGGCACGGTAGATGCTCTCGTCATCAAGCAGCAGGCCGTTCATCGGGTAGGTCGGCGCGGGGTCGGCCTCCTCGGTCAGCTCACGGCGGTCAACGCTCTCGGGTGCAGGGTCGGCCAGCAGGTACTCGACCCCCGCCGCCGTAGCACCGGGGAAGGCCGCCTGCGCGTTGCGTTCCAGCGTAAAGAGGTACAGCAGCATCTGGCAATCCAGACCGTAGTAGACCTCCTTCAGCTTGAACTCCTTACCGCCGGTCTTGTAGTCCACGACCCGCAGATAGGTCTTGCCGCGTTTTTCCAGCGGCATCGCATCGACACGATCCACCGTGCCGACAATACGCACCGTATGCCCCGCCCCATCGGCAAGCTGCACCGGGTCGATGCGGGTGGCGTCCGGGTTTTCGGCATCGGGGCGGTCGTCAATGCGCAGCTCAAACGCAACGGGGCGAAAGCCCGACTGCCGCAGATCGCGCTGGATAAAGCCCAGCAGTCCCACCAGATTGCGCCGGATCCGGCCGATCAGGTAGTCCATCCGCACCGTCATGCCGGGCAGGTTTTCGGCCACATATTCGTCCACCAGCGCATCGACAAGGGCCTCCACCTCCTCCGGCGTCAGCGTCTTGAACGCTTCGCCGCGGCGGCGCAGGGCGTTTTCCAGCACCCAGTGGGTCAGCGTGCCGCTTATATTGGGGGCAAGCTCTGCCTTTTTGCGGGGCGCCGCCTTGATGATGTACTGCAGAAAATAGCCAAAGGGGCAGCTCTGGTATTTTTCAAACCGGGTGGGGCTTATGCGCAGCCCCCGCCCAAGTAAGGCTTCAAGCGCGGCGGTATCCTTGACCTGCTGCTCTGCCCCGGCGGTGTCCACCGCACGGCGCACAGCGGCATAGGCGGGGGCCAGCGCAGGGTCAGCGTCCAGCACGGCGCGCACTGCCGCACCGGCACACTGCCGGTCCGGGTCCTGACTGAGCATACCCAGCACATCAAGCGCAGCGGCCGGGGCGGCGGCCAGCTGCACCGCCGTGGGGGTGCGGGGCGGCACCTGCAGATACTGCAAAATCGGTGCAAGCGCAGCGCTGGCGGGGGCGGCATCCTCGGCATGGGCCGCTGCGGGCCAGCTGAGCCACAGATAGCTGCGTGCCACAGTCAGCGCCTTGTAAAAGCAGATCCCCTCGCGCAGAACCTTGTTGGCAAAGCAGTCGGGCAGCTCGGCGCCCTGCTCCATCATAATGTCGCGGTCGGCGTGGGTCAGCAGGCCCTGATCGCCGGGCGTCTGGGGGAACTCCCCCTCCAGCAGGCCGACCACAAAGACGGCATCGGTCTCGGGCAGGCGCATACGGCCCGCCGTGGTCACGATCACGCTGTCAAGGCTCTGGGGGATATGCCCCATATCGGTCGTGCGCAGCAGCAGCGTAAAAAGCTCGGCGTACTCGGCAGGGGGCAGCTTTTCACTGCCCAGCAGACGGGCAAGCTGGTCAAGCAGCCCCATAACGACATTCCACTCGCGCAGGACCTCATCCGCCTCGGGCAGGCGGCCCTCTGCGCGCAGCTTCTCGGCAAGGCTCTCAAGCGCCTTCTCAGCCCCGAGGGACTGCAAAAACAGGAAGATCTGCTTGGTCAGTGCCGCTGCGGGGGCACCGGCCGCCTTGGGCACAAAGTCCGCCAGCCGCTCCATGATGAAGGCGCGGGCGCACTCGGCATCGGCCAGCACCTGCCGGTCCTGATCGGAGTCATGGCCGTCATACCCCGCCGCGCTGCGGGTAAAGGGCTCCCGCCAATCGGCGGCGGTCAGCTGCCATGTGTAGGCATAATTTTCAAGGGCACACTGCTGGCTTTCCGGCAGATCGACCAGCCCGGTCTTGAGCAGGCGCAGCACGCTGCGGCTCGACACGCCGCGCAAAAGCTCCAGCGCGGCATGGACCGCCCGCGCCGGGGCGGTGTTTTCGGGGGTAGTGGCCTCATCGCAGAAAAGCGGTATGCCCTGCAGACGGAACTCATACCGCAGCGGGGCAAGGTACTGCTCGGCATTGCGGCAGATGACCGCCATGCGGCTGTAGGGGGTGCCCTGCCGCGCGCGGGCCGCGATCTCGGCGGCCACCGCCTTGGCCTCGGCCTGACGGGACGCCGCCGCGTGGTAGGTAATGGCCGGATGCGCCGGATCGACCACAGTCTCCGGCGTGTAGGCAGGGTCCGCCAGCAGCAGGCCCAGCTCGGCCAACGCCGGGGCATCGGCATGGCGGCAGTCCTCGGTCAGCAGCTCGGTATGGGTGGGCACACCGGCCTCTGCGGCCATCCGCTTGAGGGTATTGACCACATTTTTGGCACCGCTGAACAGCCCCATGCCGCCGTCCCGGTCCTGCTCGCCGTCACAGCAAAGGCAGACCGTTACATCGGCCACCGGCAGCATGGCCGCCAGCAGGGCGCGCTTCGGCGCATTAAAGGTATCAAACTCGTCAATGTACACGGCGCGCCCCGCAAAGAAGGCTGCGTCCAGCCGCTCCGCTGCGCGCTGCTGGCGGTCGCCGGGGTCCATGGCGCTCTGGGCCAGCAGCCCCTCATACGCGGCATAGATCAGGGCCAGTTCATCCAGCTTTTCGCGGTCGGCCCCGGGGGCCTTTGCATAGTCCGCCAGCATTTCCGGCGTCACACCGGCGCTTTTCAGCTCACTGACGGTCTGGGCCGCCTTCTCGCAGAAGGCGGCGCTGCGCCGCTGGCGGCTGTAGTACACGACCTTGTCCAATAGCGAATCCGCCGCCCGGCGCAGCAGCAGGGCACGGCCCGCCTCGGTCAGGGTGGGCACGGCCGCCCCGCCGTAGCGGCGCAGCAGGGCCTCCGCCAGCGAGGTGAAGGAGTAGCTTTCGACATAGGCGGAAAGGCTGTCCCCCAGCGTGCGGTAGAGCTGCCCCTCGGTGGAGGAGGTAAACTGCTCCGGCACGATCAGGATGCTGCGCTCCCCCCGCGCCGCGCGTGCGAGCAGGGCGGCCAGCATGGTATGCGATTTGCCCGAGCCGGATGGGCCCAAGATGAAGTTTAGCATGGTGGTGTCCTTTCTGATAGCCTTCTCCCTTAGAAAAAGGTGGCCCGAAGGGCCGGATGAGGGGCGCGTGTGCCGCAGCGACCCATTTGCGGGCGGCAGCGGCAAGGCCGCCCCTCATCAGTCAGCGGGCAAGCCGCTGACAGCTTCCCCCGCGGGGGAAGCCAATCTGCCTATAAAGTCCGCAACTGCCAACCTTACCTCAAACCGGCCGAACACCAGCGCGTTTTCATCGGCGCCGGGGTAGGCGGCGGTGCTGCCGGAAATGCAGAGCGAGGGATAAAGCACGCAGAACCAGTTGCGGCCCTGCGCGGTGCCCAGCTCTATGCGCAGGGCGGTGTACTCCCCGCCGGGCAGAGAAAAGCTGCCGTAATCGCGGGCGGAAAAGTCGTGGCTCTCCAGCCGCAGGGCGGCCGTTTGCGGGCTGTGGGCGCGGTGCAGGGCGCTGTCGGCTGCAGCCTGCAAAGCGGGCAGCGCCGTCTGCAGCGCCCGGACAGCCTGCTGCGGGCTTTGCGCCTGCGCCACGGCGGGCGGCAGGGCAGCCAGCACGGCATCCCGCACCTGTAATTTCAACAGCTGGTCATCCCATGTATCGCTGTTGGCTAAGATGTGCAGCCGCACGGTGTCGGCCCGCACCCGGGCGGCGGTGCGTTGGTGCCAATCGGCATAGGCGGTAAGTACAACAGTCAGTGCCAGCGCCAGACCGGCGCCCAGCTCCAGCACACGGCGGGTATGCTTCGTCATAACAGTTCTCCCCTTTCCAACCGGAGTATGGGCAGAAAGGGGAGAAAATAATCATCTGATTGTCCGCACGGCGCGGGATCACTTTTTTGCGCCGAACAGGCGGCGGGCCGTCACGAAGGGGCCGCCGCGGGTCGGCTTGCAGAGATAGACCTGCCGGTAGCTGCTTTTGAGGGCGGCCACGGCCTTGCGTGCGGCGTCCTGCCTGTCAAAGATGCCAAAGACGGCCGCACCGCTGCCGGTCATCTGGGCTGTCACGGCCCCCTGCGCCCGCAGCGTTTTGCAGATGGCGGGCGTTTCGTCCGCACCGGAGCAATGCTCCAGCGCATTGCCGGCCGCCGCGCAGACGCCGGGCAGGTCGTTGTTGCGGATGGCCTGCTCCTGTGCCTCGCAGTCAGGGTGGACAGGGCTGCCCATTGTGTCATAGCGGGCAAAGGCTTCGGGGGTGGAAACGCCCACGCTGGGCATCGCCACCACAAACCAGCAGTCCGGGCAGGGCGGCAGGGCTTTCATCAGATCGCCCACGCCCCGCACGCGGCAGGTGCCGCCCATCAGGGCAAACGGCACATCAGCCCCGATGCCCGCACCGATGGCACACAGCTCACTCATCGAAAGCTTTGCGCCGTACAGCTCGTTCAGACCGACCAGCACCCCGGCGGCATCGGCACTGCCGCCGGCCATGCCAGCCCGCACCGGTACCCGCTTGTAGATCGTCATATCCACGCCCGCCAGCAGGCCGGTATAGGCAAAGAAGGCCAGCGCGGCCTTGACAGCGGTGTTTTTATCGTTGGCCGGCACAAAGCTGCCGGGCAGATTCAGCGTCAGGTCATGGCTGCGGCGCAGCGTGATTTTTTCATACAGATCAATGGTCTGCATGACCATATCCAGATCATGGTAGCCGTTGGGCAGCGTGCCCACGACATCCAGCGACAGATTCAGCTTGGCCGGGGCCAGCACCGTCACAGAACGGTATTGCATAGGGGTCACTCTCCTGTTATTTGCCCTGCGGATGGCAGGGTTACTTCGTCCAGCCGTTTTCGCTCAAAAATTCGCGGATGCGCTTCATTGCGATCTGCAGATGATCCACGCTGTAGGCATAGCTGATGCGGGCGTACCCCTCGCCGGAGGCGCCGAACGCCGAGCCGGGGATAATGGCAACCTCTTTTTCACGCAGCAGCCGCTCGCAGAATTCACTGCTCGTGAGGCCGCTGATCTGGATCGAGGGGAACACATAGAACGCGCCGCGCGGCTCAAAGCAGGTCAGGCCCATATCGTTGAGCGCCTTGACCACATAACGGCGGCGGCGGTTGTACTCGTCCCGCATCATCTCGATCTGGTCATCACACTGGCGCAGCGCCGTGACCGCCGCATACTGGCTGGTGGTCGGGGCCGACATGATGCAGCTCTGGTGGATCTTGGTCATAACCTTGATGAGCGGCGCGGGGCCTGCGGCATAGCCGAGGCGCCAGCCGGTCATGGCGTAGGATTTGGAGAAGCCGTTGACGACAACGGTGCGCTCGGCCATGCCGGGCAGCGATGCAATGGACACATGGCGGTCGAGCCCGTAGGTCAGCTCGGAATAAATTTCATCCGACAGCACCAGCACCTTCGTCTCGCGCAGGACGGCGGCGATCTTCTCCATCTCGTCGGCGCTCATGACCGCGCCGGTGGGGTTATTCGGGTACGGGAAGATCAGCAGCTTTGTCCGCGGCGTGATGGCCGCCCGCAGCTGGTCGGCAGTCAGGCGGAACTGATCCTCGGCGCGGGTGGCAATATGCACCGGCACGCCGCCGGTCAGCTGGGTGATCGGCTCATAGCAGACAAAGCAGGGCTCGGGAATGATGACCTCGTCCCCGGGCTGGACCACCGCGCGGATGATCAGGTCGATGGCCTCACTGCCGCCGACCGTGACAAGGACATTTTCCTCTTTATAGTGCAGGTCAAAGCGGCGGCCAAGGTAGCTGCAGATCTCATTGCGCAGCTCCTTCAGACCGGCGTTGGCTGTGTACTTGGTGCGGCCCAGTTCAAGGCTGCGGATGCCTGCATCGCGGACGCTCCACGGCGTTTTAAAGTCCGGCTCGCCAACGCCCAGAGAGATGCAGTGCGGCATTTCAGCCGCCAGATCAAAGAACCTGCGGATGCCGGACGGGCGCATCGCCTTGGCGGCAGGGGCAAGCAGTTCATCGTAGTTCATCACAGGACGGTACACTCTCTTTCATCGGGTTCTTCGGCCAGATACAGCCGACCGCCGCGCTTGTAGGGGCGCAGCACAAAGCTGGTGGCGGTGGAGAGCACATCGTCCAGCGGGGAGAGACGCTTGGCCACGAAGATTGCGATCTCCTGAAAGCTGCGGCCCTTGATGATGACCTGCAGGTCGTAGCTGCCGCTCATCAGCAGCACGGTATCCACCTCATCAAACTGGGCGATGGTCATACCGATGTCGTCAAAGCCACGGGCCTTGTGGGGGGTCACGCGCAGCTCGATGACAGCCTCCACCAGATTGACGCCGGCCTGTTCCCAGTCCACCAGCGTTTCATACCCGCGGATGTAGCCCTTGACGGCGGCCTCGTCCATCATGGCGGCGATCTCCTCGGGGGTCTTATCCAGCATCGCCGCGATGTCCTCGATCGGCATGCGGGCGTTCTTTTCCAGAATACGGAGCAATTCTTCCATAGTTGTACACCTCTCTACAGTATATATGTAGTTATTATAGCATATTCCGCGCCGGATTGCATCATCAAATTTTGCGAGACATATAGCATCCATTTTATCAAGCATCTTCCAGCTCTGTGGTGATTGTGATATACTGTAATCAAAAAGCTTTAACTGCCGAAAACCAGCAAAATTATAAACTTTATGTTACACTAATAAGGAGAAATGCATATATGAATATGGCCGAGTACTTATCCGTAAAAGATTTCACTTATTTGGAATATTGCGACTACTTGCAAAGTAAGTACGGAATTGGTTTGGATGATTATATGACTAAAGGATATAGTCCAAAGCAAAAGTGTAAACGTACAAAAGAAGGTCTAGTGGCTCATCACAAAAAAGAAGACACCATGATATTGCTGTCAAACAAAAAAGTGGCTCAAATGTGTCCGTTTGAGTGGCAACTCAAGGAAAACATCGTCTATTGCGACTACCTAGAACATTTGTTACTACACATACTTATTTGCAAATATCCGGCAGATGAAAGAGCTCGTTCCGTAAAAGTTGGCTTCGGTGGTGTTGTAAACTTTATTGTGCCTGAACTCAACGACATGTATAGCGGTTGGGAAACGAAACAGATGTGGCGCAAAAATTTCCATGAAAGAGTAAAAAACGATAAAGATGTCTATATGGCATTACTAAAGCAATTTATTGAAGAAGAAAAAGATGATAAAGACTTCAATATAGCCCTTTTGTGTAGGAGCTTTAATGAGCCATACGGACTTTGGAATGACAATCTGAATCGCGAAATATATACCGAAATCAGGGCTCTATCGAGTAGCAATCATAAACGCGGTATCCTAATGAGCCTTTTGAATATTATAAAAGCGTTCTTTGTGGGGTAATTTATTTTCCTAGTCACAAATATCGATTATGCTTTATATTTTCATTGGTTATATTCGTCGGCTATATGTTCAATCTCATTAAAGCGTTGTATTGATTACAAGCCATAATTATAATTGAAAACTGCACAAAAAATAGCACGCTTATGTCTTTTGACACAAGCGTGCTATTCTGATTGTAATTTACCCTTCCGCCGGGACGTCGCCTGTATCGTCGACGCTTTCGGCATCCGGGGCGGGCTCCTCCATGGAGACGCTTTCCTCCGGGGGCTGCTCCCCTGCGGGGATCGGCTCCTCGGCGGGCGGCGTGCCCGCGCCCATTTCCTCGTTCTGCATGTTATCCACAACGGCATCGGTCGGCGCAGGGGTGGGCGTGACCTCCACCTGCATCTCACTCTCCTGCAGGGCGGTCAGATACCACTGGCGGTTTTCCCCGCGGGTAAAGACATAATCCATATACTTCGTCGGCTCGGTGGGGGCCGTCAGCGAAAGCTCGCCGGTGGCGTTGTTCGTGGCGGTGGGCACATAGCCGACCGTGACGATGCGCTTGCCGTCCCGGCGGCTGATCTTCTCGACCGTCGGCGTGTACTGCGCTACCGAGCTGGTGACAGGCACCAGATAGGCCTGCTTTTCCTCATCGTACTGGTAGACGAATTCCTCGGTGCTGAAGGTCCCCTCCGGCACCTTATACTCAGGGCCGAGAAGGTTGGCGATGTAGGTATCGACCTCCAGCGCGGGGATCATGGCCGAGCCGGTATCGGGGTCACGCTCATACTGGTCAAGGCTGCCGCCGCTGTTCTGCACCTGATAGACGGTGCCCCAGATGGCGGCCTGCTTGAATACGCCGGGGTCAACGCTGTTCACATCGTCAAACGCCACGGGGTCCAGCATGACCATGCCGTACAGGCGGTCACGGTACGCCTTGCGCAGACCGCTGTCGTCCAGTGCTGAGCGCACAAGCCCTACGATCCAGCCCAGCACGGTAAACAGGCCGATGAGCGCAAGCAGCAGCGCCACACTGCCCACGACCTGCCGTGCCAGACGACGGTTATTGCGGATATGTTCTTCTCTGTAATTTGCCATTGTGGATGTGTTGCTCCTTTGGGGGGATTGAAAAGCGGTGCGGCGGGGTGAGGGCACCCCGCCCTACACGCCCATTGAACGGGGGATCGCAGAGCGGCATGCCCCCATGCCGCCGCAGGCAGGCTTCTTACTTATTCTTATACATCTGCTCGTAATATTTCTGGTAATCGCCGCTGGTGACATGGGCCATCCAGTCGGGGTGGGCCAGATACCAGTCGATGGTAAGCACGATGCCCTTCTCGAACGGGGTCTCGGGGTACCAGCCCAGATCCTCCTTGATCTTGGTCGGGTCGATGCCGTAGCGGCGGTCGTGGCCGAGGCGGTCAGCGACATGGGTGATCAGCTCCTCGCTGATACCCTCGTCCTTCAGGCGGTCATGCAGCTGGGCAATGACGGTCTTGACGATGAAGATGTTGGGGCGCTCGTTGTGACCGCCCACATTGTAGACCTCACCGTCCTTGCCGCCATTGGCGACCATATCGATGGCCTTGCAGTGATCCATGACGTACAGCCAGTCGCGGATCTGCATGCCGTCGCCGTAAACTGGCAGCGTCTTATGCTGCTTGGCATTGTTGATGAGCAGCGGGATCAGCTTCTCGGGGAACTGATAGGGGCCGTAGTTGTTGGAGCAGCGGGTAATGTT
>ERZ839741.2568-NODE-2568-length-16309-cov-6.634675_pt1 | contig 16309 bp, 11 predicted proteins | sample MGYA00519880_ERZ839741 | MGnify/ENA primary metagenome ERZ839741 (study PRJEB31850, sample SAMEA3708851) | human gut metagenome | biome: human gut; feature: human-associated habitat; material: faeces | place: China | collected 2014 ...
GGTGGCCTCAGCGAAGACCAGCTGGCACTCGGTGTTGATGTTGATCTTGGAGACGCCCAGGCTGATGGCCTTTGCGATCATCTCGTCGGGGATGCCGGTGCCGCCGTGCAGGACCAGGGGGATGTTGTTAGTGGCCTTGTGGATGCGGTCCAGAGCCTCGAAGTCCAGGCCCTTCCAGTTGGCCGGGTAGACACCGTGGATGTTGCCGATGCCAGCTGCCAGGAAGTCGATGCCCAGATCGGTGATCTTTGCGCACTCCGCAGGGTCTGCGATCTCGCCAGCGCCCACGACGCCGTCCTCGACGCCGCCGATGGAACCGACCTCAGCTTCGATGCTCAGGCCCTTGGAATGTGCCAGAGCGACCAGCTCCTTGGTCTTCTCCACGTTCTCCTCAATGGAGTAGTGGCTGCCGTCGAACATGATGGAAGAGAAACCGGCTTCCACGCAGGCCTTGCAGCCTTCGTAGGTGCCGTGGTCCAGATGCAGAGCAACGGGAACGGTGATCCCCATGGAATCGACCATTGCGCTGACCATCGCAGCAACGGTCTTGAAACCGGTCATGTACTTGCCGGCACCCTCGGAGACGCCCAGGATGACGGGGCTCTTCATCTCCTCGCAGGCGGTCAGCACAGCCTTGGTCCACTCCAGGTTGTTGATGTTGAACTGAGGCACACCGTAGTGGCCGTCACGAGCTTTGATGAGCATTTCGGTTGCATTTACCAACATTATTATTACCTCCAAAAATTATCGGGGTCTGTTCGTACCCACACACCGCTTTGTGCATGGTTTAACGAAGTTGCACCCTAAGTATACCCCAAACAGCGGGTAAAATCAATCCACCGGAGAGTTTTTGTAACCAAACCGAAGCTTTCTTGGCCAGCAGTATGCTCGAAAGACAGAGAAATAAGTGGGATGCAACATTTTATACAGGCTTCGACAACATCCGGCCAGACCGGCGGCGGAGGCGCCAAAGCAGACGATTTTCAACAGGGATCCACATTCGTCAAAATGATGTTGGATAAAAAGGCAAAACAAGTGCCGCTCTGCTTCAAAATTTTGTCATAATTCTGACTTGAAAATTACAAAATGTATGCAGAGTTCTGAGCCTGTCGAGATAAGATTGTGGAAAACCTTGTGGAAAGTGTGGAATTCCACCCGGAAAACAGGCTTGAACGCTTGAGTTTTGAACTTTCTCCACAGGGTTTTCAACTTGTGGAAAAAACAGGGCGGGTATACGGATGGTAAAGCAGTCTGAATGTGGAAAACTTTTACCACAGGCAAAAAGACGGATAACCGGCGCGCAAAAGGCAACACTTCTCCCATGAGGCGCTGCCCGGGCGGGCGGCACAGAAATTTCACGGGAAGAAAAAGCGCAATTCTATGGCAAACCCCTGCCGCTTATGTTATACTTCAAGATGAGTTATAAGCGCTGTACGTCTGAAATGCGTCAGTGCCTGCCGCAAAATGCTGCTTTACGGCGCTGCGGCCCTGAAAACTCGTTTGAAGCGATACGATGACGCCGGGCCGGAAGGGCTTTGGCGTCCTGCGATAGAAACGGAAGGAGAACTTCATGGAAGAACGCAATATGCCCCGCCGTCCCCGCCGCGAAAAGGCCGACGACCAGCCCCGGAACGAGAGCCTCGTCTACGGCAAGAACCCGGTCACAGAGCTGCTGAAGAGCGGCTCCGGCGTGGATACGGTGCTGCTGGCCGAGGGCATGGCCCCGGCTGTGGCCGCTTACTATACCGCAATGGCGAAAGAAGCCGGTGCCACTGTCAAGCGGGTACACCCCAACAAGCTGCGCCTGATGACCGGCACCGAGAGCCATCAGGGCGTGGCTGCCTTTGCCAGCGAGATTGAATATGTGACCGTGGAGGACCTGCTGAACGTTGCCAGAGAGAAGGGGGAGCCCCCTTTCCTGGTGCTGAGTGACGGCATCGAGGACCCCCATAATCTGGGCGCGGTGATGCGCTCTGCTCTGCTGTGCGGAGCCCACGGCATCGTCATCCCCAAGCGGGGCGGCGCGTCCGTGACCCCCACCGTCATCAAGTCCAGTGCCGGTGCGGCCGAGCGCCTGCCTGTGGCCCGCGTGGCCAACATCGGCGAGACCATCCGCCGCCTGAAGGATCAGGGGGTGTTCGTCTACTGTGCCGATATGGACGGTGTGCCCCTGCGCAAGAACAACCTGACCGGCCCCATCGCACTGGTGCTGGGCAGCGAGGGCAGTGGTGTATCCCAGCTGGTGAAAAAGCTCTGCGATGGTGTGGTGCGGCTGGATATGGCCGCTCAGGGCACCGGTGTGGACAGCTTCAATGTCTCGGTAGCGGCTGGCATCATCCTGTACGAGATCCAGAGCCAGCGCGCCGCAGAGTAAGAAACAGCGGCCAGACCGCCGTGACCAGAACAGGGAGGGACTAGGATGCCAAAGGATGATAAGCGCAAAGAGCTGACACAGGAAGAGATCGATGCGCAGAACGAGAAGTTCCGCACGTTTTTCAGCACCAGCGTGGCACAGGTGCCCGAAGAGATGAAGCGCCGCGATGAGGAAAAGGAGAGCACCAGCAGCCTGCTGGGCAAGCTCTTTCACCGCGAAAAGGACAAAGAGGAGCCTGCCGCCGCCCCGGCTGTGCAGAATGAGCTGCCGCCCACGGGTGAGATCGTGCTGGGCCATGAGGAAGAAGCCGAGGCCGGCCTGGAGCTGGCATTGGAGCCCGGAGAGCTGGAGGAAGCAGAGCCTGTGGCTCTGTCCACCGCGCCGGAAGCCCCCGCAGCGCCGAAGCCGGAACCCCGGCCCGCACCCCAGCCCGAGAAAAAGCCGGAGCCGCCCCGCCGCCGGGAACCCCTGACCCCGCAGGAGCAGCAGGAGGATGCAGAGATGGCCGAACTCAAGGCCATGCTCTATGGCACCCCCAAGCCCGCCCCGGTGGAGGAGGTGCAGGATGCCCCCGAAGAGGTGCTGGCCGTGGAGCCGGAAGCTCCCGCAGCGCCTGAGGGCCCGGCCATCCCCATGGTGTTTGCCGAGGATCAGTCGGTAAAGCAGGCGAAGTCTGCCCCGGAAGCCGCGCCAGAGGTTGAGCCGGAACCGGAAACGGCTTTCCAGTTCTTTGGCAAGGGCGCGGACGAGAACGAGCCGCAGGCCCCTACCCGCACCGAGGCCCCCAGCAAGGACGACAGCATGAGCCTGCCGCTGATGGGGCTGGAAGAGGACGAGGCACCCGCCCGGCCTGCCGCCCCGGCAGAGGAGGCCCCGGCCCAGCCTGCTGAGGAAGCGGCTCCTGCCGCGCCGGAGGCTGCGGAGAAGCCTGAAGAGGAAGCCGAGCCGGAAACGCCCGAGCAGGTGGGGGAGAAGCTCCGCCGGATGGGCGCGGAGCTGACGCTGCGGTGTGTGCTGGAGGGCATCCTTGCCGTGGTACTGCTCCACTTTGGCCTTGTTGCCGAGGGGCTGCTGGCCCCTGCGGCCTCCCTTGACCCCGTGATCGCCCCGGCGGCGTTCTATGCTGCCAACCTGCTCTTTCTGGCCGGTGCGCTGGCTGTGGGCTGGCCTGTCCTGCGGGATGGCCTGCAGGGCCTCAAGGGCCGCCCCAGTGCAGACACCATGCCGGCGCTGGCCGCCTGCGGTGCGCTGGTGCAGGCTGCGGTCGCCCTGTTCAACGCCCAGAGCTATCAGAACTCCAGCTGGACGCTGCTTTCCGGCGTGGCCGCACTGGGCCTGTTCCTGGCCCTGCTGGGCAGCCGTGTCCTGCTGACTGCCGTCAGAAACGGCTATGACCTTGCCGCCCGATCCCCCGAGGGGCTGCAGGGCGCGTTCCGTGTCCGGGATAAGGACCTGATCCGGGTGCTGGCCCGGAGCTTGGATCAGAAAGACCCCTGGGTGCTGCTCAGCCGCCCTGTCCAGTGGGACGAGGCGCTGGTGGAGCAGAGCTTCGGGGAGCGCGCCAGTGAGCGCCGCGCCCGCAAGACGGCCCTGATCCTGCTTGGTGCTGCCGTGCTCAGCGGGCTGGTGTTCCTGCTGTTTGGCGGCGGGCCCAACGGCATGGCCGCAGCCCTGACCTCCATGCTCTGCATGGGTGCACCGCTGTCCTCCACCCTGGTTGCGGGCATCGCGTCTCTGCGCCTGCAAAAGACTGCTGCCGCCGCCGGTGCTGTGGTGCCCGGCTGGGCCGCCATTGAGGAGCTGGGCGGTGTGGACACCGTGCAGGTGGATGCCGACGAGCTCTTTACCGCCGACAGCGTGAATCTGGAGGATATCCGCATCTTCAAGGGCGGCCGCATCGACCGTGCCATCCTCTATGCAGCCAGTATCCTCAACCACAGCTGCGAGACCCTGCGGGGCCTGTTCCGTCAGATCATCGAGGACCGCACCGAGATCCTGTACCCTGTGAAGGATCTGGAGGTCCACCACGGCCTTGGCTTTGCCGCCTGGTGCGATAACAACCGGGTGCTCATCGGCAACCGGCTGTACATGGAGCGGGAGGGCGTGCCCCTGCCTGAGCAGGAGTACGAGGATGAGCACTCCCAAAACGGCGCGCTGCAGATCCTGTATCTGGCTGTTTCCGGCAGCCTGCACGCCATGTTCGTGCTCCATTATGTGGGCGGCCGCAACGCCGCCCGCGGTCTGGAGGTGCTGCAGCGGGAGAACATCCGCCTGCTGGTCACCTGTGAGGACCCCAGCCTGACGGCCCGCCACATTACCGAGGCTTACCATCTGCCCGAGGGGATGATCACTCTGCTGGATCAGGAGCAGTGCAGCGCGCTGACCCCTGCCCAGCCGGACGAGACTGCCCGCTGCTGTATGCTGCATGATAAGGGCTTTGCAAGCCTGATCGGCGGTCTGCGCGCGGCGGAAAAGGCCCAGAACGCCGAGACGAGCGCCACCACGGTGCAGATGGTCTCGGTCTGGTTCTCGGTGGTCATCGGTGCTCTGCTGACCTACGCGGGCAGCATCGGCACCCTGTCGGTGGCAGCTGTCCTGATGTATCAGGCGGCATGGAGCGCTTTGAGCATTGCGGTCTGCGCTCTGAAACAGCACAACTGAAAATAATTCATAAAATGAAATCGTACAAAAAGAAGCGGCTGTCGTGTCAGCCGCTTCTTTTTGTTGCAATTGCGGACAAAGTGTGTCATACTTCTACCCAGAGTTTACGGAAAGAGAGGGGAGCCCGCTATGTCATACCGTGCCGCGATCTGTGATGACAGCACGACCGATGCTGAATTTGTGGGGAGCATTCTGCACCAGTGGGCCGCAGAGCGTGGCATTGAGGTGGAGAGTGAGCGCTTTGCCTCGGCGGATGCCTTTCTTTTTCGCTACGCAGAGGACAAAAGCTTTGACCTATTACTTCTGGACGTGGAAATGCCGGGCACGGACGGTGTGACGCTGGCCAAAACGGTGCGGCAGGAGAATGAAGCCGTGCAGATCGTGTTCATCACCGGCTACTCCGATTACATTGCCGAGGGCTATGACGTGGCCGCCCTCCACTACCTGGTGAAGCCGGTCAGCCGCGAAAAGCTCTTTGCTGTTCTCGACCGTGCCTGGGAAAAGCACCGCCGCAACGCCCGGTGCCTGAACCTGGAGCTTTCCGGCGAGCTGGTGCGCCTGCCGCTGTATGAGGTGCGGTATCTGGACGTGCACCAGAATTACGTCACGGTTCATGCCAGGCAGGATTACACCGTCAAGCGGACGCTTGGTGAGTTCGAGGCCCAGCTGGACGAAGGCTTCCTCCGGGTGGGGCGGGGGATGATCCTGAACCTGAAACAGATCCGCCGTGTGACCAAAAAGGAAGTCGTGCTGGCCGATGGTACCGCCCTCCCATTGCCCCGGGGTGCCTATGAGCCCCTGAACCGGGCGATCATTGAGAGGACTTAATGATGAAACTTAAATTCTTTTCAAAGCTTCTCGATCAACGCATCGCCGCTTACCAGCGGGAGCTCATCGAGACCCACTACAAAGAGGTGGACAACATGTACCGCCAGATGCGGGGATGGCGGCACGATTACCGGGGACACATCCAGACCATGAAGGTGCTGGCGGCACAGGGGGATCTGGACGGCATCAAAGCCTACCTGGATGCATTGGATACCGACCTGAACACTGTTGATCTGGCTGTAAAAACCGGCAACGCCATGGCTGATGCCATCATCAACAGCAAGATCTCCCTTGCCAAGAGCCGAAATATCCCGGTGCAGATCGATGCCCATATCCCGGTCAAACTGAAAATGAGTGAGCTTGACCTCTGCTGCATCTTGGGCAACCTTTTTGATAACGCCATGGATGCCAGTGCGGAGCTGCCCGAGGAGGAGCGGCTCATCCGGGTATATATGGATATGAAGGGCACACAGCTCTATATCTCCTTCACCAATTTCACGGCAACTAAAAAGCAGAAAAAGCTTGCGGGCCGTTTTGTCACCACCAAGGGCGAGGGCCACGGCTTCGGGCTGGTGCGCATTGATGCCATCGTGGAAAAGCTGGATGGCTACCTCAGCCGCAACAGCGAGGATGGGGCATTCACGACGGAGATATTGATTCCACAGGTTTAGCAATTCATCCCCCAAATCAGGCGTTTCGTCCCCGGAATGTGTCGGGGGCGATTTTTTGTGTTAGGATCATTGCCAGACAAGTGAAAGGGGATTCCAAAATGGGAAAGAACGAGAAAACCAAAAAGCCAAAGCCCAAATACAATGTCTGGCAGAACACTGCCTACATGCTCTCGGTGGCCTGGGACACCCGACGGAGCGTGCCGCTGCTGGTGGTGCTGCTGGCCGTCTGCACGGCAGGCAAGACCACTGCCGAAATGCTCATCAGCCCGGCGGTGCTGGGCAAACTGGAAAGCGGCGCGCCGCTGGGCCAGCTGCTGGGTGCCATCGGCGGGTTCACCATCCTGCTGTTTGCCCTGACCGCGCTGTGCTACTACATCGACCACCTCACCATGTTTGGCCGGTGCGGCGTGCGGCTGGAGCTGCTGAAGCGCATCAACACCAAGCGCACCCGCACGGCCTATGCCAACCTGCTGGATGAAGCCTTCCGTCTGATGTACCAGAAGGGCCACGATGCCTGTATGAACAACCGTGCTTCCGGCGAGGCTTTCTGGAAAAGCTGGACGGATATCCTGACAAACCTCATCGGCTTCGGGGTGTATCTGGCTCTGCTGTCCGGGCTGAACCCCTGGCTCTGTGTCCTGACGGCCCTGACCGCTGTGGTGAGCTATTTTTCCACCAGGAATATCAACGAGTGGGGCTACCGCCACCGGGAGGAGGGGGCAAAGATCACCCGGAGCCTGCATTACCTGCGCAACACCGCCGAGGGACGCGAGTTCGGCAAGGATATCCGCATCTTCGGTCTGCGGCAGTGGCTCACTGACCTGTACGATTCTGCTTTGCGGCTCAACTATGCCTTTCTCGAAAAGCGGGAGCGCGCCTACCTGACCGCCAACCTCATCGACCTGGCCCTGCTGCTGGTGCGCAACGGTGCGGCCTATGCTTATCTGCTCTGGCTCACCGTGACCAGGGGCCTGCCGGTGTCGGAATTCCTGCTCTACTTCGGTGCGGCCTCCGGCTTTGCCCAGTGGGTCACAGGCCTGATGGAGCAGTTTGCCCTCCTGCGCAAGCAGAGCCTGGACATCTCCACCATCCGGGAGTTCCTCGAGCTGCCGGAACCCTTCCGGTTTGAGGAGGGCATCCCGCTGGAAAAGCGGCTGGATATGCCCTATGAGCTGCAGCTGGAGGATGTGAGCTACCGCTACCCCGGTGCGGAGAAAAACACCATCGCCCACATGAGCCTGACACTGCACCCCGGCGAGAATCTGGCCATCGTGGGCTTGAATGGCGCTGGCAAGACGACACTGGTCAAGCTGATCTGCGGCTTCCTTGACCCCACCGGGGGGCGTGTTCTGCTGAACGGGCAGGATATCCGGCAGTATAACCGCCGGGATTACTACAAGCTGTTTGAAGCGGTCTTTCAGGATTTCAGCGTGCTCTCCTGCACGGTGGCCGAGAATGTGGCCCAGGCCATGGACGGCATCGACGAGGAAAAGGTGCGGTACTGTCTTGACCAGGCAGGGCTGACGGAAAAAATCACATCCCTCCCGGCGGGTATCAAGACCCATGTGGGCCGGGATGTCTATCTGGACGGCGTGGAGTTCTCCGGCGGCCAGACCCAGCGCCTGATGCTGGCCCGTGCCCTGTATAAAGACGCGCCTATTCTTGTGCTGGATGAGCCCACTGCCGCCCTTGACCCCATCGCCGAGGATGATATCTACCAGAAGTACAACGAGATGACCCGGGGCCGCACCAGCCTGTTCATCAGCCACCGACTGGCCTCCACCCGTTTCTGTGACCGCATTCTCTTCCTTGAAAACGGCCGTGTGGTCGAGGAGGGGACCCACGACCAGCTGATGGCCCAAAACGGCGGCTATGCCAAGCTGTTTGCGGTGCAGAGCAAATATTACAAGGAGGGCAAGGCCGTATGAACGAAGAAAAAATGACCCTGAAGGAAAGCGTCCGGCTGACCCTGCGGGCCTGGCGCTTTTACTGGAAAAATACGCCCCGCTTTGTGCTGTCCACCGTGCTGTGGGCACTGGCGGATGCCGTCAGCCCCTATGCCGTGGTCTGGTTCTCGGCCCGGCTGGTGGCTGAGCTGTCGGACGCGCAGGACCCGCAGGCCCTTGCCGTGGATGTGGCGTGGGTGCTGGGCGTGACCGCTCTGCTCACGCTGGTGCGGTCGGTCCTGCTCCACTGGAAGAGCGTGGAGCGGGAACAGCTGAACTGGCAGCTGGGCCATGGCTGCTTTATGGAAAAGCAGATGTCCATGGATTATGCCGACGAGGACAGCCAGCAGGTCTACGACCTCTACAATTTCATCCAGCAGAGCGAAAGCTTCTGCAGCGGCGGCAATCCTAACGCTGTGGCGCTGCTGGACAGTGTATCCGCGGCGGTATTCCGTATTCTGGGCGGCGCGGTGCTGTCGGTGGGGCTGTTCACGGCCAGGGTGCCCGCCGGCCCGCTGACAGTCTTCAACAGCCCGCTCTGTGTTCCGGCAGTGCTGGTGCTGATCCTAGCCGTGGCGTGGCTCTCGCCGGTGTGCGCCTCCAGCGCGGGCATCAGCAGCCCGGATATCGAGGAGGAGGGCCGCCGGGGCAACCGGCTCTGGGCCTTCCTCATGGGGGTATGTCGGGACGACAAAAAGGCGCTGGACGTGCGGATGTACGACCAGTTCGAGTTTTTGAAAGATCACGCCGCCGTCTCCATGCCTGCCTTTGAGCGGGCCCGCAAGGGGAAATTCGGCATCCTGAATGCCACGGGCAATGCCGTTTCGGCTCTGCTCATGGGTCTTGCCTACCTCTTTGTATGCCTGAAGGCCTACGGCGGGGCCTTTGGTCTGGGCGCTGTGACCCAGTATGTGGGCGCAGCCACCAACTTTTTTGTGGGCATCGGCGGGCTGTTCACCGCCGTGGGCGACTGCAGATTCAACGCCCCCTACCTGAAAACGCTCTATGACTATCTTGACCTGCCCAACAAGATGTACAAGGGCAGCCTGACCACCGAAAAGCGGAGCGACCGCCAGTATACCGTGGAGTTCCGGGATGTCTCATTCCGGTACCCCGGCAGCGAGCAATATGCCCTGCGCCACCTGAGCATGATCTTCAAGGTGGGGGAGCGGCTGGCCGTGGTGGGCATGAACGGCAGCGGCAAGACTACCTTCATCAAGCTGCTCTGCCGCCTATATGACCCCACCGAGGGTGTCATCCTGCTCAACGGCATCGACATCCGTAAGTACCGCTACGATGAGTACATGGATATCTTCTCGGTGGTGTTCCAGGATTTCAAGCTGTTCGCCCTGCCGCTGGGCCAGAATGTTGCCACGGCCCAGCATTATGATGTCGCCCGTGCTGCCGACTGCCTGCAAAAAGCGGGCTTTTCCGACCGGTTGGCCCGGATGCCCAAGGGGCTGGACACCTGCCTTTATAAAGATTTGGACGAGGATGGCGTGACCATCTCGGGCGGCGAGGCCCAGAAGATTGCCATTGCCCGGGCCCTGTACAAGGATGCACCTTTCATCGTGCTGGATGAGCCTACCGCCGCCCTGGACCCGGTGGCTGAAGCGGAGATCTACGCAAAGTTCAACGAGATCGCGGGCGATAAGACTGCAATTTATATCAGCCACCGGCTGTCCTCCTGCAAGTTCTGTGATGAGATCGCCGTGTTCGACCACGGCGAGGTCGTCCAGCAGGGCACCCATGAGGAACTGCTGGGGGAGCCGGATGGAAAGTATTACGAACTATGGAACGCCCAGGCACAGTATTACACCGAAGAAAGCGCGTGAACCTGGCCTCCCTATCAGGGGAGCTGTCACCGGAGGTGACTGAGCGCCTTTTGGCCCTGATGTTCTGCACAAAAAAATCGGAAAAAACTGGCATTCCCGACGAAATCGGGTGCGAAAGCACAGCACTTTGGGCGAAAAACTTGACCCACATTGGCCGGACGTGTAAAATGAATCAATAGTGAGAAAAATCATGGACGCGAAATTTTTCCATGTGTGCGGCATTCCTTTGATCCCATGGGATGAAACAAGGAGGGAAGTTCGACCCAATGAAATGGAAATTCCAAACCGCGGGGCGGCTTCTGGCCCTGCTGGCTCTGAGCGGGGCCCTGCTGGCTGCCCCTTTGCCCGCGCAGGCCGCGCCCGGTGTGCTGACAGGCCTGACCGGAACCGGTTCCAAGCTGGAACTGGAGCTGACCGAGATGGAGCTGGAGATCACCGATGATGACCCCCGCCCCAAGGGCTACCTGTACACCAGCGGCCAGAGCGATTATTACTTCATCGTCTGGATGAGCAGCAACTCCAATGTTGCCACGGTGGATGGCGACGGCAAGGTGACGGGCCGCAATGCGGGCACTGCCATCATCACCGCCATCTCCGACCACGGCGAACGTGCCGCCTGCAAGGTGACCGTGACCCGCAAAAATGAAGAAGCAGCCAGAAAAAAGCCCACGCTGGATACCACCAGCCTGAGTCTTGTGCTGCAGTACAATGACCTGCACCCCACCCATCAGCTCCAGCTGACCAACAGCGACCACTCCTTCCTCTATGTCTACCAGTGGATGAGCAGCAACCCCGAGGTGGCTACGGTCAGCGACAAGGGCCTTGTCACAGCTCAGGCGGCGGGCACCACCACCATCACGGCAATGGTCTCCAACGGCCAGGCTTTGCGATGCAGCGTCACGGTGACTTCGGATATCGGCAAGGTGACCCTGAACAAGAGTGACCTGCTGCTCCGCACCGTGGGCACCCAGGAACGTCTGACGGCCACTGTTGCGGTGGAAGGCGGCGGCAGCGTGCCCATTACATGGGTCAGCAGCAACCCCGGTGTCGTTACCGTGGATGCGGACGGCGTGGTGACCGCCGTTGCCGATGGAGAGGCCAAGGTCACGGCCCTTTCGCCCGCCGGACGCTTTGACGTGTGCAGCGTTGTGGTGGGCATGGCGGCGGAGAAGTACGAATCTGAAGCCGACCTTGCTGACGAGCTCAAGCTCCCTGACCCCTACGTTGCCGTAAGGCTGAATAAACTGGCATAAAGAAAAAGCACCCGCCCATGGCTGTTTTTGACAGCTATGGGCGGTTTTTGCGTGTATGGAAACGGATGCGCTGGGAAAAACTTGCCGAAGAGGAATTTTTTTCAAAAAATATTTTGCGTTGCATGGTGTGATGTACCTGACACATCCGGCCGCCTCCGGCAGGTGAAAAAGGACAAAATGGCCCGAATGTTGTTTAAGACAGGGAGCGGCTGCCCCACAGAGCGGCGAAATCTCTGCAAAAAAGGCGGCTGTCCGGCTTGAATGACACATTTAACAAAAATTTGACGTGAAGTGATTGAATTTGCAACTCTTGACAGAAGGCGGGACAAACCATTATCCTTTTATCCAGAGGAAAGTATTTTATGTCGCCAGACGTTGGAATGCCTGGTGGACAAGTGTGTGTCAGGAGGGAAAGAATATGACCAACTACCGGAACCGAATCGGGGAAGCCATTGCCTTTGCCCGGAACGTGGCGGGCAGATCCCAGCAGGAGCTTGCGGATATGCTGGGGCGGGACAAGCGCACCATTCAGAAATGGGAGCGGGGCGAGATCCGCATTGCGCTGGAGGATTATCTGGATGTATTCGATACTCTGCACCTGCCGGTGGGGCCCTATGAAATGTGGATCCGGCATCCGGAACTCTTTCCGCGCGGCATGGAGGATATCAAGGGCTTCAGCACCGAAAAGAAGCGGAGGACACTGGCGGATTATTATCTCCATCAGGCTGCACCGCTGGAGATCGAGCAGGAGTATTACATCCTGTTCGGCGACCACGGCAGCAACAGCTGCGGCATCCGGCAGGAGCTGCTGGCCAACCTGCAGACTCCGCTCCGTGACCGCAAGCGGATCGTGAACCAGATCATCGACAACTACTATGAGGCCCGAGCCATCGGACATCTGACCGACCCGGAGGGCCAGCAGCCAGTGATGCCCATTCTGGAAGCCTGTTACGATGCCAGTGCACGGAGCGTGGAAGCCAACGAGAACCGGTACAGCATCGGCAGCATCGAGGACTATCTGGACGATGCGGCAAAACCGGCAGAAGAGTGAACCGAACAGCAGACGGCCATGTGCAGCCGCCTGCTGTTTTTGCGTTCGGCTGCCTGCGGGAAAATATTGTGAAATTTGCGGATTCCTGCTATACTTATCCTATTGATGAAAAAGAAGGGTGAGATAAATGGCATACAACATGGGCGGTCGGCGCTTCCGGCCGGTGGGCAGCGGAAAAAAGCGGACTGCGCCGCAGTACGGGCCGGTGGGCACAGGCTGCCCGTTTGTGGAGGAGGCCGTGGCGCGGCTGTACCGGGAGCAGAACGAGGAACATTTCTGGAGCCTGATGAACGCCCTGAACTATGCGCTGGAATTGCAGACCAAGGTGCTGGTTCCGCTGGATGCGGCGGTGGACCCCCAGAGCGGGGCCGCCCCCTGGGCACACCTGCCCATCCCGGAGGATCGGGCCGAGGGCCTGCCGCCCTGGCTGCTCCACGCCCGGAAAGAGCGGCACTATCTGCCGCTGTTCACTTCGGTAAAGAACGCCGAGGCGGAAAAGGCCAGCGCCACCCGCCCCATGGTGGAGCGCAGCCTGCGCAGCGCCATGGAGTATGCGCTGGAAACGGACGGCATCGATGGTGTGGTGCTGGACCCGTGGACAAGCTCTGCCACGCTGGATGTCTCCCTGCTCAGCGGGCTGCTGAGATCGGAGCGGGGGAGCGACAACCCCGGCGCTCAGGAGCTGGAGGCCGGGCACGCCGCCGCCCGGGCCGGGAATTGGCAGGAGGCGGCGGCACGCTACACTGCCGCCGCCGAGGCGGGCAGCGCCGAGGCGCTTTCTGCCCTGGGGGACTGCCTGTATTATGGCCGGGGTACCCGGAAGAATAAGACCCAGGCCCGGCGGATGTGGAAAAAGGCCGCACAGGCCGGGGAGGTGCAGGCCATGATCGCCCTGGGGGATGACTGTGCCGCATCGGGCGGGGAGATGGCTGAGACCCTGCAATACTACCGCCGCGCCCAGAGCGCTGCCCGGGAGGTGCCGGACATCGCCTACACCCCGCAGGTCTGCCTGCGTCTTGCCCAGTACGAGACCCAGTATCTCTCCCGCAAAAAGGCGCTGCTGCAGGTGGCCGAAGCCGTGCAGGGGTTTCGGATCCTGCAGGCCGAGGGCGAAACGGATGCTGCCGACTGGCTGCGGGAGGCTGAACTGCTGGCCAATCAGCTGCTGGCCGACGATAAAAACGCCTGAAACACAGTTTCTTTACATTTGTTCTAAGAAATCGTCATAGGAAACCGGTAAGATATTCAAGGAAATATTCTGCGCCGAAGAAAAGAGGACAAGCACTATGAGCAAAGTGATCGGAATTGACCTTGGTACCACCAACTCCTGCGTGGCGGTGGTGGAGGGCGGCAAGCCTGTGGTCATCACCAACGCCGAAGGCGAGCGCACCACCCCCAGCGTGGTGGCCTTTACCAAGGATGGCGAGCGTCTGGTGGGCGGCGCGGCAAAGCGCCAGATCGCCACAAACTCAGGCCGCACGGTGTCCAGCATCAAGCGGTACATGGGTTCTGATCACCGGGTGCATATCGATGGCAGGGACCTGACCCCGCAGGAGATCAGCGCCATGATCCTGACCAAGATCCGCCGCGATGCCGAGAGCTACCTGGGCGAGCCGGTGACCGAGGCCGTCATCACGGTGCCTGCCTATTTTGACGACAGCCAGCGCAAGGCCACTCAGGACGCGGGCCGCATTGCGGGCCTGAATGTTCTGCGCATCATCAACGAGCCCACCGCCGCCGCAGTGGCCTATGGCCTGGACAACGAAGCTCCCCAGAAGATCCTGGTCTATGATCTGGGCGGCGGCACCTTTGATGTTTCGATCATCGAGATCGAGGATGGTACCTTTACGGTGCTGGCCACCGGCGGCGATACCCATCTGGGCGGCGATGACTTTGACGAGCGCATCGTTGAGTGGGCTGTGGCGGAGTTCCGCAGATCTGACCGCATCGATCTGACCAAGGACCCCGCCGCCATGGGCCGCCTGAAGGAGGAAGCGGAAAAGGCCAAGAAGGAGCTTTCCAGTGCGCTTTCCGCCCAGCTGAACCTGCCGTTTATCGCGGTGGGCAAGGATGGCCCCCACCATCTGGATCTGAGCCTGGGCCGCCCCCAGTTTGAGATGATGACCGGTGACTTGCTGGCCCGCACCGTTCAGCCGGTGCAGAACGCCCTGCGGGATGCCGGGATTTCCGCCAGCCAGCTGGGCAAAGTCCTGCTGGTGGGCGGCAGCACCCGGATGCCCGCTGTGGAGCGGCAGGTCCGGGAGCTGCTGGGCTGTGAGCCCAGCCACACCCTGAACCCCGATGAATGCGTGGCCATGGGTGCCGCCGTGCAGGGCGGCCTGCTGCAGGGCGGCGGAAAGCTGGCCGGTGCCACCGGCGCGGCCGCGCAGGGCCTTGTGCTGATGGATGTCACCCCGCTGACGCTGTCCATTGAGACACTGGGCGGCGTGGCCACTCCTCTCATCACCCGCAACAGTATGATCCCCACCCGCAAGAGCCAGATCTTTACCACGGCCCGCCCCATGCAGACCAGCGTGGAGATCAACGTGCTGCAGGGCGAGCGCCACTTTGCCCGCGACAACAAGAGCCTGGGCAAGTTCAAGCTCAACGGCATCCGGGGCGGTTTCTCCTCCAAGCCGCAGATCGAGGTCACCTTTGACATCGACGTCAACGGCGTGGTCAAGGTGTCGGCCAAGGATCTGGGCACCGGCCGGGAGCAGAACATCACCATCACCGGCAGCACGAACCTGTCCGAAAACGAGATCCAGCGTGCCATGGCGGATGCCGCGGCCTACGAGGCCGAGGACAGCCGTCGCAAGGAGCGGCTGGAGCTGCACAACCAGGCCGAGGTGCTGGCCTACAAGGTGGACGAGGCCTTGTCCAAGTGCAAAAAGGAGCTGGACCGCGACGAAAAGAACCGCATCAAGACCGATGTGGCCAACCTGCGCCGCTGCCTGCGCAAGGACAAGCCCGAGAAGATGAACGAGACCGAGGAAGCGGCCCTGCGGCAGGCCAAGAGCCAGCTGGAGGAAAGCGCCAACCACCTGATGATGCTTTATACCAGTGAGCAGGAAAATGAAGAAGGCAGCCTTTAAAAGGTTGATAAAAAATACCAGCAAAGGAAAGGATGGTTACTGTGAAGGGCTATTATTATGTTGTTATGTCCGAGGGCGATGTAAAGGGAGCGTTTGAAACAAAAAGCGAAGCTTATGCCTTTGAGAATGACCAGAACCTCAAAGCACGGGAAAGAGTACTGCAAGATTGGGGAATGGACGATCCGGAAGAAAAGGACTTGGATGAAGCTTCTTTTCAGGCGGGGCAGGATGGAGACTACTATGAAACGGTCCGAGTGGATTTGACTGGTAAAGATGAGGATGATATGGTCGTGCTGCCGGACGGGACAGAAATTGACGTAAGCGAAATTTTGGATAATGTGATGCATCTGGATGAATTTTGATCCATAAAGAAAAAATCCTCCGTGGTTTTAACCACAGAGGATTTTTTCTTACAGCATCTTGGAAAGGAACGCTTTCAGTCTGGGATGCTTGGGGTTGGAGAACAGCTCCTGCGGGGGCTCGTCCTCCTGGATCTGGCCGCCGTCGATGAAGATCACGCGGTTGGACACCTCGCGGGCAAAGCCCATCTCGTGGGTGACCACCAGCATGGTGATGCCGGTGTGGGCCAGCTCCT
>ERZ839741.2581-NODE-2581-length-16260-cov-13.755816_pt1 | contig 16260 bp, 10 predicted proteins | sample MGYA00519880_ERZ839741 | MGnify/ENA primary metagenome ERZ839741 (study PRJEB31850, sample SAMEA3708851) | human gut metagenome | biome: human gut; feature: human-associated habitat; material: faeces | place: China | collected 2014 ...
TCAAAACCCAGGTAACAGTATTCGACCAGGCAGTGCAGTTTGAAAAATCTCTGCATGATGATCTTGACTGTATCGCAGAAAATGAGGAAGCACACAAGGCACTGAATACCATTCGTTTGATTATCATGGTTCAGACCGGAAGTAAGTTCAACTATAACCGGATTCGAGAACTGAATCCGCTGATGGATACGGTTCGTACAGCTCATGACAAGATGTTGGAAGAAAAACGTGTTGAGATTCTGGAAACGGTTCGTCAGTGTATGGAAGCAACCCACACTGTCGCAAACGGCGATTCCAAGGTATCCCATCTGATTGAGAAATCAGATCGGTATTTCAGCCAATGCAAGGAGAAAATCGCAGAATTAAAGAGCCTTGCCCTTCTGGATGCCATGTTTCTGCCAATGTGTCAGTACAAGGATGATACAGTCAGCAATATTGAATCTGTTTTGGAACCGCCTGCACCGAAGCCACAGGTACAGCCGACACAGCAAGGAAAAGAGCAAGCAACTGCAAAGAAAAAGGTTGTCCGAGCCTATAACCGTCAGGTTGTATTCCAGGCAAAGACCTTACAGACGGATGCGGATATTGATGATTATGTAGAGAAGATTCGTTCTCAGCTGAAACAGTTGCTGAAGAATTGCGACGAAATTAAGCTGAATTAAGGAGTGTACCTATGGAAGAATTACTTGAAAGACTGGTTATTGCAGTTGAACAGCAAAATTCAGCTTTTCCTTGGGATAGTGTAATTTCAATATTAGCACTAATTGCTTCATGGGTTACAATTTTCTTTTTGCTCAAGGAACGAAGTGAGAAAAATCGCCCTTATATGCAAATATCGTTTGAACTTGTTCGCTCAACGTTGGCGTGCATTGTTTTGAGAAATGTTGGCACTGTTCCATTGGAAGTTAAAAGTTTGACGTTTAATGAAACTTTTACCAAACAGTTGCAAACGAAAACGCAGGAACGATTAAAAAAGAAAGAATCGACGAGTATTGTGATTTTTCCAAATCAGAAATGGGTTATTTCATTTGATACAAATGTTTTTAATATCATAAACGATTTTGAAGAAAAAACAGTAAGGATTGGTTACGAATATTGTAAGTATGGGAAAAACAAATCTTATATTGAAAAAATTGCAATCGATTTTTCAGAGTACAGTGGATTTTTAAACTATATTTCAGAAGTGGATGAGTTTAAGAATAGTGTTGATAATTTGAGAAAATCAATGGAGAATATTGATAAAGGTATTAAGAAATTGTCTGTTCGAATAGAAGATGGAGAAAATTATGGATAAGAATGCGATTAAAAAATTTGCCGTCTGGGCAAGAACAGAGCTGATCGCCCGCGTTTCCCTGAAAAGTGTGGAATACGGTATCACAGAGGGCAACATTGAGGAAGCTAATGTGGACAGCGTTGGTGGAAAAGTCCTCACTGCCGATGAAAAGAAACAGCGTCAGGCTCTGATTGCCGAGATTAACGATAAAGGATATAAGCAGGTCATGGAGGAGGTTGCCTACACTTGGTTCAACCGCTTCTCTGCTCTGCGATTCATGGAAGTAAACGGTTATCTTCCTTCCCATGTGCGTGTATTCACGGATGAGGAAAACAACTTTAAGCCGCAGATTATAGCCGAAGCCATTCATCTGGATTTGGATGGACTCGATATGGAAAAGGTCTATGAGCTGAAAGATGCAGAAAAGACCGAAGAACTGTATAAATATCTGCTGATCGTGCAGTGTAACGCTCTGAATAAGATTCTGCCGGGAATGTTCCAGAAGATTGCGGATTACACGGAGCTTCTTCTGCCAGACAACCTGCTTCGTGAAGGCAGTGTGATTCAGCAGATGATTGAACTGATACCGGAGGATGACTGGAAGGATGCTGTCCAGATCATCGGATGGCTGTATCAATATTATAACAGCGAGAAAAAAGACGATGTCTTCGCAGCACTGAAAAAGAATGTGAAAATCACAAAAGAAAACATCCCTGCAGCAACCCAGCTTTTCACACCTGACTGGATTGTTCGTTACATGGTAGAGAACAGCCTTGGTCGTTTGTGGCTGGAGGGACACCCAGATGTTAAGAGTCAGCTTCTTCCTACCGAGGAAGAACAGTCTGCTTATGCTGCCGGAAACCGTGACCCTGAAGATACCAAATGGCACTACTATCTGGAAGAAGCTGAGCAGGAGCCAGAAGTGCAGGCACAGCTTGAAGAAATTCGTATGGAATACGCCGCACTGACGCCGGATCAGCTGAAAGTCATTGACCCATGCTCCGGCTCTGGTCATATTCTTGCATATCTGTTTGATGTGCTGATGAAGATTTATGAATCCTACGGCTATACTACCCGTGAAGCAGTGGCAAGTATTGTGGAGAACAATCTTTATGGTCTGGATATTGATGACCGTGCGGCACAGCTGGCTTACTTTGCGGTGATGATGAAAGCCCGTCGGTATGACCGCCGCTTTTTCAGCCGTGGCATTCAGCCCCATGTATATGCTATTGTGGAGAGCAATCATGTAGATTCGTTTGCGCTGGAGTATTTTTGTGATGGCGATGCCAAGCTGAAGGCGGCTATGGATACCATTATCAGTGAGCTGCATGATGCAAAGGAATATGGCTCGATTTTGACAGTAACGCAGCAGGACTGGTCTGCTCTGTATGACCGTTTTGCAGAGATTACGGAAGATATAAATATGTTCCGTGATACGGTATTGAGAGAATTACTACCGTTGGTACAGGTGGCGGAAGCACTGGCACATAAATATGATGTGGTTGTGACGAACCCGCCGTATATGGCATCAAATGGCATGAGTGATATATTATTAAGCTATATTAAAAAGCACTATGGCGAAACAAAGCAAGATTTATATGCTGTTTTTATTGATAAATGTATAAATCTCGGAACTCAATATGCCAAAATTGGATTGATGACATCATATACATGGATGTTTTTGTCTTCATTTGAAAATGCGAGAAAGAAATGGTTAGAGAAAAATTCGATACATTCATTAATTCAACCAGAATATCATGCTTTTTTTGAATCTGCATATGTACCGATTTGTACTTTTGTGTTTTTGAAAAATTTCTATAACTACACAGGTACCTATATGAGTTTAAGCAGATTCTATGGCGCAGAGATTCAAAGTATAAAAGTTTTAGAAGCAATAAGTGATAAAGCGTGCCAATATGTTTATAGGATTAATACAAATAATATAAAAGAAATACCTGGAGCAATTTTGGCATATGGAGTAAGTGATAAATTGTTAAAGGCATTCAAAGAAGCGCCATCATTGGCATCTATAAGCGAACCAAAGCAAGGGTTAATCACAGGGGATAATAATAGATTTTTAAGATTATGGTTTGAGGTATCAGCAAATAATGTGGCATTCGTACATAGCAAGAAAAAATGGTATCCATTTAATAAAGGTGGAGAATTTAGACGTTGGTATGGTAATAGAGAATATATTCTTTTATGGGAAAATGATGGACAGGAGATAAAGAATTTTAAGGATACCAAGGGAAAACTAAAATCGCGACCACAAAATCTTGAATACAATTTTAAGCCAGCACTAAGTTGGTCCTTAATAACAAGTGGAGAATTTTCAGTTAGATATTATGACGAAAATTTTGCTTTTAATGTGGCGGGAATATCGTGTTTTCCAGAAAAACATATACTTAAATATTTGTGCGGAATTTTAAACAGTAAAGTGGTAGGAAAAATAACTAAAATGCTTAATCCTACATTGAATATGAATGTTGGAGATGTAGCAAAAGTTCCGATTTGGTTTATAGAAAAAGAGAAGAGTAATGTTGAAGAATATGTTGATTCTTCAATAGCGATAAGCAAAAAAGACTGGGATTCTTTTGAAACATCATGGGATTTCAGACATCATTCACTGATTCGCAGGGTTCCTACTATTGCAGAAGCCTTTGAACAGTGGCAGGCTGAATGCGATGAGCGTTTTAATCAGCTGAAAGCCAACGAGGAAGAACTGAATCGTATCTTCATTGACATTTACGGTTTGCAAGAAGAACTGACACCGGAAGTTGAGGATAAGGATATCACTGTTCGCAAGGCTGACCTTGGCAGAGAGATTCGCTCATTCATTTCCTATGCGGTTGGCTGTATGTTTGGTCGTTACTCTCTGGATGTAGACGGACTTGCCTATGCAGGCGGCGAATGGGATGCCAGCAAGTATGCTTCTTTTGCTGCGGATAAGGATAACATTATCCCGATTTGCGACGATGAATACTTCGAGGATGATATTGTCGGTCTGTTCGTGAAGTTCGTGAAAACCGTCTATGGCGCAGATACGCTAGACGAAAACCTGAAATTTATTGCGGATGCCCTCGGCGGCAAGGGTCAGCCGAAGGATGTGATTCGGAATTACTTCCTGAGCGACTTCTACTCCGACCATTGCAAGATTTATCAGAAACGCCCAATCTACTGGCTGTTTGACAGCGGCAAGAAAAACGGTTTTAAGGCTCTGATTTATATGCACCGCTATCAGCCGGACACCATTGCCCGTATTCGTACCGATTATGTGCATGAACAGCAGGCTCGTTATCGCACTGCCATTGCCGATCTGGAACAACGTATTGCCAATGCTTCTACTGGCGAGCGTGTGAAGCTGAACAAAAAGCTGACCACCTTGCAGGCACAGGATACTGAAATCAGAACCTACGAGGAAAAGATTCATCACCTTGCTGACCAGATGATCTCCATTGATCTGGACGATGGTGTAAAGAAGAATTATGCAATTTTCCAGGATGTTTTGGCTAAAATAAAGTAAGGAGGGCTTGCGTAAATGGAAAATATATTTGCTACGTTTTTACAAACTGCGGGATTATATGATTCTAAAGAAATTTGTGAAGATAATATTGCTGACTTGATTGAGTTACTTAAGGGAAATGTTAAAATTAGCGCTTATTGTAAAGAGTGCAAGCAAGAGCGAGTTTTTCACATGAAACCTATTGAGTATTATTTTGAAACGGGTCCAGAGGGGGATGAAGAAATTAGGTGTGCATCTCTTGGCGAGGAAATAGAATCACTTCAAAATATGATATTTAGCACCAAAGCCAGACAAGAAAAGAGTTCTGCTGAAGAATGGAAATGGATAAATTGGCAAATAGCTGATACGACGAGATTAATGAAATTGGAATATATTTGTTCAATGGATGAGAAGCATCATCTGGATTATATTATTTTGACAACAGACAATTCAATGATGAAAATTGGGCAGTATCCATCTATTGCAGATATGACATTTCCAGAATTAGATGCTTATAAGCATGTGATTTCTAAACAAGATCGAAAAGAGCTTGGAACTGCCATAGGGTTATTTGCAAGTGGTATTGGTGCAGGTTCATATGTTTATTTGAGACGAATTCTTGAAAGACTTATTTATCAAGCAAAAGCAACTGCGGGAGATAAAGTTAATGATGAGGAATTTGAACAGGCAAGGGTGGCTGAACGAATTAAGATGTTACAGGGATATTTGCCTGAGATACTCATCAAAAATACAACTATTTACGGAATCCTAAGCAAAGGTATTCATGAATTAAGCGAAGAAGAATGCAAAAAATATTTTCCTGTTGTGAAAGAATGTATTTATCAGATACTCGGTATGTGGGAAAGTGAGAGAAGAAAAAAGGCTGATGAAGATGCTTTAAGCAAAGCACTGAGCTCAATTTCTTCATCAATCAAGTAAAAATATGGCGGTTAGGACTGTTAAAGAGAGCGAGGTGTTACGATGACCATAGAAGAAATTCTTGCAGGGGAATCAAAAAATGTAGAGTTTAAAGAGAACCTGCCGGAGAAAAGCATCAAATATATGAAGTCTGTGGTTGCCTTTGCAAATGGAACCGGAGGAAAAATCATTTTCGGAATTGCCGATAAAACCAGAGAGGTTATTGGCTTTGACAAGGAAGATGTGTTCAAGAAAATGGATGCCATTGCCAATGCTGTATCAGACAGCTGTGAACCAGCAATTATCCCGGATATCACTTTACAGACGGTTGATGGTAAGACTGTCATTGTGGTAGAGGTTTCTGAGGGCAGACAGCGCCCGTATTATATCAAAGCCCTTGGTAGAGATGGCGGTGTATATGTCCGTGTTGCCGGAACTACCCGCCTTGCCGACGAGTATATGATAAAAGAATTGTTGTTTGAGGGCAGTAATCGTTACTACGATCAGGCTTTATGTACTGGGTTAAATGTTACAGATGAAGATATTGATGCCCTTTGCAAAGCTATGAAAGAGCAGGCTGTCAAAAATGCCCGTACAGAGGAACAGAAAGCATCGATTAAAGATGTAGGCAGACAGCAGTTGCGCTCCTGGGGGATTTTGATTGAGCGTGATAGAAAAGATTATCCGTCCAATGCTTTTGCTATTTTAACAGGCAACGGTGGACTTCATGTTGCAACGCAATGTGGCGTGTTCAAAGGGACAACGAAAGCGGTATTTGTTGACCGTAGAGAATATACCGGTCCGCTTTGGGAACAGATAGACGAAGCATTTCAGTTTGTTTTGAGAAATATTCATCTGGGTGCTACAATTGTGGGAATTTATCGCCAGGATGTTTATGAGATTCCACCGGATGCCATTCGTGAGTTGATTATAAATGCTATGGTACATCGTAGTTATCTGGATCATGGTACGATACAGGTAGCGGTATATGACAACCGATTGGAAATTACTTCTCCAGGAAAGCTGCCAATGGGACAAACGATGGAGCGTATGAAAGAAGGCTATTCCAAAATCAGAAATGAAGCCCTTGCCCATGCGTTTGCCTATATGAACCTGATTGAGCATTGGGGAAGCGGCATTCCGAGAATTATTGATAAAGTAAAAGCTGCCGGATTGCGGGAGCTGGAGTTTATTGGTGGCGAAGTTGATTTGCGTATTAATATTTATCGAGGTCAGGTTGCGACCAATAACGCCATGATTAACGCCAATGGCACTAAAAATGGCGCTAATGGCGTTAAATGTGGCGTTGATGATGGCACTAATAGCGCTGAAGTGCCGCTTAATAAGGAACAGACGCAGATAGAAAAATTGTTGCAGATTATAGAGAAGAATCCGTCTGCAACACAGGCCTATTATGCAGAAAAAATGGGTATATCGAAAAGAACGGTTTCTCGAATGTTCGCTTCTTTACAGGAAAAAGGTAGATTGGTACAGGACGGAACAAAACGAAAAGCAAATTGGAAAATTATAAGGTAGGAGGACAGCATGGATACAGATAAAATAATACAAGATTTAAATCGCAGATTTGCTGCACCTCTTCCTGAGTTTTATCAGCGTCGTATCATTTTCTGGTACGATGAAGATAAGGAATTTGAGGATAAATTGGATGAAGTGGTTTTAGAAAATGCAAAGGTGATTGCACTGACTGGAAATAATGCGTTTTCTGTAAAAAACTGCTTTCAGTAGATGATTTGAGCACAAATTATCTGGTTTACAGTCCGTGTGTCTATAACCGCCCTGATGATAACTGGCTTCTGGATGTGGAGCTTTACAGCGAAGAGTTTCGGGCGGATCTGATTTCTATCTGGATGGATGAGATGGGACTTATATCAAATCCAGCAATGAGGAAACAGGTTAAGAATTATCGTGCTTATTTCAATGCGAAAGACTGTCGTTTGAAAGTTAGCACGCAGAATAAAGTTCCGGAAACACCGGCACAGTTACACATGGCTGTCATGGCGGCAATCTGTGGATTGAAAGATGCACAGCCTAATATGATTCTCCGTAGTGTGTTCCAGGCGGGACTGGATTTGAATAATAATACGGTTTATCAGGATTTTGTAAAATATCATGCAGACGCAGCATTTTGGGCGATGGTTCGTCAGGGATGCGGATTTGTGGAGGAAGAACCAGATCTTGGGCGGTTGGCAATTCATCTGCTTTTAACCGCGGCGACCCGTACCATGCGGCAGGAATATCTTGCCGGACTGGACGGTTTTATTTCCATGCCACATCAGGCATATTGCTATGATTTTATTTCTGAATGGCTTCATAGTGACAACATTCCGCAATTATATGATGTGGCACGTTATGTTGAGGATGAAGCCCGTCTGTATCAGCGCTTTGAAAAGCTGACGGTAGAGGATTTGGTAGGAACAGAATGCTTCCCGTGTATTAATGAAGTGATTCTGACAAAGCTAATGACAGAAATCAGTGACCATATCATTGATGTGGATACCATTACGTATACTGTTGAAAAACGGAGAACTTGTGTATGGTATGAGCCATTTGAAAATTTTTATGACGGTATCTTACAAGTGGCGAATATGCAAAGTTTCTTTAAGGAACATTCAGCCGGATTCCATACCGCAGAAGCGAAAAGTATCTGGAAAGAATATACTGAGAGCTACTATCAGATGGACACATATTACCGTTTGTTCCATCTTAGTTTTCAAAAGAGCTTGGAGACTTCCAATATTCTGCTGGATGATTTGTTCAAGCATGTTGTCGATAAGGTGGAAGGACTTTATACTCACTGGTTCTTAGGTGAGTTGGGCAACAACTGGTCGGATGTATGTGCGGATGAACTGGCAACTTACGGTAAAGTTCTGGAAGTACCTCAACAGGAGGATTTTTACCGTTCCCGTATCCAAACCTCGGATACGAAAGTATTTGTAATTATCTCAGATGCCATGCGTTATGAAGTGGCAGCTACGATGGCAGATCAGCTTCAGCGAGAAACGCAAAGTAAGGTTTCTATCAGTAGTATGCAGAGTATCTTCCCTTCTACTACAAAGTTTGGTATGGCAGCTTTGTTGCCGCACAAAGAACTGACAGTAGAGGTTCGGAACGATATTTTGACGGTTTTGGCAGATGGACAGTCTACGGCAAGTACTTATAGGGATAAGGTTCTGAAAACAGAAGATTCGGCAAGCGTGGCTTTAAAGTATAATGACATCATTGCTATGAAACGAGCGGAAAGAAGTGCTTTAGTAAAAGGTATGGATGTGGTCTATATTTACCACGATACCATAGATGAAGCCAGCCACACTTCGGATACTGCTGTTTTTGCTGCGTGTGACAAGGCGATTTCAGAATTGAAGAACCTCGTGCGTATCATTGTAAATGAATTTGGTGGAACGAATATTTTAATTACGGCAGACCATGGATTTCTTTATACATACAGTCCTTTGAAGGAAGAGGATAAGGTAGATAAAAGAGGCTTTTTTGATGTGGATGTAACAAACTCTGACATTACAAAAAAAGAAAGTATCAAGCGATGTGTGGAGTATGGCAGAAGATATGCAATTATGCAGAAGGGTGTGCAACCAGATTACTTGATGCCTGTAAAATTCTTGGGCGGAAATACGGAATTCGATGGATTTGCACCGAGAGAAAGTATTCGTATCAAAATGAATGGCGGCGGTATGAATTTTGTGCATGGTGGTATCAGTTTACAGGAAATGGTTGTTCCGGTGATTGAGTATCATTATCTCCGCAATGATTCTATGGAATATAGGCGAAATAAGCAGAAATATGATACTAAGCCGGTAACGGTCAATTTACTGTCCGCAAACCGTAAAATCAGCAATATGATTTTTTCGTTGAACTTCTATCAAAAAGATGCGGTCAGTACAAATCGTGAAGCAGCAACCTATCAAGTTTATTTTACAGATGAGGACGGCAAACAGATTAGTGATATTCAGAAGATTATTGCAGATAAGACCAGCGATAACGGTGCAGAAAGAACTTTCCGTTGTCAGTTTAATTTGAAATCTCTGAAATACAGCAATACAGCTACTTATTATCTGGTAATTGCAGATGAACAGGGATTACAGATGCCACAGCGGGAGCCATTCCAGATTGACATCGCCTTTGCGGTGGACGAGTTTGATTTTTTTAGTTAATGCCGCAGGAGGAGAGAAAGATGGAGCAATTTGCAGAGGGTGAAAGTACCCATGAAGAAATAAAGAACAAGCTCCGTCAGAACTTTGACGGTAAGATTGTTCGGAAAGACCTGACAAAGAAAATTAAAGAAGGGGCGAATGTCCCAGTGTATGTTCTTGAGTTCTTGTTGGGACAGTATTGCAGTTCAGATGATGAGACGGTTATAGAGAAAGGCGTACAGAATGTGAAGCGTATTCTTGCTGACAACTTTGTACGCCCGGATGAATCACAGAAAATTCTGTCTCAGCTACGTAAAAAAGGAAGTCACACAATCATTGATATGGTGACTGTTCGACTGGATATGAAAAAAGATTGCTTTTTTGCAGAGTTTTCTAATTTGGGCGTTGGTAATGTACCGATTGCCGATGAATATCCAGAAAAATTTGATCGCCTGCTCTGTGGCGGTATCTGGTGTATTGTTCAGCTGGATTATGAGGTTGAAGGCGACAATAATTTTGGTATTGAGGACATTGATGGAAATCCGCTTCGTTCCAAACAGAAAAAGCAGAAAGATATTTCACCAATCAGTATCCGTAAGCTGACACCGATCCAGATGCCGCACATTGATATTGATGAACTAAAGCAGGGACGAAAGGCTTTTACGAAAGATGAATGGCTGGATATTCTTCTTCGTTCTATCGGCATGGAGCCAGATGAATTTACATATCGTGAGAAATGGTTACTTTTAACCCGTATGATTCCATTAGTTGAAAATAACTTTAATCTTTGTGAGTTGGGACCGAGAAGTACCGGTAAATCTCATCTTTACAAAGAGATTTCACCGAACAGTATTTTAATTTCCGGTGGACAGACGACGGTTGCAAACCTGTTTTACAATATGGGACGCAAAACGGTCGGATTGGTCGGCTTATGGGACTGTGTAGCCTTTGATGAAGTGGCAGGTATCAAGTTTAAAGATAAAGATGGCATTCAGATTATGAAGGATTACATGGCATCCGGCTCTTTTGCCCGTGGCAAAGAAGAAAAAGCTGCTACTGCGTCCATGGTATTTGTGGGAAATATTAATCAGAGTGTGGATGTGCTGTTGAAAACATCCAGTCTGTTTGCACCTTTCCCGCAGGAAATGGGAACAGATACAGCATTTCTTGATCGTATGCACTGCTATCTTCCAGGATGGGAGATACCGAAGTTCAGACCGGAGCATTTTACTAATGATTATGGTTTTATCAGTGACTATTTGGCAGAGTTTATCCGAGAGCTTCGCAAGGAGCAGTATGGAGATGCGCTTGATCACTACTTCCGCTTGGGGAGAAATCTGAATCAGCGTGATACAATTGCGGTTCATCGTATGATAGACGGTTATCTGAAGTTGATGTACCCAAATGGTGAGTTTACCAAAGAAGAACTGGAAGAAATTATTCAGATTGCATTGGAAATGCGTCGCCGTGTCAAGGAGCAATTGAAGAAACTGGGCGGTATGGAATTTTATGATGTAAACTTCTCTTATATAGATCTAGAAGATATGTCAGAACATTATGTTTCCGTACCAGAACAGGGTGGCGGTAAGCTGATACCGGATGGAATGTGTAATCCGGGACAGGTTTATACCGTATCCAGAGGAAAAAGTGGCATGATTGGTGTATTCCGTTTGGAAAGTCAGATGCTTCCAGGCAATGGCAAAATTGAACGGACTGGCTTAGGCAGTGATTCTAAATGCAAGGAAGCGGTGAACACGGCATTTAATTATCTGAAAGCCAACGGCAATCGGATCAGTGGATCTATCAGTACCTCAACTAAGGATTACATCATCAATTATCAGGATTTGCAGGGTATCGGCATGACAGATAAACTGGCACTTCCAACATTGATTGCACTTTGTTCGATTGCCCTTGGAAAGCCTGTTGTCAGCAACTTGGCAGTGTTGGGAGATATAACAATTAGTGGCACAATGATAAAGGTGGATGAACTTGCCAATACACTTCAGGTGTGTCTGGATAGCGGCGCAAAGAAGGTGCTGATTCCAAGTACCTCATTTGTTGATTTTGCAAGCGTTCCGGCTGAGCTGATGAGTGCATTTCAGCTGATTCCGTATCAGAGTGCGGAAGATGCGGTGTTTAAGGCGTTGGGGGTAGAGTAAAATCGAAGATAGGAGGCTACGAATGGCTATTGAGAAGGTAATCATTCAAAATTTTAAGAAGTTTAAAAATCCGTTTGAAGTAAAATTTAATGAAAATATCAATCTTCTGGTTGGTGATAATGAATCTGGAAAATCTACTATTCTTGAAGCCATTCATGTGGCTTTAACGGGTATGTATGCTGGTCGAAATATTAGAAATCAGCTATCAACATATTTATTTAATAGAGAAGCAGTTGAGGAATACCTGGCATCAGTGGAAAATGGACAACCGATTGCACCTCCAGAAATAATGATTGAGTTATATTTCAAAAGTGGAACATTGCCTGAATATGAAGGAAATGGTAATTCCGAAAAAAGTGATGGTATAGAGGGAATCAGATTCACAATTAGTTTTTCTGATAAATTTAATTCAGAATATGAAAGTTTGCTGAAAACAGAAAAAATTACAAGTTTGCCTATTGAATTTTATGAAGCTAAATGGTTTTCTTTTAGCCGAGATGAAAAAATGCCCAGATTCATACCAATAAAGTCTGTAATGATTGATTCGTCAAATTACAGATACCAAAATGGGTCTGATGTATATATTTCCAGAGTAGTAAAGGATTTCCTTGAACCAGAGGACATAACAGCAATAACACAAGCCCATAGAAATATGATAGATGAGTTTGCACAAAATGAAGCAATTCAGTCAATCAATGAGAAAATTAGTGCAGCGTCTACTGTTATGAATGGGAAATTATCATTGAGTGCCGATCAGGGAGTTCAAAATTCTTGGGAGTCAAGTTTGGTTACGCAGGTGGATGGAATCCCGTTTGCTCATGCTGGAAAAGGTGCACAATGTATCATAAAAACACAATTAGCTTTAAGTCATAAACAGGCAGAAAAAGCAAGTATTATTTTGATTGAAGAACCTGAAAGTCATTTGTCTTTTTCTCGATTAAGCGAACTAATGGGAGTTATTGAAAAGGCTGCATCTGGTAGACAAATTATAGCATCAACGCATAGTAGCTTTGTCGCTAATAAACTCGGACTGGAAAATTTAATTTTGCTTTCAGGCGATAATTGTTGCTCGATGCAATCGCTCAAAAAGGAAACTTTTGAATTTTTCAAAAAAGTGGCAGGTTATGATACACTGCGATTGATTCTTTGTAAAAAATCAATCTTAGTAGAGGGCGATTCAGATGAGCTGGTTGTTCAGCGGGCATATATGGATACTCATGAGGGGCGGCTTCCTATCCAAGATGGAATAGATGTAATGACCGTAGGTGGGGTGACATTTAAGCGGTATCTTGAAATTGCACAGACACTAAACAAAGAAACAGCTGTTGTTACGGATAATGATGGAAATATTGAAGCTGTTAAGAAAAAGTACAAAGAATATGAAGAAATACAATGTATTCATATATGTGTTGATGAGGTAGTGGATACAGGTGATTTGAAACTGTCAGGTAAGGATTTTAATTATAATACCTTAGAACCGAAAATATTAAAAGAAAATGGACGAGAAGCAATGAACAATATTTTTGGAACTAACTACGATACGGATGATGAGATGCACAAATATATGCACGCTCATAAGACGGATTGTGCCATAGCAATTTTTGAATCGGCTACGAAAATTAAATATCCTGAGTATATAATGAGGGCGATAAAAAATGAGTAGTCTAATTATTGCGGCGGCAGGGGCAGGAAAAACAACATTTCTTGTAAAGAAGGCATTAGAGATTTCTGAAAATGTTTTGATAACAACTTATACCGATGCTAATGAACAAAGCATTAGAGACAAATTTTACGAAATAAATGGTTGTATTCCATCCAATGTAACTATTATGCCGTGGTTTTCGCTGTTAATCAAGCATGGTATACGACCTTACCAAAGCTATCTTATAAATAATAGGGTATCCGGTGTGTTATTAGTGAATAAGGCAGATAAAAATTTGTTGAGACTAAAGGATACAAATGAGAAAAAATATGTCACGGCTTCCGGTAATGTATATTCAAATATGATTTCAAAATTGCCCTGTGTTTTGGACGAATTATCGAATGGATGTGTATTTCGCAGAATACGAAAAATTTTTTCTTATGTTTTTGTAGATGAAATACAAGATTTTGTCGGATATGATTTAGAAGTTATAAAAAAGTTGCATGAGGTTGGTTGCAACATGACTTTAGTAGGAGATCCTCGTCAGACGACGTATCGAACTCATTACGAAGCAAAATATAAAAAATATGCAGGTGGGAAAATAGTAATTTTTGTGCAGGATAATATTGCCGGAATGAATATTGATACCACAACATTATCGACATCTCATAGAAATAATCAGATTATATGTGATCTTGCAAATCAGATGTATCCTGATATGAAGCCATGCGATTCTGCCATGAATGAAAAAACGGGACATGATGGAATATTTTGGGTTCACGAGAATGATATTGATAAATATGTAGATATATATAATCCTGTTCAGTTGCGGTATGATAAAAGAACCAAGGTAAATCCCATCCCAAAAACGATGAATTTTGGATTGTCCAAGGGACTTACTTTTAATAGAGTCTTGATTTACCCGACGAAACCAATGCTGGATTGGTTGTCAGGAAAGTCCAAAGACATGAAGGATGAAAGTCTTTCTAAGTTTTATGTTGCAGTGACGAGAGCACGGTATAGTGTGGCTTTTGTATACAAGACAAAACGACTTCCAACTAACGATATTGGAACAAAGTGGACACCTGATGTATTGGAATAAATAATAGATTACACGACAAGAAGTAATTTAGTTGTTATAAGTAATAATACTGTGTATTGGGCATAATCTAAGTTTCGCTAAGTTTCGCTAAGTTTCGCTTATGTAGGTGTCTGAGGGAAATTCGATAGTTAAAACATGAAAAAAAGCACTGAAAACCGTTTGATTATTGGTTTTACAGTGCTTTTTCTTTTACTAAAGAGAAAAAAAGCAGTGAATTTAAGTTTTGCTAAGTTTCACTGAGTTCTGATTTTACAGACCGCCATTGTTTCTTAGGCTCATATTTCCCACACCCGTCACAAGTCTGTGGCCAGTTGATTTTCCATTCAAAATATTCATCTCTGGTAATCTCACCGGATTTTAGTTCATCCATTCGAACCACCCATTCTTTTAGAAAATCATTCAGAACTCCATAATCAAACCACATACAGACAGGAGCATGAGCCGGCCAGCTATCATTGTCGTGATAGTAAACGGAAGTGTCTGCTACTTCATTGCATTTTTCACCAGGAAATTTCCGAGGAAGAAACAGATGCAGGGCAGATGGATTAAATTCATCCAGCCAGAAAAGCAGTTCCATCATTTCGGAAGCGTCACGTCCAGCGGTATCATAGAGGGTATAAGGATTAACATCAAGAGCTTTAGCCATTTTATCAACCAGATCTTTTTTTGGAACACGAACACCTTTTTCATATTGTACAATTCTATGTTGATCGGTCAGTCCGATCTTCTCTGACAATTCTTTTTGTGTCATTTTCCGGAATGTCCGGATTTTTTTTAGTTTCAGATTAAAATTCATAAAGTCACCTCTGCATTAGTCCTGATAAACATTCGTTGAAGATAGTAAAATCAAGAAATGAATAACTATTTGTCCATATTATAACACAAGATAGCATAAAATCAACAAAAAAGAGTACAAAAAAGAACCTAAAACGCATGAAGTGCTATTGACATTAGCAGTAACGGGGGATATAATGACATTAAATCGAAATAGGTACAAAAATGTATACCTATAAAACTTTTGATTATTGAACCTTGAACCTTGAAAATTGAATGAGCTGTATGGGTGCCTTTCGGGGCTTAAAGGTAACACAGGATTCCACCGCTGTATCAGAGAGTAGTATGTGGAAACCGAAGATACTCCGGCAACGGCTGGTATGCTTGAGAAGAAGCTGCCAGTATTCAGAAAGATTTCTGATAGAGGTCAATTGTAACGTTGACACCGCCATATACAAATGGAAGCCAACACGCCGAACAGAATGGAAAATCATCGTAAGAAGTCCAAACAAAAAGTATATGTACTGACAACGGGCATAACCGCTGTCTGGGAGGTGATGCAGAAGAATACGGAGGAAAGGAGGTATGTGCATCATGAGAAAAACAACAGAGTATAAGGCTGAGAATCGTCTGACGGTAGATATTGAAGGATTAATGGCAATGTTATCTTGCGGAGAAGTAACTGCAAAGAAAATTGCAGATTATGCAGAAGCAAGAGTGATTA